>Ga0075366_10000457_pt1 | contig 19019 bp, 20 predicted proteins | sample EndMethybrTD3031_FD_72351 | JGI IMG/M metagenome (GOLD analysis project Ga0075366, IMG submission 72351) | Populus endosphere microbial communities from Tennessee, USA - Endosphere MetaG P. TD hybrid TD303-1 | ecosystem: Host-associated > Plants > Roots > Endosphere | place: USA: Tennessee...
GCCCTTTTGTTCCTGCTCCGTCTCATAAATGGGACGGCAATGAATCAGTTTGTTTATGTCGTTACTGTAGCTAAGCAAAAGTAATTAAGGGCTTTGTTAGCGTAATAGCTCATCAATTGCTGAGTTCTTTACGGGTCGCTCCTCTGGAGCTTAAGGCAATAGCGGTAATCACTACCAACGGTTCGCTCCTCGGGAGCTAGAAAATAACCAATCCCGTAGGGATGACCTGTTGGTAGTATATAAAAAGAAATTAAGTTAGCTCCATAGAAGCGACCTGTCTAAACGATGGGCTATTATCCTTGTCTGGCTCCTTGAATTGCCCCGAATTGTATCCAAACAATTCTCAACATTTGTTAAAACTGCCGTAAGCCCCGGCCTAAAATCACCACATATCTTATAAAACCCCTTAAAAATCAATATTTAACATTAAAAAAGTTTTTATTAGCCAAAAATATATTCTTACCTTTGCAGTCCCAATTAGGTTGGGAAAAGGAGATAAATTAATTAATGGCAAAAAAACAAGAAGTAGAAAACGAATTAAAAGCAAAAGAGGCTGAACTGGATACAGTTACAGCTGCTGCACCGGAAGAAAAGATCGAATCAGAAGCTGATTCGCTTTCGATCGACGAGATCAAAGCTACGATCACCACTTCAAACCAGGATTTTGACTGGGACGCTGACGACAAAAAGTTTGGCAATTACAGCGCTGCTGACCGCGAAAAGTTAGAAGCAATGTACGATGTTACCTTCAACTCTATTAACCAGGGTGAAATTATTGAAGGTATTGTTGTAAACATCAACAACAAAGACGTGGTATTAAACATCGGGTTCAAATCTGATGGTATGGTATCATTATCTGAATTCCGCGATACACCTGATCTGAAGATCGGTGATACCGTAGATGTGTTTGTTGAATCACAAGAAGATGCTAACGGACAGTTAGTACTTTCACGTAAGCGTGCTAAAACACAAAAATCATGGGAGCGCATTAATTCGGCTCTTGATAACGACGAGATCATCACAGGCTTTGTTAAAAGCCGTACAAAAGGTGGCTTGATCGTTGATATAATGGGCGTTGAAGCCTTCTTACCAGGTTCACAGATCGATATCAAACCTATCCGCGATTACGATGTGTACGTTGGTAAAACAATGGAATTCAAAGTTGTTAAGATAAACCACGAGTTTAAAAACGTAGTGGTATCGCACAAAGTGCTGATCGAAGACGATTTGGAAAACCAAAAAACTGAAATTGTGGCCAAACTTGAAAAAGGCCAGGTATTGGAAGGTACCGTTAAAAACATTACCGACTTTGGTGTATTTATTGACCTTGGTGGTGTTGACGGCTTACTGCACATTACAGATATATCATGGGGCCGTATCGAGCATCCGCGTGAAGTATTGGCGTTGGATCAGAAGATTAACGTTGTGGTACTTGACTTTGATGATGAGAAAAAACGTATTGCCCTTGGTTTAAAACAACTTACCCCGCACCCTTGGCAGTCGCTTGATACCGAATTGGTTATCGGCTCTAAAGTAAAAGGTAAAATTGTTACCGTTGCTGATTACGGCGCATTCCTGGAAATTATCCCGGGTGTTGAAGGTTTGATCCACGTATCAGAAATGTCATGGTCACAAAATTTGCGTAACCCTCAGGAATTCCTGAAAGTTGGCGACGAGATTGAAGCACAAGTGTTAACACTTGACCGCGACGAACGCAAAATGAGCTTAGGTATTAAACAATTAACTCCTGATCCATGGCAAAATGCTGCTGCACGTTATGCAGTTGGCACACAACACGTGGCTACAGTTAAAAACATGACCAACTTTGGTGTGTTTGTTGAATTGGAAGACGGGATTGATGGTTTGATTCATATCAGCGACCTTTCATGGTCTAAAAAAGTAAATCACCCTAACGAATTCACTAAAGTTGGTGAAAAATTAGACGTGATTGTTTTAGAACTTGATGTTGATAACCGCAAACTTAGCTTAGGCCACAAACAACTTGAAGAAAACCCTTGGGATACTTTCGAAACCATTTTTGGTGTAGATTCAGTTCACGAAGGTACTGTGTTGAAAGTAACTGATAAAGGTGCTATTGTTGCCCTTCCTTACGGTGTTGAAGGCTTCGCGCCAACCAAACACCTGGTTAAAGAGGATGGAAAAGCATTGAAAGCTGAGGAAACTGCTGAATTCAAGATCATTGAATTTAACAAAGAGAACAAACGCATTGTTATTTCACACTCACGTATTTGGGAAGACCAACGTACTGAAGCAAGAGTTACCGACTTTGAAAACCGTAAAAAAGAAGCGAAAGCAACTACAAGCGCGGTGAAAAAAGTTAAAGAATCGGTTGAGAAATCGACTTTAGGCGACTTAAGCGTGTTAGCACAACTGAAAGAACAAATGGAAGGTGCTGAAAACAAGGCTAAAAAAACCAAGACTGAAGAGTCTAAATAGTCAATTAATTTAAATCCTTTATACAAGGCCTCCCGAAATCGGGAGGCCTTTTTTATTTGTCGTTTATCGGCTCTTACTTATTGAATAAGTAAATAGTACCACAAAAAGTAAAAAACCTACCCATAATAACCCGGACATTGATGGTATATTTGTATCATGAACAAAGCGCAATTCCCGGTTTACGATATCTCTTCACTATCCAACTTCACCAAAGAGGATATCCTGATCAGCAGGTTTGCGCCTTATTTAGCCGTTCACAAAAATTTATTGCTACCCCATAAGCACGATTTTTACCATTTGGTGTTTTTTACTGCCGGAGCAGGCAGCCATATCATAGATTTTCAAAGCTTCCCTGTAAGCCCGCATCAAATTTACTTTATGATACCCGGCCAGGTACATAGCTGGAATTTTACCGGGCCGGTTGATGGTTATGTGATCAACTTCTCGGAACAGTTCTTTAATTCGTTTTTACACCGCGCAGATTACCTGGACCAGTTCCCCTTCTTCAGCGGTTCAAGTATCGACCAGGTGATTGAGGTACCAATTGATAGTGAAAGCAGGACAAGCAATTTATTTGAACAACTGATAAAAGAAAGTGAAACCCCGGAACGTATGAGTGCCGATATGGTACGTGTGCTAATGCTGGAATTATTTATTACCATTAGTCGCTTACAAACTGAAAAGCCGGCAACCGATCAGTTATCTTATAATTACACGTTACTTAAAAATTTTCAGAAGCTGATAGATAAAAACTTCACCAAACTTAGGATGCCGCATGAATATGCCGCCATGCTTTATATAACGCCTAATCATTTAAACGCGTTATGTAACGATGTGCTGGGTATTTCGGCGGGAGAAGTTATCCGTAAACGGGTTACGCTGGAAGTTAAACGTTTGCTGGTCAATTTCGATCTCAGCATTTCTGAAATTGCCGGGCAGCTTAACTTCCCGGACAACTCTTACTTCACCAAGTTTTTTAAGAAACAGGAAGGCCTGTCACCCGAAGAATTTAGAAAGAATTTAAAACAATAGTTATATATGAAAACGATAAAATTAGCTACTGATAACTTTAGCAACGTAAATACTTATATGCAAAGTGCCCCATATGTCCCTTCTGCTTTTAAAGCCGCTATGCACGGCAAATGTCCCAAATGCCGCACCGGTAATATGTTTGGAACCTCCCCTTTTAATGTATTTGGGCAAAAAATGAATGATGACTGCCCGCACTGTGGTTTTCACTTTGAAATTGAGCCCGGCTTTTTTTATGTAGCCATGTTTGTTAGTTATGCTATTAACGTTGCCATTATGGTAAGTTTCGCGGTTGCTACCTATATATTAACCGGCAGCGAAAACCCGTGGTGGTATGTGCTGGCAACATTGCTTCCGGCTGTGCTTCTTTCACCTTTCACTTTCCGCTATTCACGTATTATACTTTTATATTGGTTAACTCCGGGTATTCATTTTGACCCTCGCCGGATTAAAAAAGCCTAAACCGGGTTGCGGGGATCATATAGCCTGGGTTATTAGATATTAAGCAGATATACTCCGGGATTATTATCTATTATTTATAAAATTTAACAATAAGAACATAATTCTGAATATCAGGTTATTATAATTATATTTAAACCTTTGCAATACAAAAAACGTATACAATAATATTATTTTATATAAATATTATTTGCAACTTTGATATAACCATTAACCCTAAAAAGAATTATGACAAGTTTAAACTCTAAAACCGTAAAGGTATTTGGGCTGCTGCTCTTATTTGTAACAGCAATAAGTTCATGTAAAAACAGCGATGTTATTAATCCGGTAACTCCAGCGTCTACATTAACAGGTACTATTGATGGCAAAGCACTGAACATAGACCAGGCAGCAATTTCATCCACGTTTTTCAGCACAGCAGGCGATAATGCTAACGCTCTGCAAACTACGGCTATTACCGATGGAAGCGCAAGCTCGCTCACCTTTTATATACCCGACATTAGTATTGCCGACAATACCATTACGCCAAAACTTGGAACTTCATCAAACCCGGGTAACCCTAACCTTAAAGTAGAGGCAACAGGGGCTACCACTACTACCACACAAATTTACGTATCGTATAAAACAGGCGGCAATACGTATTACGCAATATCGGGTACTGTAACCGTTACAACTGACAATACGAAGGTTACGGTAAAATGGAACCTAACCTTTACCGATGGCACAGGTCGTACATTTACATCAACCGGTAGCTATATTATTTACAACTACAAAGCGGTTACTAAACCCAAAACTGAAATTACCGACCCTACCCCTGTAGCTGCAAGGCCAACTATTGATAATATTACATCAACATCAGGCGCTGCAGGCGATTCAGTTATTATAGCAGGAACCAATTTCAGCACTACTTTGGCTGATAATGTTGTTAAATTTAATGGTGTTAGCGCCGTCGTAAAATCAGCCACCGCTACTAAACTTGTGGTTACTGTACCTTCAACCGGCACCACGGGTGCTGTAAGTGTTAAGGTAAAAAATAGCGAAACCACTACCGGTCCTATATTTACCTATGTATCGCCGCCAGTAATTAGCGGGGTTACCCCACTAAGCGGCAAAGCCGGCGTTGTAATGACCATTATTGGTAGTAACTTCAGCACTGTTTTAACTGATGATGTGGTTACTATAAACGGCACGACTGCTACGGTACTAACATCGTCGGTTGATAGGATGACAGTTACAGTACCCCAGGGCGTAACTACAGGACAGGTTGTAGTGAAAGTACGAGGCAAAGCAGCGACAGTAACCCCTGGCATTATAACATTGTTTACAGTAATCCTATAAGGGTAGTTGTAATACTCAACTGTTAAGAATATTTAAAGTCTTCCCGCAACCGGGGAGACTTTTTTATTGTTCTTCGCGGTAAGCCAGTTCCACATAAGTCATTACCTCCTCATTCAAATCTTCTGGAAGATACATCCTGAAGTGATGGTTAAATTGCTGTTGACCGGGAACCTGCGCTATTTTTTGAAAGCAAAGGTTATCGGGGTATTCCATTTTAAATGGGAATATTACATGTATAAAGTTTTTGCCTAACTGGGTTACCCAGGCAATCCGCTTATGATCGTTAGATATGCCGATCATAGTTTTAGCAGCCCCGACACTGATAGGGCCCACTTCGTGAAAGCGGGTAATAAAATAGTTAAATAGCATTAGGGTATGCTCGCTTTTGCCGTTCAAAAATTCAGATAGTTGCTTTTCTTCTTCCGGTGTCAATGGCGTAAGTTTTTAGATTTGATTTACAATTAATATAAAACAATTGCTTGTATAAATTAATATCAATTTAAAATAATTTCAGCATATTTGGTTAACCACGGTCGTGCAGGCCGGCTTATAAACCAGGTACCCTAATATTACGAACTAAAATTGTCAAACTGACGGCTTTTGGCTGCGGTTGACTATATTTATTACATAAACCAAATACTTTTAAAACAGCATGGAAAAATCTCGCCGCACATTTATCAGGCAGGCCACATTGGCTGGCGCCGGTGTATTGCTAACCAAAACCAGTTGGAGCGCTAAAAGCTATAACCGCATTATTGGGGCCAACGATAGGGTCCGGGTAGGTGTAGTCGGCTTTTCCGACAGGCACCGCAGTTCGCATATCCCCAGCTTTATGAACCATTATAAAGAGTTGAACTTTGAAGTGGTTGCGGTGTCCGACATTTGGAAACGCCGCCGGGATGAAGGCGCGGCTATTTGGAAAGAAAAAATGCAGAATGATGTAAAAGCTTTCCGTAATAACGAAGAACTGTATGATAGCAAAATGGTTGACGCCGTATTTATCAGCACAGCCGATTTTCAACATGCACGCCATTGTATTGAAGCAGTAAAAGCCGGATGCGATGCCTACGTAGAAAAGCCATTTGCTGAAACCATGGAAGATAACCGTGCTGCGCTGAAAGCAGTGAAAGAAACTGGTAAAATTGTGCAGATAGGTTCGCAACGCCGTAGTGGGGCCAATTATCATGCCGCCAATGAGTTTATAAAATCGGGTAAGTTTGGACCGATAACCATGGTAGAACTAACCTGGAACGTAAACCAGCCGGGACGCTGGCGCAGGCCTGAACTATTGGGCGTGCTAAAAGAAGCCGATACCGACTGGAAACGTTTTATTATGAACCGCCCTTACGAGCCGTTTGATCCGCGAAAATATTTGGAATACCGTTTATTTTGGCCTTATTCATCGGGGTTACCTGGCCAGTGGATGAGCCACCAGATTGATACCGTACACTGGTTTACAGGGCTAAAACATCCGCGCAGTGTGGTTGCTAATGGCGGTATATATCAATGGAAAGATGGACGCAAAAACTGGGATACTATTTTAGCCGCGTTTGATTACGGCCCGCTGGATGATATGTCGACAGGTTTCCAGGTAACGTTCGGATCGCGTATGCATAATGGAGATGAGCACCCGGCTGAAATATATTACAGTAATGGGGGCGAACTAAACCTGATCACCAATAAAATATCGCCCAAAGGCGGCCTGACCGAGAAAATGGCTGCAGCTATGGGCATGAAAGCCAACCTGCTGCCCGAGATCAGCTTGAAAAACACCGAGGCTGTAGTAGTATCGGCAAACACAGGCGGTGATGCCCTGACATCTAACCACGTGCGCAACTGGATGGAATGTGTACGCAGCCGCAAACAACCAAATGCCCCGGTTGAGGCAGGCTACAGTCACTCTATAGCTAATATCATGACGAACGCCGCGGTGCATACAGGTTATAAAGCCACGTTTGATGAAAAAACTCAGGAAGTAATGGCTAATGGTAAAGTGTTTAAATATTAAGGAGATGAACAATATTAAAAAAGTAGGGTTGGCAATAATTGTCACAGTGTTCTCTGCAATTGCTGTGGCGCAAACAGCGCAGCCGGTACTTATCGTAAAATCAAAAAAAAATAAAAGTATAGATGTATTAATAGGCGGTAAATTGTTCACCAGTTTTCTGTATCCCGACACCCTGGAGAAACCTGTGCTATTTCCCTTGTATGCAGCTAATGGCACCATAGTTACCCGCAGTTTTCCGCTTGATGCCAAAGTAGGCGACCCGACCGATCACCCGCACCATATTGGCTTATGGTTTAATTTTGAAAACCTGAACGGGCTGGATTTTTGGAATAATAGTTATGCCATCCCCGCGGCTAAAAAAAGTCAGTACGGTTGGGTACGCACCGACAAAGTGCTGGAAACTAAAAATGGTAATGTAGGCGTTTTGGCCTACCATGCCAACTGGACAAACCAGGCTAAGGAGGTAATTTTGGAAGAAACTACCCGCTTTGAATTTAGCGGCAATGCCAATCAGCGCATAATAGACCGTATTACTACGCTGAAAGCTGATGTGGATGCTGTTTTTAACGATGCCAAAGATGGCTTGCTGGGTTTACGCCTGGCGCATGAACTGCAAATACCGACTAAACAGGATCAAAAATTTACGGATGATAAAGGCAATGTAACCGTAGTAAAAGGCGGTACAGATAACATCCCTAACGGTAATTATTTAACCAGCGCCGGCAAAACCGGCGACGATGCCTGGAGCACCCGCGGTGTTTGGTGTAAAATATACGGCAAAATGGGGACTGATTCGGTAAGTGTTGCTATTATAGACCATCCGCAAAACCCTAACTACCCTACTTTTTGGCATGCCCGTGGTTATGGCCTGTTCGCGGCAAACCCATTAGGCGAAAAGGTTTTCACCAACGGTAAATCGGCTAAGAACCTAACTTTGAAAAAAGGCGAATCGGTTACTTTTAAATACCGGATCATGATCAGTAGTGGGCCTTTAACCCTTAGCCCGGCAATGCTGAATGAAGCAGCAGCTACCTTTGGGAAGAAATAACCTCTCCCATTAACAAAAAGAGCCACGTTAACGTGGCTCTTTTTGTTAAATTTAGTTCTCTTCCGTATACTTCTTAAAGTTATCTAAAATAGCCTGCCAGCCGCCGCGCTGCATTTCAACAGGGTTTTGATTTTCCGGGTCAAAGGTCTCGGTTACTTTAGTGCTATCGCCTAAATCTTCAAATGTTACCTTTACCTGGCGACCATCCTCCATATCATAAGCTATCAGGCTGTGGTCTGCCACTTCGGTGTAAGTGCCGCCAAAATCAAAACTAAAGCTGCCGTCTTTAGCGGCCATAGTAGTTTTAAATTTACCCCCTGTGCGTGGGTCATTTTCGGCGTAAGGCGCATGCCAATCAGGCGAGGCCTGGCACCATTTGGTAATATGTTCGGGCTGGTTCCAGTAATCCCAAACTTTTGCTATGGGCGCATTAACTGTAACTTCTACGGTAATGGTTGTTTTATTTGCAGTTTCCATTTTGATGTTGTTTAAATTGATGATGAATTACAATGTAAAGGTAAAACAGCGTTTAATAATCCGGCATGGGCAAATGCGACAATTGCAGGGTGTAATTCCACCAAATATAAAACGCCGCACCATTCAATCAATTTGATAGTTAGTGTGTTGTATTTGCATGATGCCTATATCCACACAAGTTGCCTGGTTGTTTTTATTAGCTGTGCCGATAGCGTGCATAGCCTGGACAGTTACCCACGAGGAGGTTTTCCGTGAACCGCGAGAATTTTGCATTAAGCGTTGCCACCAAAGCAAAAATATTGTCGAACGCAAATTCTTTTACCTTTTTACCTGTGAATATTGTTTTAGTCATTATATCACCTTAATCTTTCTTTTCCTTACCAATTATAAATTATTAATGGACGATTGGCGCGGCTACCTGATTGGTGGCTTTGCATTAGTATGGATAGCTAATATATACATGAGCCTTTTTGGATTTCTAAGGCAGGGCATACAAGTAGAAAAACACGAAGCTGAAGTGCTTAAGAAAGAAGTAGAAGAGAAGGAATAAAGTGTTATGATCCTAAAACAATCGCCCGGCCTATAATCCTACCGGCAGGTTTTAAATGTTTCTATCGTCATGTTCTTATATCGGCTTATATACAGCCTTTTTAATAATTACCTTTCATACCCCGAGAATCTTTTATAGTTTAGGCATACAAAAGCACAAGCAATAAACGCCCGCATGAAAGATGAATTGATACTGGAGACTATAGCCATCACCAAAAACTTTTTTGGCAATAAGTCTTCGGGCGTTAATAATATCACCCTATTTATCCCGCGCGGAAAAATTACCGGCATTGTAGGCGAAAGCGGCAGCGGTAAAACAACCCTGCTTAACCTGCTGGCGGGTAAAATGATACCCGATTCGGGCGATGTGTTTTTTCACCAGGAACTATTACCCGACCGCGAGAATGCACGGCAGGAAGTACACCGGTCTATTAAATTCTTAACACAGGACCACTACGAAATGGACCTGAACGCTACCGTTTGGGAAAATGTAAAAACAGGATTATCAGACAGCGACCGTCACTATGAAACCAAAAAGGTTACCGAAGCCCTGAATAATTGGAGCATACAACACCTGCACGACCAGGTTTTTGGCAAACTAAGCGGAGGCGAAAAACAACGGGTAACTATTGCCAAAGCGCTGATTAGCATGCCCGAGGTGTTATTGCTTGATGAACCCTTTAACCAGGTTGATGCCCGCTACCGCGAAGGCCTGCAGCAGGATATACGCAATATTGTGACCAAGCAAGGCGTCACCGCAATACTGGTATCGCATGACCCGGCTGAACTATTAAGCATGGCCGATCAATTGATTGTTATTAAAGAAGGCGAGATAGTAGAAAGCGGCAGCGCCGAGGAGCTATACGAAGAACCTAAATTGCTTTATACCGCTTTAATTATAGCCAGCAGCACCCAGCTTACATCGGCGCAAGCCAAAGTTTGCGGCATTACATCGCGCCGGGGCAACGTAGTTATTTATGCCGAAGATATTAAGGTAAGCAAGGGCCTAACCAATAGTTGGGTGGTGAACAGGGTGCTGTTTAAAGGCATTTATGAAGAGCTGATAGTTGAATGTAAAAAAGTACAAGTACGTGTGCTGAACATGGCTAAGGGCAAATACAAAGTTGGCGATAAGGTGAGTATTAACGTACGCCGCTATCACGAGTTTGGGAAATTTACAAGGTAAATGTGGAGATGCGGGAATGTGCAAATATGCAGATGCAAAGCACTTAACTACTTATTTTATATTTTCTCCATTCGCACATTTGCATATTCAACTCGTTAATTTTTGTTAAACTTTCCTAAATCACCGGATCATCCTTATAATAATCACACATAAAGTTTTACCTTTAGGCAGGGTTTCTTATTTTCGCAATCCAATAGGCAATTATGGAAGAATTTGAAGAAAGCGATTCAGCTAAAAAAACCAAGACCATTTACATATCAACAGTGTTTGGTATTGCTATGGTTTTACTAATGGTAGGGCTATTAGGGTTAATATTGGTGCACGCCAATAACCTGTCTAAGTACGTTAAAGAAAATATTGTAGTCAATATTTTTGTGGACGAAAGCGCCCGCGAAGCCGACGTGCAGCAATTGCAGCACCAACTGGAAGGCAATCCCATGGTAAAGCAAGCCTTGTATGTAAGCAAGGAACTGGCCGCCCGTAACCTGCAAAAAGACCTGGGTACCGATTTTGTGCAGTTTTTGGGTTATAATCCCCTGTCGCAATCGGTGGATGTTTACCTGAAGGCGGAATATGCCAACAATAAAGACATTACCCACTTTAAAAACGAACTACTTAAGAACCCTTTGGTTAAGGAAGTGAAATATCAGCAATCGCTGGTTGATAAAATGAACGAGAACCTGGCTTCTATTACCCTGATAATACTGGCATTTGCCGGCATCTTTGTAGTAGTATCCGTCGGGCTTATCAATAATACCATAAGGCTGGCCATTTATTCACAAAGGTTCCTGATAAAATCCATGCAATTGGTGGGCGCTACCCGTTCATTTATACGCAAGCCGTTTTTATTATATGGTATATGGCATGGCCTGCTGGGTGCGCTGATAGCCATTATTATATTAATGGGCACCCTATACTTAGCTAACAAAACCCTGCCCGAGCTGGTAGTACTGCAAAACTATGCCGAGTTTGGTCTGGTATTTTTAGTAGTAATAGGCCTGGGTATTTTTATATCAGGTTTTAGTACTTACCTGGCGGTTAGCAAATTCTTACGATCAAAAACAATTAGTTTATACAGATAAAATTATGGCACAAAAATATACCAGGCCGGCCACGGCTGCAAAAACCACAACAACCGATAACGAACAGGTGAATTTCCTTTATGATAAAAGCAACTACACCATTTTAGGAATCAGCGTACTTATCGTAGCTATCGGTTTTGTAATCATGACGGGCACTACCGATATTTACAGTACCGCTAAAATTGTAATTGCCCCAATAGTAGTATTAGCAGGTTTTGGCCTTGGCTTTTACGCGCTGCTAAAAAAACCATCAACCAAAGCCGACGATAAAGCATGAGCATGTTCCATGTGATCATCCTCGCTATTATTGAGGGGCTCACCGAATTTTTGCCGGTATCATCAACAGGCCACATGGTTTTAGCCAGCGCCCTGATGGGTATTAGTAAAGATGAATTTGTAAAGCTTTTTGAGGTAGTGATCCAATTAGGGGCTATCCTATCGGTAGTTATCCTTTATTTCAAACGCTTCTTCCGTTCTATCGATTTTTACTTTAAACTGGTAGTGGGCGTACTGCCTGCTGTTGTTGTAGGCGTACTGTTCAAAAAGAAAATAGACATTTTATTGGAAAGCCCGCTGGTAGTAGCGTTCTCGTTATTAATTGGCGGCATCATCCTGCTTTTTGTAGATGAATGGTTTAAAAAACCGGTAGTGAAAGAGGAAAAGAACATTACGTATTTAACCGCATTAAAGATCGGTTTCTTTCAATGTTTAGCCGTGGTACCTGGCGTATCACGCTCTGCAGCTACTATTGTTGGGGGTATGAGTCAAAGGCTTACCCGCACCGCTGCTGCCGAATTTTCGTTCTTTTTAGCCGTACCAACCATGTTTGGCGCCACACTAAAAGAACTATACGACTTCCACAAAACTCACGAACATATGTTCACCGGCGACCAGGTAAAGTTCCTGATAGTAGGTAACGTGGTGGCGTTTATAGTGGCTATGCTGGCTATTCGCACCTTTATTACCTTCTTAGAGAAAAAGGGCTTTCGGCTGTTTGGCTTTTACCGCATTATTGTAGGTATAGCTATTATTGCGATGTATTTTACGGGGCATCTTGCTGCATAAATAATTTTAACATTAATCACGCGTCATCCTGAATTTGTTTCAGGATCCCTCAGGAAAGATATCGACTTTGCATGCAGTAGTTTAAGCTATTATTTTCAACTCTGTCTTAGCCTTGGCACACCAGGTGCGGGCGCTTTTCCGCTCCATCGAACTTAGGTGCGACTCTTCTTCAAGCATAGCTGTAAACACCTTAGCGGCGTCCTCATCGCGGTTGTTCCGCAAAAGGAACATGCCATATTCATAACGCTGTTCGTAGTAGGAATAGCGCCCCTGCATCGCCTTAAATTCTGCTTCGGCTTTGTCCAGGTCGCTCAGGTTTTCAAGCGACATGGCATAAAACAAATGCGCCCGCGATCGTAAAAATTGCGACTGCCGGTATATCTTACCCGCTATCCTTATCGCATCAGCATAACGCTCCAGCCTGTAATAAGCAATGATCAGTTGCGCCAACACATGTTCATTTTCAGTGAATGCGCCAGTAAGGCTGCTTTCATAAAGTTCAATAGCCTTATTAGTTTGGCCGGTTTCCAAATAGGCATCGGCCAGCAATACCCGGTTATTAAAGGTATCGGTAAACCGCAGGTTCTCTTCCAGCTTTTTTATTCTGCCACCCGGGTTAATTATAGCGCCAACATCAACCCGGGGCGCCCGCACCCTGCTTGATGGCAATATCTCCATAACAAGGTATACCACGCAACCCACCAACGGCAAAAATATGATCAACCATATCCAGTTTTGCTTACCACGCCTTAAACAATGGATAACACATAGCACCTGCAAGGCAACCGTAAAGTAGTATGGGACATTACCATGGAAAAACATCTGTGAATGGTTTATTAGCTGTTGATATTTTAATCAAAAATAAAAACATTCTGCATTTAAGCAAGTACGCCTTCCGTGGATTGCTCACTTTTGCAAACACTTCATCCCTGCTTCATAAAAAAACCTATTTTTGTTTACCATTTACACAATGACAGACATTAACCATTTACACCAGCAGGCCGTTGAACTTTTGCAGCAGCTTATCCATATCCCTTCGTTTAGCAGGGAAGAGAATAAAACTGCCGATATATTAGAAAATTTTTTAAAGCTGCAAGGCGTTGAAACGCAACGAAAACTGAATAATGTCTGGGCATGGAATAAACATTTCGACCCGGCGAAGCCAACTATATTGCTTAACTCGCATCACGATACAGTAAAGCCTAATTCGGGTTACACCCGCGATCCATATGATGCCGCTATTGAAGACGGCAAACTGTTTGGCCTGGGCAGTAATGATGCCGGCGGCTGTTTAGTATCGCTGATCTCAACCTTCCTACATTTTTATAATCAGGAAAACCTGCAGTATAACTTATGCCTGGCAACCACTGCCGAAGAAGAAATATCCGGCGTAAACGGCTTGGAACTGATTATTCCCGAGTTAGGTAACCTGGATTTTGGCATTATTGGCGAACCCACCCAAATGCAGTTAGCCATAGCCGAGCGCGGACTAATGGTATTAGATTGTACTACTCATGGCAAAGCTGGCCATGCCGCCCGCGACGAAGGCGAGAATGCCATTTATAAAGCCATAACCGATATTGAGTGGTTTCGCACCTTTAAATTCCCAAAAGAATCGGAAGTGTTTGGGCCGATAAAAATGTCGGTAACTATTATTAATGCCGGCTCGCAGCATAATGTAGTGCCAGCCAATTGCGTATTTACCGTTGATGTTAGGGTTACTGATGCTTACCGGAATGAGGAAGTGCTGGAGATTATCCGTCAGCATGTAAATTGCGATGTTAAGCCACGATCTATCAGGTTAAAACCTTCCAGTATCGATAAAAACCACCCGATAGTGCAAGCAGGTATAAAATTGGGCCGAACCACTTACGGCTCTCCTACTACCTCCGATCAATCACTATTAGATATCCCATCGCTAAAAGTAGGTCCCGGCGACTCCGCCCGCTCGCACATGGCTGATGAATTTGTGTATATAGATGAGATTAAAGAAGGGATTGAGTTGTATATAAAGATGATAGGGTCAGTGATTAGTTAATTAGAGATTAGTTTCAATCTTACCAGTGACTAATGACGCGAAGCTAATGACCAATGATTACGAAAGTAACCTTTCGTCAAAAGTAAAAGGCTCACTTTTTATAATTCTCACTTTTGATATTTTGGGATGTTGTGGATTGATGAGGTAATTAAACTCTTCCTTCACAATAGCTGAAGGCACTTTCATCAGCAGATGTTGGTTTTGCTTCAGGAAAAAGTCGCCGGTACGTTTTAATATTTCGGGTTCAGGATAAGCATTCCAGTTAGGCGGAAACAGGCGGGCATCGGCTTCAAAAATATCATCGGGCGCTTCAATCATCACCAGGCAAAAATCATCGGGTATAATAGCCGTAGGTAAATGCACCAGCGCCTCTAACATCGCAAGCGACCGTGATGACGCCGTATAAACCATGGCCCGGCCAATGTTATTCCAGCGGCCGCCATATAAGCGTGCGCCGGTACCTGATAAGTCCTTAGCGTATGTACAACGGGTTATTCGGTAAAGCAGCATGCTTAAGCAAAAATACCATGCTCTATACGGCCCAATTCGCGAAGCACCATATCAAAACCAACCGAGGTATCCAGTAAAGAAATTGGGGTTTCGCCCCTGAAAACATGCCCTGGGGTTTTCATCCAGCGCTTAAATTTATCCATAGAACCGAATACTTCCTGACCGCGGGTATATAAGCGGGCCAGTTCAATAGCCTTTTCAGCATATTCGGTTTTAACCACCGCATTATCATCGTAACGTTGCAAGGTGCGTTCAGAAATATGCATAATATCGGATAATTCCTGTAAGGTTAGAGATATCTTTTTTGCTAATGATGTTAATACCTTTTTTGGTAACCCTTCGCGAGTGAGTTTTAAAAGATCAAAATCACTATTAAAACGGGCAGGCTTAACCCCGCTTAGCAAAGTGTAAAATGAGTTATCGGCGTCTGCGGCTAAGTATGCTACCATAGGTTCATTAACTTCATTTGCTTCGATATGTTTTCTTTTATCAGACATTAATCCAAAAATACTACACTTTTGTCGGTTTTGCAAATCTTTTTTCAATTATTTAACCACAAAGAAAGGCAACACAAAGGCCACAAAGCTAATCACCATACTTAATGAGATTAGCTTTGTGGCCTTGTGAACTACTTGCGTGATTAAATCTTATTCTGCTATGATCAAAAAGTAATTCTTTTTTCCTTTTTGGGCTACCAGGTATTTTCCGTTTATCAGGTGCGATGAAGTAAACACATCGTCAACTCCGCCCAGTTTGGCTTTATTAATAGCTACACCACCACCCGCTATCATCTTCTTTGCCTCGCCTTTTGATGGAAATACCGCTGTCTTTTCTGCAAGCAGATCAACTACATTGATCCCGGCAGCAACTTCACTTGCGCTGATAGCGAAATTAGGTACACCGTCAAACAGGCCAAGCACTTCGGCATTGTTCAGTTCATTCAAAAACTGGATATCGGTATTGCCAAACAAAAACTCGGATGCTTTTATGGCTTTCTCATACTCCTGTTCACTATGTACCCGGGTAGTAATATCTTTTGCCAAAGCTTTTTGCAGCACACGCAAATGTGGCGCAACCGCATGCTCTGTTTCCAGGGCTTCTATTGTTTCTTTATCAAACAAGGTAAATATGCGAATGTAGGCTTTAGCGTCCTCATCGCTGGTATTTAACCAAAACTGGTAAAACTTATAAGGCGATGTTTTAGCCGGATCAAGCCAAATGTTGCCCCCTTCGCTTTTACCAAATTTACTACCGTCTGATTTTTTTATCAATTGGGTAGTTAGCGCATAAGCTTCGCCCTGACCTTCGCCTTTACGGCGGATCAGCTCGGTCCCGGTGACAATATTGCCCCATTGGTCGCTACCACCCATTTGCAAGGCGCAGTTATGATTTTTCCACAGGTAATAAAAATCGTAACCCTGCACCAACTGGTAACTAAATTCGGTGAACGACATACCTGTATCGCCGCTGATACGGTTTTTTACCGAATCCTTAGCCATCATATAATTAACGGTGATATGTTTTCCAACATCACGTATAAAATCAAGGAAGGTAAAATTTTTGAACCAGTCGTAGTTGTTCACCATTTGTGCGCTGTTAGCACCGCAATTAAAATCAAGAAATTGCGCTAACTGGTTTTTAATACCATCAAGGTTTTTCTGCAATACATCTTCCGACAACAGATTACGTTCGGCCGATTTACCCGACGGGTCGCCCACCATACCGGTAGCGCCGCCAACCAAAGCAAATGGCTTATGCCCCGCGCGTTGGAAATGGATCAGCGTCATAATTTGGGCCAGGCTACCCACATGCAGCGAGTCGGCCGTAGGGTCGAACCCAATATAGCCCGATACCATACCCTTATTCAGCAGTTCTTCTGTTCCCGGCATAATATCGTGCAACATGCCACGCCAGCGTAATTCTTCAACAAAGTTCATCCTATATAATATGCAAATGTGCGAATGTGCAAATATGCAAATTATAGCACATGTGGCAACCCTTAATTTAAATATCTGCATATACGCACATTTGCACATCTGCACATCAATAAGTATATTGCAATTAACGTTATTTATGAATTTTTTATCGCATTATTACTTCGACAGGCACTCGGCCAACTGTTACCATATCCTGGGGACAGTGCTACCCGATCTATTGAAAAATGCCGATAAAACTATTATTCTGCACCCCGAAAAGCTGCATCATCATAAAGACACCGTAAACTCGTTAATTGCCGGCTGGCAAAAACATTTAGATATAGACAGGCACTTTCATTCCTCCGAATTTTTCTTAACCCATAGCCGCAGGTTAAAAGAAGTGTTGCGCCCGGTAATAGAAGGGTCGCCTGTTAAGCCATTTTTTTTAGGCCACATTGCTATTGAATTGATACTGGATAACCTATTGGTAACCACAAATAAAATATCGGTCGATGATTTTTACAAACATTTGGGCAGTTGCGATGAAGAGGTGATCAACGAGTTCTTAACCTTCAGCGGATTACAAAACACCGATGTATTCCTTACTTTTTTTGAAGCTTTTAAAAAACACCGGTACCTGGAAACTTATGTCGATGCATCGCAAGTAGCTTATGCGCTTAAGCGCATATGTATGCGGGTTTGGCACCATCCCTTTACACCTGAACAGGAGGCACACTTAACCGGTGTTATTATGAACTATCGTTTGCAGATATATGATAGCTTTATGGAAATTTTTGACGAGATAGATATAAAGCTGAAGGAGCAAGCATAAATCCCCATAGGTTTCGCATTACACCACTGCAACAGAGATTTGAAACCAAATCCGACCGGATACTCACTTTTGGAAGCCTTTAATAAGTATTGACAATATAATTCATTGCAATATTCCACGCTAACCGCCAATTAATCTGCATTTATTAATACTTTACCCAAGTAAAATTATATTTTTGACCTTGATACAAATTAAGACCGCGCACTATCTACTGTTATGACAACTTCTTTAAGCGATAAATACGAACTGGTTGTTGGGTTGGAAGTTCACGCGCAATTATCCACACAAAGCAAAATTTTCTCGTCGGACAGTGCCGCTTTTGGCGCCGAACCCAACAGGCATATCAGCATGGTATCGCTGGGGCACCCGGGTACCTTGCCATTTTTGAATAAGCAGGCCGTTGCCTATGCCATTAAAATGGGACTGGCTTGTCATTGCACTATCAATCTTGAAAACCATTTTGCGCGTAAAAATTATTTCTACGCCGACTTACCCAAAGGCTATCAAATAAGCCAGGACCTGGCCCCTATTTGTTTAGGCGGCCATGTAACTGTAAAATTAAGCGATGGCAGCAAAAAGAACATTGCCATACACCATATTCATTTAGAGGAAGATGCCGGCAAAAGCATGCACGACCAACATGGTACCGATTCGTTAATAGACCTAAATCGTGCAGGTGTCCCGCTGATCGAGATCGTATCTGAACCTGATTTGCGCAGCGCCGAAGAAGCAGGACAGTACCTTACCGAAATACGCAAGCTGGTGCGATACCTGGATATTTGTGATGGCAATATGGAAGAAGGCAGTTTGCGTTGTGATGCAAATATTTCTGTACGCTTAAAAGGTGCAGCCGAATATGGCAACCGTTGCGAGGTGAAAAACTTAAACTCTATCCGTAATGTACAGCGGGCTATTGAACACGAATTTCACCGCCAGGTAAGTGTGATTGAAGGTGGTGGCCGGATAGACCAAAACACGCTAAACTTTGATGCCGATACCGGCGAAACATCGGTATTGCGCAGTAA
>Ga0075366_10000459_pt1 | contig 18956 bp, 11 predicted proteins | sample EndMethybrTD3031_FD_72351 | JGI IMG/M metagenome (GOLD analysis project Ga0075366, IMG submission 72351) | Populus endosphere microbial communities from Tennessee, USA - Endosphere MetaG P. TD hybrid TD303-1 | ecosystem: Host-associated > Plants > Roots > Endosphere | place: USA: Tennessee...
CCTTGGCGAGCACGATGCTGTCGTTGAAGGTGATATCGCGCGTGATGTTGATTTCCTGCAGCGACATTACTTCCTTGCCAGCCTTGTCCTGCAGACGGAACTGGAAGCGCTGCCGCAGCTGGTATTCGCGCACCGTACCGGTCGGGCCAAGTGAAAGAATGGCTTTCTCGCGGTTGTCCTGCAGCACCACGAATCGCACTTCTGCATCTTCGCGTTTGTCTACCGCGACCGTCGTACCGGAAGTCTTGATCTGGCGCTTCAGGTCGGCGGCGAGATCGGAGTACGGGCTCATCTCCAGATATATCGTCTTGAAGGCCATCGGCTTCGGCCCGCGCAGCTGGAAGCCGCACCCGGTCAACGTGACGACGAGCAGGCAGAGGACAAATTGCAGCAAGCGGTTCTGGACGGTCATGGGCAGCGTTCGGGCAAAGGGAAATGAACAGAAGGGCCGGAAACTGAAGGGCCGCCGGAATTGTACTCCGGGCAACGCAGCCCGAAAGCGGCAGAGCCCGCGTCCGGGAGCGTATCCGGCCTCAGGCAACGATGTTGACGAGGCGGCCCGGCACGACAATGACCTTCTTTGCCGGATTGCCTTCCATGAACTTGATTGCGGCTTCAGACGCCAGTGCGAGGGCTTCAATGGCAGCCTTGTCTGCACTGGCAGGGACTTTCACCGCGCCACGCGTTTTGCCATTGACCTGCAAGACCAGTTCGATCTCGTCCTGTACCAGCGCAGCTTCGAGCGGCTCCGGCCAGGCAGCATGCAGAATGTCATCGCCCGTACTTTCTCCGTATCCCAGCTCTACCCACAGCTGATGCGTGATGTGCGGGGTGATCGGCGACAGCACGCGCAGCAGGATACCGAAACATTCCTCGATCACTTCAGCGGCCAGTGCTCCCTCGCGAGGGGCTTTCTCCAGGGCGTTGAGCATCTTCATGGCCGCCGAAGCGACAGTATTGAACTGCTGTTTGCCCAGATCGTAGTTGGCCTGCTTGAGCAGCACATGCGTCTCGCGGCGGAGGTTGGCGAGCGCTTCGGGCAGCCTGGCGCTGGCCAGCGCACGTGTTGCCGGCAACTGCGGGCGCACGGAAGTGCCAACAACGTGGCCAAACGCCCAAACGCGCTTGAGGAAGCGGTACGAGCCTTCGATGCCGCTGTCCGACCATTCCAGCGTCTGCTCCGGTGGGGCAGCGAACATCATGAAGAAGCGCGCGGTGTCGGCTCCATAGGTCTCGATCATCGACTGCGGATCGACACCATTGCGCTTGCTCTTCGACATGGTGCCGAAGCCACCGTAGTCCACGGGATTGCCATCGGCCTTGCTGACAGCGCCGGTGACGCGGCCTGCCGCATCGTGCTGCAGTTCGACTTCTTCCGGTGCGTACCACTCGATGCCGGTCTTGTCGGAGCGGCGCGAGAAGAGATGATTCAACACCATGCCTTGTGTCAGCAAACGCTTGAAGGGCTCACGATAAGTCACGAGGCCGAGATCGCCCATCACCTTGCTCCAGAAGCGCGAGTAGAGCAGGTGCAGGATGGCGTGTTCGATGCCGCCGATGTACTGATCGACCGGCATCCAGTAGTCAGCGCGCTCATCGACCATGGCGTTGTCATTGCCGGGGCAGGCGAAGCGTGCGTAGTACCAGGACGAATCCACGAAGGTGTCCATCGTGTCCGTCTCGCGGCGCGCGGGCTTGCCACATTTCGGGCAACTGCAGTCGAGAAACGAGGACAGCTTGTTGAGCGGATTGCCGGAGCCATCCGGCACGCAATCCGTGGGCAGCACTACAGGCAGTTGATCGTCCGGCACAGGCACTGAGCCGCAGTCGACGCAGTGGATGATCGGGATCGGGCAGCCCCAGTAGCGCTGGCGCGAAATGCCCCAGTCGCGCAGGCGCCATTGCACTTTTTTCTCGCCGAGTTCTTTCGCCGCGAGGTCATCGGCGATGGCATTGACGGCTTGCTCGTAGCTCAGGCCGTCGTACTTGCCGGAATTTACGCATTGACCTTTTTCCGCAAAGGCGCTCCCCCAAGTGATCCAATCAAGAATTTCCGGCATTGAGCCGGGATTATCAAGAGTGGGGCCTTCATCTGTTTTCGTGGCGTCCCCATACTCGTGGTAACCGCGGCCAAGGCGTGCAATGTCCCAATTCTCAGGAACTATGACTGGCTTGATCGGCAGTTTGTACTTCTTCGCAAAGCCGAAGTCGCGTTCGTCATGCGCCGGCACGGCCATCACCGCACCATCGCCATATGACATCAGCACGTAGTTGCCGACCCAGACCTCGACCTTTTCGCCAGTCAAAGGATGCGTGACAAAGATGCCTGTCGGCATGCCTTCCTTCTCCATGGTCGCCATGTCGGCTTCCATGACCGAGCCGTGCTTGCACTTTTCGATGAAGGCGGCGAGTTCCGGGTTGTTCTTCGCGGCGTGCGTGGCAAGGGGGTGCTCAGCGGCGACGGCGCAGAAGGTCACGCCCATGATGGTGTCGGCGCGCGTGGTGAACACCCACAGCTTGCCGTCGCCGATCAATGCGCCAGACTCATCCTTGACCTCGTGCGGGAAGGCGAAGCGCACGCCGGTGCTCTTGCCGATCCAGTTGGCCTGCATCAGGCGCACGCGCTCGGGCCAGTTGTCCAGTGTGTCGAGGTCGTTGAGCAGTTCGTTGGCGTACTGCGTGATGCCAAGGTAATAGCCGGGAATCTCGCGCTTCTCGACGACGGCACCGGTGCGCCAGCCGCGGCCATCGATCACCTGTTCATTGGCAAGGACGGTCATGTCGACCGGGTCCCAGTTCACGACCTGCGTCTTCGGATAGGCGATGCCTTTTTCGAGCATGCGCAGGAACAGCCACTGGTTCCACTTGTAGTACTCGGGCGTGCAGGTGGCGAGCTCGCGGCTCCAGTCGATGGCAAAGCCGAGCGATTGGAGCTGCTTCTTCATGTAGGCGATATTGTCGAAGGTCCACTTTGCAGGTGGCACCTTGTTCTGGATGGCAGCGTTTTCGGCCGGCAGACCGAAAGCGTCCCAGCCCATCGGTTGCATGACGTTGAAGCCGCGCATCTTGTGGAAGCGCGTCAGCACATCGCCGATCGTGTAGTTGCGCACGTGCCCCATGTGCAGCTTGCCCGAGGGGTAGGGGAACATGCTCAGGCAGTAGTACTTCTGTTTTGTGCTGTCTTCGACCGACTTGAACGCCTCGGTGTTGTCCCAGTGTTGCTGGGCGGCTTTTTCGATGTCGGTGTGGTGATAGTGGGAACTGAGTTCCTTGGGCTGCGTCATGAATGTACTCGGGCTGTAAAACGCTGAATCGGCGATTTTAACAGCTGACTGCGGGAAAACCCGTCCCGCAGATACACCATGGCTCGCTTCAGGCGGCGCGCTCTGAAAACTCAGCCTTCAAAGCATTCCTGGATGCTGGTCAGTGCACCGCGCAGGCGCGGGTATTCACGCTCGAGTGCAGGCTCGTCGGCGCGTGCGGCAGCCTCCTGCAGGTGGATGGCGAAATCATGCATTTCGTCCATGCCGACAACTTCGGCGCTGCCACCGATGCTGCGGAAAAGATGTGCCAGTGTGGTCAGATCGCGGCTCTCCCATGCAGCATCCATGAGCGTGATGCGCTCGGGAATGGCCGAGACGAAGACATTCATGACACGTTCCATGAGATCTTCGCCAGCAGGACGGGCCAGCGGAACGGTGCTGGTCTGGCTGATGAGGGTGCTGGTGTGCTCCGTTTCAGGCGGCGTACGGCCTGCATCCAGCAGGCGAATGGCGGTTTCGAGCACCTGATGCAGCTGGCGTTCGGAAACGGGCTTGGTCACGAAGTCGTCCATGCCCGAGTTGAGATACTGCTGGCGATCTTCTTCGCTGGCATTGGCGGTAAGGGCAACGATGCGGATATCCGGATTGCGTACCGGCATGTTCGGCAGGCCGCCCGCCCGTATGGCCCGCGTGGCATCGGCGCCATCCATTTCAGGCATGCGGCCATCCATCAGGACGATGTCGTAGTCCTTGTTGGCGAGCGCCTGTATCGCCGCCAGACCGGTTTCGACAATATCGACGTCATGGCCCATGTGGGCAAGCTGGGTACGCACAATGAGTTGATTGACGGCGACGTCTTCGGCGCACAGCACATTGAGGCGACGCGTGTGAGCTTGCAGCGGGGCTTCGGTATCGGCAGCGGGGGCTTTGCCGGGGGCAAGCAGGAGGCTGAAGCTGAACGTCGTGCCGGCGCCTTCTTCGCTCGTGACTTCGATCTTGCCGCCCATGGCCTCGACCAGTTCGCGGCAGATGGCCAGTCCGAGCCCGGTGCCGCCGTAGCGACGCGTCGTGGATACGTCGGCTTGCTGGAATTTCTGGAACAGGCGCGGGATGGCTTCGGCGGGAATGCCGATGCCCGTATCCGTCACGCCGAAGCTCACATGATGCTTGCCGTCGACCAGCCCGAGGTCGGCGACGTGCACGGTCACCGCGCCCTGTTCGGTAAATTTGACGGCATTGCCGACAAGGTTCATGAGAACCTGGCGAATCCGTGTCGGGTCGCCCTGCAAGTACTGGGGCAGGGACGGTGCGATGTCCACGTCGAAGCGCAGGCTGCGGCTTGCTGCGTGAGAACGGAATGCCTGGATGCTGTCGCGCGTCCTGGTGCGCAGATCGAAGTCGATGTTTTCGATCTTGAGCTGACCAGCCTCGATTTTCGAAAAATCGAGAATGTCATTGATGATGCCCAGCAGTGATTCGGCATTCGACAGACTGGTGTCGAGGTAGTCACGTGTTTCGTGCGTCAGGCGTTTGTCATGCAGCGCGAGGCGCAAGGTGCCGATCACACCGGAAAGCGGTGTGCGGATTTCGTGGCTCATGCTGGCCAGGAACAGTGACTTGGCGGCACTGGCCTGCTCCGCAGTCTGCTCGGCCTGCCGCCATGCCGTGATGTCGAAGTTGGCGCCGACCAGTACGGGACGGCCCTCTTCGTCGAGACAGGTACCTTTGGAGATGAAGCGGTAGCGCGACTCGCCGGTAACCTGGTGCGGCATGCACTCTTCCTTTTTCACCACCGCACCTGCCAGCACGGAGCGATCTTCGTCTACCACGGTTTGCGCGCGCTCTTCTGACGAACCGAGTTCGGTCGGCGTGCGACCGACGATCTGGTCTGCACGCAGCATGCGATCCACGGCGAACGCTTCGTTGACCATGAGATAACGGCTGTTGGCATCCTTCACATATACCGGCTGCGGGATCACGTCGATGAGCCGCTGCATGTATTTCTGCACGCGCAGACGCAATTCCACTTCGCGATCGAGTGCCGCCTGCAGCGTGCGTTCGGCAATGCGCAGATTGGTGATGTCGAAATGCGCACCGACGATGATGGGATTCCCGTCGGCATCGAAACACAGACGCTTGTGCACCTGACGAATGCGCTCCTCGCCCGTCATCGGCGTACGTGCGTGATGCTCCTTGAATATATTCGTGCCGTTTCGCAGGATTTCGGCATCTTCCTCGGCAACCATATGGATCGAATCCGTGTTCGGTGCGAGGTCGAACGAGGTCATGCCGATGAGTTCATGCGCCGGGCGCTGCCGTTCCCGCGCAAAGGCCTGATTGACCATCAGGAAATGGGCCTGCGCGTCCTTGATGTAGATTGGTTCGGGCATTACGTCGATGAGGCGCTGCACGAAATCCTGGGTACGTTTGCGTTGCTCGCGCTCACGCTCCAGCACTTCCTGGAGTTCACGCTCGGCCACGCGCCAGCGCGTCACGTTGAAGTTTGTGCCGATGATGACCTTATGGCCGCGCGCATCCAGACAGGATTGCTTGGCGACGAGCTGGAAGCGCTCTTCGCCCGTGACCGGATTGGGGCCGTGCTCTTCCTTGAAGAGCTGCAACCCGCCAAGAATTCTCGTGTCTTCGTCCCGCACCATGCGGCCGTATTCGGAATCATCGAAAACGCGATCTGGTAGCTGACCGATCATGTCTTCCGGCTGTTTGTTGAGCTGTCTCGCGAAGGCCATGTTGACAAGCAGGTAGCGACTGTCGGCGTCCTTGATGTAGACCGGTTCAGGAATGATATTGATGATGCGCTGTAGAAAGGCGTGCGTCTGCTCGGTGCCGCCCTCGGGAGGCGTTCTCTTGCGCAGATTCCATACAGAGGGCAGCAGGGCGCCGAGCGCAGTTAGCACCAGTGCCGCGACTTCCGGCAGGTGCAGGCTCAATGAACCCAGCGCCGCAAGCGTCGCCAGGGCAGCAGACAGGCTGATATCTACAACTCTTCTGCTGATCTCTCTGCTACTCATCCTTGTTCCACGCGTTTCATGCCTTGTTTCCGTTCCCGAAACCACAATCCGTCTTTATGGCTATCGGCATCATCAAGACGGGTCTTGAGCTGGCCGGGGACCGTACAATACAGGCTTATCAGAAAGCATTCTTCCCATGGCCAGCCTGCTTGACAAGCTCAATCCCGAACAACTCGCCGCCGTCACACTCCCTGCAGAGCCAGCGCTGATTCTCGCTGGTGCCGGATCCGGCAAGACCCGGGTGCTGACGACACGCCTTGCGTGGCTGTTGCAGACAGGCCAGGTCACGCAATCCGGCGTTCTTGCTGTCACTTTTACCAACAAGGCCGCGAAAGAGATGCTGACGCGCCTTTCCGCAATGCTGCCGATCAACACCCGCAGCATGTGGATCGGCACCTTTCACGGGCTGTGCAACCGTTTCCTGCGTGCGCATTATCGTGAAGCCGCGCTACCGCAAACCTTCCAGATCCTCGATACATCCGACCAGCTTGCCGCCATCAAGCGCCAGCTCAAGGCACTCAATGTCGATGACGAAAAATATCCGCCGCGTGAATTGCAGCATTTCATCAACGGCAACAAGGAAGCCGGACATCGCGCTCATGCCGTCGAAGCCTGGGACGACTTCACGCGCAAACGCGTCGAACTGTACGCTGAATACGACGCCCAATGTCAGCGTGAGGGCGTTGTCGATTTCCCCGAGTTGCTATTACGTTCCTACGAATTGCTCGAGCGCAACGAGCCCATCCGCCGGCACTATCAGAGCCGTTTTCGCCACGTGCTGGTCGATGAATTCCAGGATACCAATCGCCTGCAATACCTTTGGCTGAAGCTGCTCTCCGGCCATGCAACCGAATCACCGGCCGCGGTATTCGCAGTGGGTGATGACGACCAGAGCATTTACGGTTTTCGCGGCGCCGAGGTAGGGAATATGCGTGACTTCGAGCGAGAGTTCAAGGTGCCCTGCGTTATTCGGCTCGAACAGAACTATCGTTCGCACGGCAATATCCTGGACGCCGCAAACGCCATAATTGCCAATAACAGCAAACGGCTCGGCAAGAATTTGTGGACTGATCAGGGCAGCGGTGAGCCGATACGCGTCTATGAGGCCGCATCGGACATCGACGAAGCCCGCTGGATTGTCGAAGAAATCCAGCAGCTGGTGCGTGAAGGTGCCGCGCGCAGCGATATCGCCTTGCTCTATCGCAGCAACGCCCAGTCGCGTGTACTCGAGCATCAATTGTTCTCGCTTGGCATTTCCTATCGCGTATATGGCGGCCTGCGCTTCTTCGAGCGGCAGGAGATCAAACACGCGCTGGCCTACCTGCGCCTGATCGCGAATTCCGACGACGACACGGCTTTCTCGCGGGTCGTGAACTTCCCTACGCGTGGTATCGGTGCGCGTTCTCTCGAACAATTGCAGGACGCCGCGCGCGCCTACAACACCAGTCTGTACGCAACCGTGCCGCACCTCTCCGGCAAGCCCGCGTTGTCGATCGGTGCCTTTGTCCGGCTGATCGAGGAAATGCGTCATGCAACCACGGGCCTGCTGCTGCCGGAAGTGGTGGATCACGTGCTCGATGCATCAGGTTTGCGCGCGCACTACAAGGCCGAGCGCGAGGGCGAAGAACGGCTCTCGAATCTTGATGAACTTGTCAGCGCCGCCACAAACTTCGTTTATGAAGACGGCACGCCTGTCGAAGGCGAAGAGACACAGGCCGGCGACCCGTTATCACGCTTTCTGTCACATGCCTCGCTTGAAGCGGGGGACCACCAGGCCGACGCCGGGCAGGACGCGATCCAGCTCATGACGGTACATGCGGCCAAGGGCCTGGAGTTCGATGTCGTCTTCATGAGCGGGCTGGAGGATGGCCTGTTTCCGCACGAAAACTCCATCACCTCACTGGAAGGTCTGGAGGAAGAGCGTCGTCTCATGTATGTCGCAGTCACGCGCGCGCGCAAGCGGCTTTATCTATCGCTGGCGCAGAGCCGCATGCTGCACGGACAGACGCGTTATGCCATCAAGTCGCGCTTCTTCGTGGAGATTCCCGAAGCGTTGCTCAAGTGGCTCACACCGCGCGTGCAGCAGGGCTTCGGTGCTGTGCATTCACCTACGCGCAATTACGATGTGGACAGTCACGCCACCTCACGACTCAACACGCCGCGCCAGAACGGGCGTGATCTCGGTGGCTTTCGCGTAGGACAGGCCGTACGTCATGGCCGATTCGGTTCCGGCGTGATCGTTTCGGCAGAGGGCAGCGGGGCGGATGCGCGCGTGCAGGTAAATTTTGGCGCCGGTGTGGGGATGAAGCTGCTGGCGCTGAGTGTGGCGAAACTCGAAGCCGAGTAACGGGCGGGCGGAATTCCGAAGAATCACAGCCCCGCCATGCAGAGATACTTCATCTCAAGATATTCCTCAATGCCGTAGCGGGAGCCTTCACGTCCGAAGCCGGACTGCTTTACGCCGCCAAACGGCACCGTTTCGTACGATATGACGCCGGTGTTGATGCCAACCATGCCGTATTCCAGCGCTTCCGCTACTCGCCACACGCGGCCGATATCGCGGCTGTAGAAATACGCCGCCAACCCGAACTCGCTGGCGTTGGCCAAGGCAATCGCTTCGTCATCCGTGGTGAACTTCATCACGGCAGACACGGGCCCGAAGGTTTCCTCACGTGCAATCAGCATGTCCTGAGTCACGCCCGCCAACACCGTTGGTGTGACGAAACGCCCTTCGGGTGGCGTGCCGCCGGTGAGCACCCGTGCGCCGTTCGCACGAGCGTCATCAATATGGCGCATGACTTTCGCAACGCCTGCATCATCTATCAATGGACCTTGCTGCACGCCCGCATCAAAGCCGTTGCCGAGCTTGATTTCTCTGGTGCGGGCAACGAGACGTTCGACGAACGCATCATGGATACCTGCCTGCACGATGAAGCGGTTCGTGCATACGCAGGTCTGGCCCGCATTGCGGTATTTGGAAATCATCGCGCCTTCAACGGCTGCGTCTACGTCCGCATCGTCAAACACGATGAAGGGCGCATGTCCACCCAGTTCGAGCGCCAGTTTCTTCACCGTCGGCGCGCATTGCGCCATCAGGATGCGGCCCACTTCAGTCGAGCCGGTAAAGGACAGATGACGCACTGTCGGGCTGGCACATAGCGTCTTGCCGACGTCGATTGCGTTTGTGCCGTCGCAGGTCAACACGTTGAAGACCCCGGCCGGGATGCCGGCCCGCACCGATAACTCGGCCAGCGCCAGCGCACACAGTGGCGTCTGCTCGGCTGGTTTCAGAATGATCGTGCAGCCCGCCGCGAGCGCTGGTGCGACTTTGCGCGTCACCATCGCGATCGGGAAATTCCATGGTGTGATGGCCGCGCACACGCCGATCGCCTGCTTGATCACGACGACGCGGCGGTCCGTACCGGGCGAGGGAATGACGTCGCCATAGACGCGACGCGCTTCGTCGGCAAACCATTCGATGAACGACGCGCCATACGCGATCTCGCCTCTGGCTTCTGCCAATGGCTTTCCCTGCTCGGCCGTGAGCAAGGCAGCGAGCGCGTCGGCATGTTCCTGTATCAGCGCGAACCAGCGCCGCATGATGCGCGTTCGTTCCTGCGCCGGCTGATCGCGCCACGCGGGTAGTGCCCTGTTGGCAGCTTCAATCGCCGCTCTTGTCTGCACGACCCCTGAATTGCCGACCAGGGCTAGCGTCTCGTTTGTCGCTGGATCGATTACCGCGAAGCTGCTCTGCGCGTCCAGCCATTGTCCGTCGACGAAGGCCTGTGTCCTGAAAAGATCGCCTGCGCGGGCAACGCCCGGACCGGATTGCTGGGCCATCAGGCCTCCTGTAAGAGTTCAGCCGTCGGCAGCAGGCTCCGGCGCGGCTGCATCGAACACCACAGCCGTACGCTGCTGGCTATTGGACAGATGCAGACGCATGGCGGCACGGGCCGCGTCCGCATCGCCGCGTTCAATCGCGCGTACGATCTGTTCATGCTCCGTACGTACTTCCTGAAGGTGCAATTTGCGTGCCGCAGCGTTCACATAGACGCGTACCGGTTTGTCGGCGGGTAGCAGCGAAAGCGATGAAAGCAGATCTACAAAATATGGATTGTTGGTGGCGCGGGCAATAGCCATGTGGAATTCGCGGTCCTTGCGACGCACGCCGCTGCTGCCGCCATCCAGTGCAATGGAAAGGGATTGCAGCGCAAGCTCGATCGCTTCCATCGCTGCGGGCGTACGACGCCGCGCAGCTTGCGCCGCCGCTTCGGTTTCAAGACCGACGCGGACTTCGAGAATATCAAGCTGGCTGCCCTTCGAGACTGCAGCTTGCGCAGGGGCGATGGGGAAAGGGCGGGCGGCCGGGCCGATCGATGCCATGACAAAGGCGCCGCGCCCCTGCTGCGTGACGATGCGGCCTGCAGAGCGCAGGCTGGATGTGGCTTCACGTACGACAGTGCGGCTGACGCCATAGGCCAGCATCAGTTCGCGCTCGCTCGGTAAGCGATCACCCGGCCGTAGTTCGCCGCGTTCGATGCGTTGAATCAGCTCGCGTGCAACAAGACTGGCGAGGCTGTCATGCGGATTGCGGCGCGACTTCAGAATTCCTGGAGCACCCATTGCGAAAATTCCTGCCAGGGGAGACTCATGATCTTACGGCACTGACATGTGCCAGCACAGGGATTTGCGCTTCAGGACGGACGTATTTCCCGGCGCCGGAAACGAAAAAGCCGGCCAAGGCCGGCTTTTCGTGCAACAACCAAAGTATTACTTGGCCGGTGCGGACTGATCTGCAGGAGCAGCAGCCGATTGGTCGGCAGGAGCAGCCGACTGGTCAGCAGGAGCGGCAGATTGGTCAGCGGGAGCAGCGACTGGAGCCGATGCTTCAACCGCAGGAGCCGGAGCTTCTTCCGTCTTGCTGCAAGCAGCAGTTGCCAGAGCAATCAGGGCTGCAACGAGGAGAGATTGTTTCATTGTTGAATTCCCTTGCAAAAATGTGCGGTGAGTATATTGAGCCAAAATTCAAATCGGCCCTAATAGCCGATTGCGCATTCTAACATTCAATTTCAGCAATTGGGAAGGTTGTGCATTGCAGCGATCAGGCGGCGCGGGCCTCGTGTCTTATATGTACAAAACCATCTGCATACCACGTCGCGAGTAGTTCCCAGCCTTTCTCGGACAGGTCTTTGAGCTCTGTCAACGTACGTTCATTGGCGAGCCGGCGAAACGCCTTGGCGTCGCCTGCCGGGATGACGACGACCTCACCGTTCAGGAAAAACTTGCCGGCTGCATAGAGCATCTGGGTGCGCAAATCGAGGCGTATGCCTACTGGAAGCACCGCGCGCTTGAAGGCCGCCGGAGATAACTCTTCAGGTGGTGAGTCGAAAAATACATGGGGTTTCGGTTCGGAGAGATATTGGCCGAGAAATTCGGTGACGTCGCGTTGCGCCCAGCGAATGCGCGATAGCATTTCGGTTACGCGGGCCGCCATTTCGTCGGGGATTCGGGCTGGCGTTGGCGTGGCACGCAGATCGGGATCCGCGTAGAGGCCCTCCAGTGAAAATTTCTCTTCCAGGAAAGCGAGAAATGCAGAGCTCAGTTCGCGCGCAGAAGGCGCACGGAAGCCAATCGAATAAGTCATGCATTCACCGATGGCAACGCCGTTGTGTGCATATTTCGGTGGCAAATACAGCATGTCGCCGGTGTTCAACACCCATTCCTGTGTGGGTTTGAAATTCCTGAGAATCTTCAGCGGCGCCCCTTCCACCAGGGTGAGGTCCTTCTGAGCACTGATCTGCCAGCGGCGTTGTCCGAGGCCTTGCAGCAGGAAGACATCGTAAGAATCAAAATGCGGCCCGACGCCACCGCCATCGGTTGCATAGGAGACCATCAGGTCGTCCAGGCGAGTGAACGGAATGAAGGCGAATTGGCGCAGCAATTTATCGCCTTCATCGAGCAACAGATTCAGGCCCTGCACGAGGACCGTCCAGGCACCTGATTTGGGAAAGTCGCGTTTGCGAAGCGGGCCGCTGAGCATTTGCCAGCCGCCGTCGTTCTTGTTGCCCGATGCATGGACCAGACGCGACTCGACATCTTCATCTGCCGCGAGTTGCCTGGCTTGCGCAGGCGTCAGCAGTCCCTTGAAGCCCGGTAGTGCATTGCGGATAAGCAAGGGTTTTTTCTGCCAGTATTCATCAAGGAATTGTTGCGGCTTCATGCCGCCGAGCAGTGTTTCAATCATCACCTCATTGTACACAGCTGCATTCACAGCCGACGCGATAGAATCGCGGGCTTTTCATGGAGAGTTTTTTCTGATGTTGAAGTCGGTGGCGACTATTGAATCCCTGGATCATGAAGGCCGTGGCGTCGCCCATGTCGGGGGCAAAGTCATCTTCATAGAAGGCGCCTTGCCAGGTGAGACGGTGGAATATTCCAGCTATCGCAAGCGAGAGAGTTTCGAACAGGCCACCACCTCGCGTGTCATCAAGGCCAGTGCGCAACGTGCCGTGCCGCGTTGCAAATTCTTCGGCACCTGTGGCGGCTGCAGCATGCAGCACGCTGAACTGGGCGCCCAGGTTGCGGCCAAACAGCGTGTCATGGAAGAGGCGCTCAAGCGCATCGGAAAAGTCCAGGTCGGCAGTATTTATCCGCCCATCTATGGCCCCGGCTGGGGTTATCGATATCGCGCCCGTATCAGCGTTCGCGTGGTGCCCAGGAAAGGTGGCGTGCTGATTGGGTTTCACGAGAAAAAAAGCAGCTATATCGCTGACATGACTGCCTGCGAAATATTGCCACCGCATATTTCTGACTTGTTACTGCCATTGCGTGGGCTGGTTGTGCAGCTCTCCGTACCGGAGCGCATGTCGCAGATCGAAATTGCGATCGGCGATGACCGCACCGTGTTGGTACTGCGCAATCTGGTGCCTTTTACGTTGCAAGACAAGGTCATGCTGCTTGGTTTTGGCGAGCAGCACGGAGTCTGCGTATGGCAGCAACCTGGAGGCCCCGATACGGCGCAGCCGTTGCGTGCCGGAGAATCGGAATTTCTGCATTACACCTTGCCGGAATTCGATCTGTCGTTGAAATTCCGGCCAACCGATTTCACCCAGGTCAACGTGCATATCAATCGTCTCCTGATACGCCGTGCGATGCAGTTGCTCGATCCGCAACCCGGTGAGCGTATTGCCGACCTGTTCTGCGGGCTAGGCAATTTCACGCTGCCAATCGCCCGCAGCGGCGCAGCCGTGATAGGCGTGGAAGGTAGTGCTGCACTGGTTCAGCGTGCTGGCGAAAATGCCGCGGCGAATGGGCTGTCAGAGAACAGTGAGTTCTTTGTGTCCAACCTGTTCGAGGCGAGTCCGGAAAGTCTCCAGGCGCTTGGACGACTGGACAAGATTCTGATCGATCCGCCTCGGGAGGGCGCCATCGCGGTCGTCAAGGCACTCGACGAGAATTCTCCACGTCGGATCGTTTACGTGTCCTGCAATCCGGCCACGCTGGCGCGTGATGCGGCAGTGCTGGTCCACGAAAAGGGATATGTGATGCGCGGTGCCGGAGTCGCCAACATGTTCCCGCACACATCTCATGTCGAATCCATAGCGCTGTTTGAGCGCAGCTGAAAAAAAAAAGAGACCCGCGTTTGCGAGCCTCTTTTTTTCAGCTTGCGATATCAGTCGCGATCACCGCCAAATATGCCGAGAATCTGCAATAGATTTACGAAGATATTGACCAGGTCCAGATAGACCGACAGCGTGGCGCTGATGTAATTGGTCTCGCCACCGGTCACGATCCGGTTCAGGTCATACAGGAGCCAGACCGAAAAGAGCGCGCAGCCAATAACGGCGAGCGTCAGCTGCAAAGCAGGTATCTGGAAGAACATGTTGGCGATGCCTGCAGCGATGAGGAGCAGGACGCCAATAAAGAGGAAGTTACCCAGACCCGAAAGATCGCGCTTGATGACGGTCGCCAGTGTCGACATGCCGAAGAAAATGACTGCTGTGCCCCCTGCCGCCATTGCAATGAGGGAGCCCCCATTTGAAAAACGCAGCGTCCATTGCAGCGTGTTCGAAATCATGAGGCCCATTACAAAGGTGAAGCCCAGCAACAGGACCACGCCAGTGGTGCTGTGCTGATATCGCCGAATGGCGAAGATCAAGCCAAACATGGCTGCGATCATAAGCAGGGTTCCCATGATCGGACTGCCGGCAAACACGGACGCAAAATTCAGTTGAACGCCAAGCCATGCGCCGGCAATGGTCGGCAGCATCGACAGCGCCAGCAGGTTATAGGTGTTGCGCAGCACGCGATTGCGCGTACCAGCTGCGCCAAGAGTCGTGACGTTCAACATGCGATCTTCCATTTCAATCTCCATCAAGAGTGGCGTGCCTTGTACTCCACACGCAAGAATATGACCTGTGGCGTCGCCAAGGGTTCCTCAAAGGACGATGCTAACCACTTTTGTCATGCGTGCAAATGTGTTTCGGCAGCTACAAACTTGCGTGCAGGCCATATGGCGAATAAACTCAGCGCCCTGCAAATCGCTTCCTGGGGCGATTGTGTCGCGGAGGTGTGGCAGAGCGGTTGAATGCACCAGTCTTGAAAACTGGCGTGGGGAAACCCATCGTGAGTTCGAATCTCACCGCCTCCGCCAGAATTGAAAACGGCCCTTGATCGGGCCGTTTTTGTTTTGGGCTGCTGGACTATTACCCTTCGAACATCGCGCGCGTGGCGTCGGCCCAGCAATTGGGCGTTTCATAAAGACGTACGTTTTCCAGCTTGAGGCTTTTTTCGCAAAGTTCTGCGATGCGCGGGGCGAGCAGCCGGAAGGCTTCGGCTGCCAGATTCTCCGCCGTCGGAACGACATCCAGAATCACCGTGCGATGGTCGGGCATGGTGTCGAGAAACTCGCGCACCTGTGTATCGCCGCGATAGACCAGAAATGCATGGTCCCAGACATCCACGATACTGGCTCGCACGGCAGCTTTTACTTCGGAAAAATCAAGCACCATGCCGTTACGCGGATTGCCGTCCTGTCGCGTCACGTCACCCGCAACAGTTACCTCGATGGCATAGCGATGGCCGTGCAGATGGCGGCACAGGCTGCGATGATCGGGAATGCGGTGACCCGCGTCGAACTCGAGTCGTCTGGTTATGAGCACGGATTATTACCGGGAGCGCAGAGGGAGCCGACCGAGACTGGCGGCCAGATTCGATATTGTAGCGACAACAAGACTCTGCTGCGATCCGGGAGGTCGCTGCATGGGGAAGGGCGAGCAAGAACAACAACCACCGTATTGCACGGTAGCAATGTGCCTTGCAGTAGGGCCGGGGCGGCGAAGTGCATTCGCCGCCCCGGCAAGGCAAAAAGAAAAGTAAGTCTTACTTTTCTTTTTTCTTTGCCTTGGCTTCTTTCTTCAGGTTCTTGAACATTTCGGACTTATGAGCACGCAGGTACTCAATAACCTCGAAGTCATCCTTGCGGATCTTGTTGAGGTCGATCTGTTCAATATGAACCAGGCGCAGGAGCGCTTGAACCGGACGCGGAACATTGCGACCGCTTTCGTAACGGGAGCCCCCGCTTTGTGTTACGCCGATCTTGGACCAGAACTGGGACTGGTTCAGGCCGAGCTTGCGGCGGATTTCGCGAACATCAACGTTTTCAATTGTTTTCATGTCTGTGTACCTGTGTATGCGATGCAGAAAATTTAATTATTCCTAGACCTCCGGGCCCGCATAGAGAGTTCTGGCATATGTGTAAGTTCGCATGCGCAAGGCATTCGGGCGTTACTCGATATGTCTGTGCTACCTCTCGCCGTCTGTTCTTGTTTCTGCACCGCATTCTGTTTGGCGAACTTCCGGCCAGACGGATAGTGCGGAGCGGCGGGCTTCTGCTGGTCTATAACTTTAGTTATAGACAACTAAAGTATAGATCAATATCTCGACAACATACAACCTTGTCCGGCCTGCTTCGCAGCCCTGTTTTGAAAAATTGTGTAAGCGAACCCATTGCGTCCGAAGCGCTATCCAGAATGGGCCGGACATATAGGCTGTGGGCGAGTCGGCAGATTCGGCTAAAATAGTCGGCTCTCCAACTTCAAGCTAGTCACTGCAAGATGGCACTGATTGTTCAAAAATATGGCGGCACCTCGGTGGGTAATCCCGAGCGGATAAAGAATGTCGCGCGGCGCGTAGCGGCGGCGCAGGCTGCGGGTGACCAGATCGTGGTGGTGGTTTCTGCCATGAGCGGCGAGACAAATCGCCTTATCGGGCTGGCCAAGGAAATCCAGGCGACTCCGGATGCACGCGAGCTGGATGTGGTGGTTTCGACGGGCGAGCAGGTCACCATCGGCCTGCTGTGCATGGCGCTGATCGAGCGCGGCGTCAAGGCACGCAGCTATACCGGCGCGCAGGTTCGTATTCTTACGGACAGCTCTTTCACCAAGGCGCGCATTCTCAAGATCGATGAAGATCGCATGCGCAAGGATCTCGATGACGGGCATGTCATTGTGGTGGCGGGTTTTCAGGGCGTGGATGATCTTGGCAATATCACGACTCTGGGACGCGGTGGTTCGGACACGACGGGTGTGGCGTTGGCCGCAGCGCTGCGCGCGGATGAATGTCAGATCTATACCGACGTGGATGGCGTATATACGACCGACCCGCGCATCGTGCCAGAGGCGCGCAAGCTCGATCGCATCACCTTCGAGGAGATGCTGGAAATGGCCAGCCTCGGTTCAAAGATTCTGCAGATTCGCTCGGTCGAGTTTGCAGGCAAGTACAAGGTCAGACTACGGGTGCTCTCCAGCTTCGAGGATGGCGGCGAAGGCACCCTGATTACATTTGAGGAAGACATCAAGATGGAACAACCGATCATTTCCGGCATTGCCTTTAACCGTGACGAAGCCAAGCTCACTGTCTTGGGGGTGCCTGATCGCCCCGGCATCGCCTACCAGATTCTCGGTCCGATCGCCGATGCGAATATCGATGTTGACATGATCTTTCAGAACGTTAGCCACGATGGTTTGACAGACTTCTCTTTCACGGTCAATCGCAACGATTACGATCGCACGGCGAAGATTCTGGAAGAGGTGAAGGCGCACGCGGGGGCGCGAGAAATTCGCGGCGACCGATCCATGGCCAAGGTTTCCGTAGTTGGCGTTGGCATGCGCTCGCATGTCGGCATCGCCAGCAAGATGTTCCGCACGCTGGCCGAAGAGGGTATCAATATCCAGATGATCTCGACTTCGGAAATCAAGATTTCCGTGGCGATCGACGAGAAGTATTTGGAGCTGGCCGTGCGAGTCCTGCACAAAGCATTCGAGCTAGATCAGGTCGGCGCGTAACTTTCACATCGGGGGTGCTCGCATCGCAAGCGCTGCTGATGCGGAATCGAATTGACGCAAGGGCGCGCTGCGGCTAACATGCGCGCTCTTTTGGAGAAGTGGCCGAGTGGTCGAAGGCACTCCCCTGCTAAGGGAGCATACGGTCAAAAACTGTATCAAGGGTTCGAATCCCTTCTTCTCCGCCAAAGAAAGTAGCAAGATAAGTTGCGAGATTGCTGCACTGCTTATACAATCTCGCTCCTTTAGCGCCCGTAGCTCATCTGGATAGAGTACTTGGCTACGAACCAAGGGGTAGGAAGTTCGAATCTTTCCGGGCGCACCAGATGCAAAAAAATGGCTCAAATCTCGTGATTTGAGCCATTTTTTTGTCCGCGCGAGATGAGTACAACATCGGAGCATCAACATCGGTCGATGCTCGACATCGCGGTCAGAATTTTTCGTGGTCGCCCAAATAACGCCATTTGCCAGGCGGTAGTTTGGCGAGTTTTACCTGGCCGATGCGCACGCGCTTGAGCCCGATCACGGTCAGCCCGACGAGCTCGCACATGCGGCGGATCTGGCGTTTGCGGCCTTCGCGCAAGGCGAAGCGCAACTGGTCCTCATTCTGCCAGCTTACTTTGGCGGGCTGCAGGGCGACACCGTCAAGCATCAGACCGTGATTGAGCAGCTTGAGGTCGTCGAATGACAATGGGCCTTCGACGCGCACCAGATATTCCTTCTCGATATCGCTCTTTTCACCGATCAGTTGTTTGGCGATGCGGCCATCTTGCGTCAATACCAGCATGCCGGTGGAGTCGATGTCGAGCCGCCCGGCCGGTGCCAGCTTGCGCAGGTGGCGCGCTTCGACGCGGCGCTTGATGGGGTCTTCTTCCCAGTGGTTCTCGGGCGTGATGAGCACGCTGGCGGGCTCATAGCCATCTTCGGCCTGGCCTGACACATAACCGACCGGCTTGTTGAGAATGACCGTGATGCGCTGGTTCTGCGTGACCTCGGCGATCGGCGTCAGCTCGATTTTCTGGTCGGGCATTATCTTGCTGCCCAACTCGTCGATCACCACGCCATCTACCTTGACCCAGCCGCGCTCGATGTAGTCGTCGGCTTCTCGTCGTGAGCACAGGCCCAGTTCGGCCATGCGTTTGGAAAGGCGTATCGAACCGTCGGCATCCTTGAGCTGTTGCGGGCTCTGTAGTTTGGCTGCCGGTGCGCGTCTTGGTCGTTCAGCCTGCTGTGTGTCGATGCCATCGGCGCCGCGCGTGCGGCGCTCATGGGCACGTGGTGGTGCTGTATCGGCATGGTTGCGTGGCGCGGGGGGCCGGAGA
>Ga0075366_10000460_pt1 | contig 18938 bp, 19 predicted proteins | sample EndMethybrTD3031_FD_72351 | JGI IMG/M metagenome (GOLD analysis project Ga0075366, IMG submission 72351) | Populus endosphere microbial communities from Tennessee, USA - Endosphere MetaG P. TD hybrid TD303-1 | ecosystem: Host-associated > Plants > Roots > Endosphere | place: USA: Tennessee...
TCGATGTAAAGGCTGGTGATGCTTTGCAGTTCAAGTTTGGTGCTAACTACGAAGAGACAGGCATTATCCCTATTCAATATGACCTTAGCCAAAAAATGCACGTTGGTGAGCGTTTGTACTTGTTTGACGGTCGCTTGCGCGGTGTAGTTGGTGACATTTCTGAAGACGGCGTTCTGACTGTACAGATCGATAACGATGGCTTCTTGCTTAAGCGTAAGGGTATGAACTTGCCCGACACCGACTTTGGCGGCGACATTCTTACCGAAAAAGACCTCCGCGACATCGAATATGGTGTAACACAAGATATCGACTATGTTGCTTTAAGTTTCGTGCAGTCCGCAAAGGACATCATAAACTTGCGCGAACTGCTTGTGAGCAAGGGTTCGGATGTTAAAGTTGTAGCTAAAATCGAAACCCAGGCTGCTATCGAAGACAGTACCCTCGAAGAAATCGTTAAGGCAAGTGATGCGGTTATGGTTGCTCGCGGCGACTTAGCTGTAGAAGTTAGCCCAGAAGCAGTGCCTGTAGTACAACGCAATATTATTGGTTTGTGCCAAAAGTACGGCAAGATCAGCATTGTTGCCACCCAAATGCTTTTGAGCATGACTGACAACCCCGACCCAACTCGTGCCGAAGTTTCTGATGTAGCTAACGCTGTTGTTACCGGTGCTGACGTTGTAATGCTATCCGAAGAATCAGCTAATGGTAAGTATCCTGTTGAGGCAGTAGCTACCATGAAGCGCATTATTCTTTACACTCAAGAAAACGCTTCACTTAACCCAATCTACACTGCTAACGACCGTCCAAACGACTTGCAGGATGCTATTAGCTCCAGCGTTATTACACTGTCTGACCAAATTCAGGCAGCCGCAATTGTGGCGCAGACTAAGTCTGGTGTAACGGCTATGAGTATTGCTAGCCACCGTCCTAACCGCCCAATCGTGGTAGTGACATCGTCTCAGCGTGTAGCTAACCAGTTATCAATGATGTACTCGAGCAAGACTTTCTTGCGTGAAGATGTTGAAAACGTAGGTGCTAACCTTGCTCAGTGGCTTAAAGATCAGAATGTGTTCGAAGCTGGTGATCGCGTGGTGATTGTATCTGGCCGCCAGCCAGGTTTGATTGGCGGTACCGATACTATTAAGGTTCGAGTCTTAGAATAGACCGCAAACTTGTCGGCTCGACAGTGGGCATTTGGGCGCGAGATGGATCTTGCGCCCATTTTAGTGCTTGCTCAAACTCAGTGTAGGGCATGACATGATTACTGCCACCCACGAACGGATGAGGCTCAAGGGTTATGACGATGGCTCTGGGGCCTTGCGGACCATTTCGAGGAATAACATCCATGATCTCAGCTCGAGCATCAATCCCTCGACTTTTTAAGGCTGTCCATCCAGCCCATGCCTGAAGATTGCTATAGGTTGCTTCGCTTCGCTCAATAGCTTCATCGCCTCTATCTGTTTTACGTACCGGAAAGAATAGGCTTTCGGTATAGCGACTGGTAATTGCAGGTTTTTGAGACGTGGATTCGTTCATAGCTCGGTATTTTACAGTGACGCATTGCTTACGACAAGACATCAGGGGTATAATTGATATAAACGTAAGCAGTAAGGGTGGGCTATGTTCGCTAAGAAGACCATTCATGATATTGACCTCGAGGGCAAGCGCGTAATCTTGCGTGCCGACTACAATGTGCCGGTTGAAAATGGTGCCATCATTAATGATTTTCGTATCAAGCAGTCACTGCCGACTGTCCAAGCTTTGCTCGAAAAGAATGTGCGTCTGGTAATTATGTCGCATCTAGGGCGCCCTCAGGGTCGGCCCGATTCACAGTTTAGTCTGCGGCCAGTCGCCCAGCGCTTATCAGAACTTTTAGGCAAAGATGTGCAGTTTGTTGCCGACTGCCTTGGGGAAGAGGCAGTAAAGGCTTCCGAGACTTTGCAGCCCGGCCAGATCTTAATGCTCGAAAATGTTCGGTTTTACCCACAAGAAGAAAAGAATGATGATGTTTTTGCTGCCAAACTGGCTAAATATGGTGAAGTCTTCGTGCAAGATGGCTTTGGAGTGGTGCACCGTGCTCATGCTAGTACAGAGGCGATTACCCATTACTTGCCGAGTGTGGCTGGACTTTTACTCGAAAAAGAAGTTGATACCATCACTCGCGTCATGGACGCTCCTGAGCGGCCGCTGATGGCTATTATTGGCGGCGCTAAAATATCCGACAAAATAGATGTACTCAACCGTTTTATCGATATTGCCGACTTTATCGCCATTGGCGGCGCTATGGCTAACACCTTTTTGGCGGCCGAAGGAGTAGACATTTCTAAGAGTAAATATGAGCCCAACGATGTGCCTATTGCCCGTGATATTATTAAACGCGCGCGTGAAAAAGCTAAACAGGAACGCTTTATCTTTTATATTCCTCAAGACGGGGTCGTTGCTAATGTCGTCGACAAAACCGCCGATACACGCATTGTAGACTGGGCTGCCCATGTAATTGCCGAAGTAGAAAGCTATCCCAAGCAGCCTACCGATGCTAGTCGTACAATTGCCGAAGATGAAATGATTCTCGATATTGGGCCGTTCTCGGGTGCTTTTGTGGCCGGAGGGATCCAGCTGGCTAACACCGTCGTATGGAACGGAACAATGGGCGTTACCGAAACCCAGAGCCTGCTGGGCGCTGTGGGGCCTTTTGCTCACGGTACCGAATTAGTGATTGACGCGATGCTTGGTGATTATGGCCATCGCCCCTTTAGCTTGGTCGGTGGTGGTGATACGGTAGGTTACATCGAGCAGCGCCAGTTAACAGGTGCCTTTAACCATGTTTCAACAGGTGGTGGAGCTAGTCTCGAGCTTATGGCTGGCCGTAAACTGCCCGGTGTTGAAGCTTTGCTGAATAAATAATGGGGTTTTTGCGTTGTATAAAGCGCTTATGCTAAGCTGTACATAGTTAGAATAAATTGATATGTCTCATAGAACACTCCTTGTTGCCAACTGGAAAATGCACCTCAACGTAAGTCAGGCGAGTTTGTTGGTGCACCGTCTACAAGAACGAACACGTATCCACCGCAATATAGAGGTAGTACTTGCGCCAAGTCTCTTGGCACTACAGCCTATGAGCATGCAGATTGATCGGCGCAAGTTTCGTTTGGCTGCTCAAAATGGTTATTTCCGTGACGAGGGCGCTTTTACGGGTGAAGTTTCGTTAACAATGTTACGTGACTTGGTGCATTACGCTATTATTGGTCACTCAGAACGGCGCATTTACTTTAACGAAGATTTGGCAACCATTCGCGACAAAGTACAAGCGGCTATCCGTAACGAAATTACGCCAATTTTATGTGTCGGCGAGACGAAACAAGAACGTCAAGAGGGGCAGACGGGGCAAGTATTGCACGATCAGATTACATCAGCCCTCAATAACTTAACAGCTAAAGAAGTGGCCGACATTGTTATAGCCTACGAGCCAGTCTGGGCTATTAGTACCTTTGGCGGTGAGCTTGCCAAGCCGAGCCAGGCCGAAGAGGCAATCGCTTTTATCCGTGCACAAGTGAGTGCTTTGTACGGCGAAAAAGTTGCCCAGGGAGTTCGCGTTTTATATGGCGGTAGTGTTGACGAGCACACGGTACGCGGCTATCTGGAAGTCATTGGCTGCGATGGTGCCTTAGTGGGCGGAGCAAGCATTAACCCATATAAATTTGCAGGCATTATTGATGCTGCATATCGCTTGCAACATGAGATAACCAATGAAACCGAAAAATAATTCCAATCATGATTCACCCAAGAAAGTATTTGATGTTTCAAGGCCGGGCAAAACATTAGCCGAGACAACCTCGCGGCCGGTAATTGTCGGACACAAACCTCAAGTGCAGGATCCAATGATGATGCACCCCGAAGAACAACGTTCTTTGATGGACGCCAAGCGCAAGGTAGTCGTTGCTCCATCGGCCCCTGTAGTCGCCGCAAATGATCAATTACCCGCGTCACCGATGTCCGATCCGGTTGAAGCGACTGAAGCTCCGACAAGTGAGCCAAAAGCTGTTGGTATTGCCGAAGATTCTCCTAAAGACTCTGAACAGGTTGAGCCAGCCGATGCAGTAGTATCAGCTTCTTCAGCACCAACTGTTCCAGACTCTGAGGCGCTGCAAATGGAGCCCTCTTTAGTAGATGCTTCAGAAAAGTCACCGACTGGGCAGCCTGAGCCTGAACCAGTAACGCTGGCAGCAGCAGAATCCAGTGAAACTCCGGCGGCGTCTACCGCGCCCGAAATCTCATCACTTACCCCTAAGTCGCAATCTACTAGCGCAGCTGCGCCTGAAGATTCGGTGGCGGCTATATTGTCGCAAGGTGCTAAAGAGGCAGAAATGTCGCACACGACGCCAACAATAATTTCAGATCAGCTATTGCCAGATATAAGTGATGCGCACGTTTATCCACCAACAACTATGATTGTCTCCCACCATGATAAAAGCGCTCGAATTGGCAAAATAGCACTCTGGGCGTTTATTGTGCTTATTTTAGCGGCAGTCATTATCGATATATTGTTGGACGCAGGCTTCTTTGTACTCAGTGTGCCACATACTGATTTCTTTTAGTATGAGTTAACTTTTTGGTTTGAATCTCTGAAGGGGCTCGTGCTATGCTGCTACGCATGACAAGAACCCCTAATGCTTATCCAGACAATATAACTCCAGGTTTATCTCAAGAATCAGCTGTAGACATGGGCTTCGTACAAGTGCGCCGCCGGCTTGCCTTAGTGGCCGCCGGCGTAGCAATGCTAGGCGTCAGTGCGTGTAGTTTTGGTGGCGGAGAGAAAGAAGCATCAAACGATACCTCATCAAGCCCTGAGATAGCTGCATCACAATATCCCGTTTTACCAGCTCCAGAGACAACCAACATACCAGAATCTCAGCGTGAAGTTTTGCAGGTCGAATGCTGGAAGCATAACTCGGTCGACTCCTTCCTAAATACGAATACCCCCTACAAGGCAGAAATTGATCTTGTCAAAAAAGGTAAGAGAGGTGCGGGGATTGTATCGAAGATTTTATTCGACGTTGATAAAGAAGGTATGTCTATCGAAATTCAGCCAACTGGTCAAAAGCCTATCAAGCAAGAATGGGGCCTTGGCGAACTCTACAGCAAAAAGGGCGATAAGATTTCCTATGATGGGAAAACAGTCCTTCGATATCCAGCTTGGCGGTCAGTAGAAGGGGATTTTGTAACATTTACCATTGGCTGCACAGCACTGACGCCAAAAGATACGACTCCAGTGCCACCCGGAACTCAGCCGTTCAGGGCCGCAGTCGCTTTAACGCCTAGTAAGTAACTTACAACAGACAATAACCGACCGAAATTGATACAATATATTTAATGAACGAGGACGTAATACTGGATCCCTGGGCGGATGAGCCAACCAAAGATGCTCCAAGCGAGCTTGTGCGGGGGCTAAATGCCGAACAGCGCCGTGCAGTAGAGACCACTGAGGGCCCGCTGCTGATTCAAGCTGGTGCCGGATCGGGTAAAACCAAAACACTTACGCACCGTATCGCGTACCTTATTTCTACACGTAAAGCCTCTGCATACAACATTTTGGCGGTGACTTTTACTAATAAAGCGGCACGTGAAATGCGTGAACGTGTGGCTATGCTGTTGGGTGAGGATCCCGATAACCGTAGTTTTATGCCTTACATGGGCACATTCCACTCAATTTGTGTACGCATTTTGCGCCAGGATGGTGAGCATATTGGTATTCCACGTAGTTTTGTTATTTGGGATGAGTCCGATCGCACCATGGCAATCAAGCAAGCATGTAAACAGGCGATGATAGACGAAAAGAGTTTCCCACCTAAGCTTATAGGCAGTCTGATTAGTAACGCTAAAAACGATCTTATGGGTCCGGAACAATTCGGTGGTATTGGGTCTGGGCCGGCCGAGAGGGCAGTGGGCAAAGTATTTCCATTGTATGAAGCCGCCTTGCGCGAAGCCGCCGCCCTAGACTTTGATGACTTGATAGGCCGCACGGTAGATATGTTGGCCAATAACCAAGAAGTACGTGAAAAATGGCGTCGCCGTTTTAAGTACATCATGATCGACGAGTATCAAGACACTAATGCTGCACAGTACAAGCTGGTGCAGATGATGACAAACGAAAATAACAATATTGCGGTTGTGGGCGATGACTGGCAGAGTATTTACAGCTGGCGCGGGGCTGACTTCCGCAACATCCTCAATTTCGAAAAAGACTACCCCAACGCTACAGTTATTAAGTTAGAACAAAACTACCGCAGTACTAAATCTATCTTGGATGCAGCCCATACGGTGATCACTAAAAACCAGCAACGCTCCGATAAGAAGCTTTGGACTGACTCCAATGCCGGCTTGCCAGTGCAAATGCTGCAAGTTGCCAATGAGCGAGCCGAAGGTGAAGCAATTGTGCGCCGTATTCGTACCGGCATCGATTTGGGCACGCGTAAATACAGTGACTACTCGGTGCTGTATCGCACTAACGCTCAAAGCCGTACGGTCGAAGAAAACTTTATCCATTATGGAATTCCATACCGCATTATTGGCGGCCAACGCTTTTACGATCGCAAAGAAATCAAAGACCTTATGGCGTACCTCAGGCTTATTTACCAGCCAGAGGATAAGGTGAGTCTCCAGCGCATTGTAAACACACCAAAAAGAGGTGTGGGGGCCAAGTCGGTAGAAAACTTCTTTACTTGGAAAGAGGCTAATCGCATGACCCTACTCGCCGCCTTAACAGAAGTGGCTGAATGCGAAATTTTAACTGATCGTGCTATCAAGGGCTTAAGTGAATTGGGCGATATGCTCAGCATATTACGTGAATTAATGGACGGTGAAACGTCACCGGGCGACATTATTGACAGTGTAGTGCGCCGCCTTGACTACTTTAACGTTATCAACGATGGAACGCCTTCGGGTGAATCACGTGTAGAGAACGTTAAAGAACTAATTAGCGTAGCTCAAAATTATCAAGACGAAGGCCTTGATGTCTTTTTGGAAGAAGTTTCGTTGGTCAGTGATGTGGACCAAGCCGATTTTGAAGGCAACGCCGTCACGCTTATGACCCTGCACGCCGCTAAAGGGCTGGAATTTCCGGTAGTCTTTATGGTGGGCTTAGAAGAAACAGTCTTTCCACACTCCCGCGCCCTTTACGACCCATCCGAAATGGAAGAAGAGCGACGCCTATGCTATGTGGGTATGACCCGCGCTCGCGAGGAACTTTATATGCTATATACCGTAAGCCGCATGCTATTTGGTACCGTACAGCACAACCCGCCCTCTCGCTTCTTAAGCGAAGTTGATGCTAACTTTAAGCCAACAATAAGTGATGCTTATGGTGGCGGCTTTGGCGGAGCGTCTAATCGAACCTTTGCACCGAGTGGCCCCATGGCCGAGCCCGAAACACCGCCTGTTGATGACGGCGAACCGCGTTACGTACCTGACATTAATGAAGGTGATGCGGTGCGCCATAAAGTGTTCGGTATTGGCCAAGTTGTTGAGATGGATGGTGACAATGCAACAATTTACTTTAAGGGTAAAGGTGCAAAAAAGCTTAATATCGCTTTTGCGCCTATAGAAAAGCTGGAAGGCTAGATAGTATGCGTCGTTTGCTCGAAAGAATAGGTGTTATTGTATTCTTTTTGGCATGGCCAGCCTTTTTAATATACCTTAAGCGTAGCGAGCGTACGCGCATTATTATTGCCAATGGCAATAAGGTGCTGGTAACACACAACTGGATTAGTGACGGTACATGGTCGTTGCCGGGCGGTGGCTTGCATAAAAAAGAACCCATAATACAGGGTGCTCAGCGGGAATTATATGAAGAAACAGGCATACGGGTAGAGCAGGCTCAGCTACGTTATTTAGGCAGGCAAACTTACCGTAAATATGGCCATAGCTTTGTATTTCACACTTTTATCGCACGAGATGTAGATAGCTCTAGTGTAAGGCTTCAAAAACACGAAATTTCTCGGACTGCTTGGCTGACACCAGCAGAGCTTACCGACCAAAATACTGCGCAAGATGCACTTAAGGCCTTGGATCTTTGGCTGCATCCGTGATTTTGGTATACTTAAGGGAGCAACTTGCAGAGGTATTGCCCCATTTGTTAAGAAACTTGTAGGTTGCCACTTTTATGCCTAAGCAATTTCGTGCATTTCGAAAAAAGTACAAAGCGACCCAGAAAAAACAGGTTCGCCGGGTTAAGTATGCCATCAAAAAGCCGTTATTTTCTATTCCCACTCTCACATTTTTGGGATCTCTGCTCGTTTGTTTAATTGCTTGGATGGTTATTTCTGGTGGCGCTCCAAAGCTACAGACTAGTGACTCCAATATTGTGATCCTTAATTATGACAAAAAACAGCAAACGGTGCCCACTCGCGCCAAAAACGTCGGGGCTTTACTCAATAGGCTGCATATTACACTCGGCCAAGGTGATATTGTTGAGCCCTCAAAAGATACACCTATCGACAGCGACAATTTTCGTGTGAATGTTTACCGTGCAACACCGGTCACGATCATTGATGGCGACCAAAAAACTTTCGCCTACAGTGCTGCTGCTACATCACGCAGTATTGTTAAACAGTCTGGCATTAGCGTGTATCCAGAGGATAAATTAACGCTTTTGCCCACCTATAACTTTTTAACCGATAGCTCAGTAGGCCAGCGTGTTGTTATCGACAGAGCAACCCCAGTTAATCTTAATCTTTATGGCACGGCAATTGCTATGCGCACACATGCTAAAACAGTCCAGGACCTTTTAAGGGAGAAGGATATTGTGCTGCGCGAAGGCGACTCCGTACAGCCCTCAAAAGATACACCTATCACGGCCTCGACAGCGGTATTTGTGATCCACAAGGGTAAGCAAATTGTGAGCCAAGAATCCGAAGTAGCTATGCCAACCGAAACAGTCGAAGATAACAGCCTTACTTTTGGCACCACTGCTGTTCGTCAGCAGGGTAGCCCAGGCAAAAAGATTACCACTTACGAAATCGAGCTACAAAATGGCAAAGAGGTCGGCCGCCGCGCAATTCAAGAAGTTGTAAGTTCAGAGCCAGTCAAGCAAATTATAGCTAAGGGTACCTATGTTGATATCGCCAAAGATCGTACGTCGGTAATGCTCGCAGCTGGCATAGCACGTTCTGACTTTACCTATGCTGACTTTATCATCGAACATGAGTCACACTGGAACCCAAGTGCGCAAAATGCTCGCTCTGGGGCCTATGGGCTCTGTCAAGCTCTACCTGGCAGTAAGATGGCTAGTGCCGGGAGCGATTGGTCAACCAACCCTGTAACGCAGCTTAAATGGTGTAATGGCTACGCACAACGCTATGGCGGTTGGGCTGGCGCGTATCAGTACTGGATGGCACATAAATATTGGTAGGATCTATGCAGCAATTACCCGACACAAAGAAATCACTTGGCCAGCATTGGCTTAACGACGATGATAGCTTAGAGGCTATGCTCACTGGTGCCGACGTGCAGCCTCAAGACACGGTACTCGAAATTGGCCCAGGTCCAGGTGCACTTACGCAGCGCCTAGTAAAGCGCGTACAGCAAGTAGTAGCCGTAGAATTTGATCAAGATTTGGCTCGCGAACTACCAATTAGGGTGTCGGCACCTAACTTATCTGTTGTCAATCAGGATATCCTGCGGTTTGACCTAACCAGTCTGCCTCGTAACTACAAAGTTGTGGCAAACATTCCGTATTATTTAACAAGTAAACTATTACGCGAGCTTTGTGAAAGTGCTAATCCTTTTTATAAGGCAACGCTGCTCATCCAAAAAGAAGTTGCACAACGTGTTTGTGCTCAGCCCGGCGGCATGTCACTTTTGAGCGTCAGCGTGCAGTTTTATTGCCAAGCAAACCTGGGCAAGCTTGTTCCAGCGGAGTTATTTACACCACCGCCCAAAGTTGACTCCCAGATCCTTGAATTAACTTTCCGAGAGCAGCCTTTGTTTCCGGATGTCGAAACGCGGGATTTCTTTAGAATTGTTAAGGCCGGTTTTGCCCAGCGACGTAAAACCTTACTTAACTCCTTAAGCGGTGGACTCCATTTATCTCGAGAACAAACTACCGAACTTCTCCAAAAAGCCGATATCACGCCCAGCACCCGAGCTCAAAACTTGAGTATGGAACAGTGGTATCAGTTATACAAAGCTCATAAAAATAGTTGATTTGTTAACGAGTAAGGCCTACACTATGGCCAACACTAGGGGTGGCAAAGTGCAAGGCTTGCAAACATATGGAATACCCCAGCCAGATTAATGAAACGATGCAGCGTGTAGCTATGGCTATTGAGCGGCACACCGACCAAGTGCTCCAAGAGCGAATTGGGATTGGTGTCGCTCAATTCAAAATCTTGCAGCTGCTTCACGAATGGCCGCATATGCGACAAGCCCGCATGGCAGAACGACTCGGTCAAACCGAAGCTAGCGTAAGCCGTCAAATAAAACTTCTAACCCGCAAGGGTCTTCTGACGTCGAGTGTCGACACTAAAAATCGGCGTGAACATATTCATACGCTCACGCCGATTGGCACTAAAATGACTATTGCTGCAGGCGATGTAATGCAGCAAGCATTACAAAGCTTTTTTGCTGATCTTGGTGATAAGCAGCAAAAGCAGCTATTGGAACTACTGACTAGTGTCCAAAATAATGTTCGATAGACTTTTGCAGCCGCTCTAAATGCTCATGGTGTTTACGGAACACCTCACCGTGCGGATCTTGTTTATGAAATCGCTCACCCTCGGGTGCGTCTTCAATGCGTTCTAATAAGTCAGCAAGATGACGAGTAAGCTGCTGGGCCTCTAGTACGAGACGTTGGTATTCTTGGTGATAATTTTCGTTCATTGTCATTCCTCCCTCCTATCAGTATACGCCTATCCGCCGTAACATAAGCTGACCATAGAATGCTTACGCTAAATATGATATAATAATGATATGTGGGGCTGAATTTTAAGCTCGACGTTGGACTTTATCGGTTAGATCAGCAGGTCGCTTGTCAGCGTTATAGACAAAACCTTCTAATTGCAAAATCAGAAGCTCGTGAGAAGCTTGTAGCTGAAGTAGCAAACTTGTTTGCCCCACTTCGCAAGAGCGAACTCACACTAGCTGCCTAATTTCTTAGACAGCCGCACCTTTTGCGACTCCAGATAGCAAATCCGTGCGCCATATACTTTTCTGGACGCTTATAAATGCCTGTCCAGCATTTGTACTAAGACCAAGGACTTTGAGAATAGCCGTTTTGGCCGTTTAGCCGGCCGTTCTCGAGACATTTTAAACGACCTATACCTGTAGGATAGACTAACTAGTTAAACTGACGGACGCGGGGGCGGTACCCGCCAGCTCCACCACAAGAGCCTTACGAGTAATCGTAGGGCTTTTTTGTTTATGGAATATTTTGCATATATATTGCAATAAGCTACTAAGTAAAGTCATTTTTTTGCCCAAGCTCTTATCTGGTATTATGGCTGCATGAATTATACAAATCCAGCCTATTGCTGCCTGTTCGCCGCCTCCGAAGTATATAATCACGACTCCTATTCTTGCCTTATCGTATGACCTACATTCTCGAGAGTCAGCCAGATCTGGTGCATCCAGACAACTGGTGTAATTTTGATATTTACGACCCGACAATGTTTGCAGAAGATTCGGCCGGTATTCCTGAGGCAAATATTTCGCCTGCAGTACAAATGTTTGCCGCCACCCGCTTAACTCAAGAATTAGGGCAGGCAATGCAACATGGATATTACGAAAGCCAGCTACTGGGTAGCATAAACGCTGTTCAATTTGAGCATGGTGATGTTGTGGTTTTACAGCACGAGCAAGCAAAGCGGCAGAACGTAGAGACTCACAGTGGCTGCACTCGTTTTTTAGATAACCCAGAGCTTTATGCACCCACATCAACGGGCATCCCAATAGCGTCACCCTATATTGAGTATTGGCAGCAGAGCCAAAAATGCCCCGACAACGAGTTTTTTGGTATCGAAAGAGCTCATTTTAACGATGGTGTGGTGTACCAGCGATTTTTAGAATGGGGTGTATATATAGAGGCCAATCAGGAGCGTCATGCAATTATTTCTACTGCCCTAAGGAACTGCTCCATGGTTGGACAGGCAGTAGAGCTGGGGCATAACGCTCAATGGTATGGCAGGGTATTGCCATTTGAGGTAGGCAAAGTAACGATACAGGCCAGTCGACTGCGTCACGGAGTGGCCTCACGTGCCTTAAGACGCGTGTCACAGCTCGGGCGACTACACATCACCCGTTAACTGATATACTAGAATCAATGGATAAGGTAGCGTACGGTATCAAATGGTTCGCCAGCTGGTTTATGTTTGTGCTGTCACCCGATGCAATTCGTAGCCGCAAAGAAATTGAGGCTATTTCTTTAGGTACGGCCATAATCGTGAGCGTTTTGGCTATTGTGGCTCTTTGTTTATTGGCTCTTGCTTTATCGCCGAGTGATTAGCGCATAGAAGTGCGCAGCGCCAGATGATTTAAGAATATAGCATTAGGCGCGTGCTAGGCGAAAGCTTGCGCAGAGTTGACGCCCAAACCTTTTAAGACGGGCTTGCCTGCTATAGAGGTCTTCGTGAGCGCCAGCTACACGCAATACTTCAAGTGCACCCCTGGCAATTCGTTCAGGAATTTGCTCCGGAGGAGTTCCACGAAGGATCTCATCGAGAGCAATGGCGTGAGCACGATCACCGGCGCCAAGCGTGCTAATAATTTTACGCGGATTAATTTTGGCAACAGGTGAAAATTCAACACGGGCCTCAGCGCCTTTTACATCACCATTGTGAGCAAACAGCACACCGTCGGAACCACAGGTAGCCGCCACGTTGTCGGCCATACCGTTTTCGGTGGCTCGAGCGGCAAGTTCGCGGGGAGGAGTGTCGGGCTCACCAAAGAGCTGCTGGATCTCTTCGTCGTTAATCGCTAAAAGCGTGGCTTTTCGCTCATACAGTGTACGGCGGGCTTCGGCGGCTTTTTCGGGAGTCGAAACCTCGCTACTACCCAAGTTAATTGATAAAGCGGCGGTTATTGGGGTGTGGTGGAGCACAGTACGATTGGCAATTTGCGACTTAAGAGAGGCAATTACAACCACATCTGCTCCTCGACTAGCCCTTTCGACTTCTTCGGGTGTAAAATGATTGCCTTGAGGGGCTTTTTCGCCGCCTCTGGGGCGTCCGCGCACCATACGGTCCATAACATTGCCTTTTTCGTCTTTGCCACGCTGTATGACGCTTACGCTGGGTTCATAGTTTGGCACAATAATAGAATAGTCGACGAGTCCCATGCGCTCCATGTGTTTGCGAATGGCTTGGCTGGCGACATCATTTTCACCCATAAGTGTGCAGCTGCGAACTTCTTGGTAAAAGCCATCCTTAAGAGATCTTAAGTAGTTACCGGTGTTCATCCAGTTGCCGCCAGGGTGCTCACGGTACTCTCTTGGGTGCATTCCACTAAAGCGTTGGTGATCTGCTGGCGTAAAATCAGCCTTGGCTCCAGGCACGTAGCCGGGCCAGACTTGTCCAGCATGCATGTGGCGATCAATCGCTCCAGCGCCATATCCAACAACAATAAGACCTTTTTCAGGCATAAATAGCTCCTTCTATGTATTCCCAAGGCGTGTAAAACGTAAAGAGAGTGTTATTTGTGACGAAACAGATAATACCATGTCTTTGACATAATTCCAATAAAATATAACACACCTTATGCGTAGCTATTTTATGGGGGTTGGTCAGAGGAGCGATAAAGGTCTATAGTAAAAAGAATGCAAAGCTTTTACGATGACCGACAATATGTATTGGTACTCGAGAAGGGCGATTCGCTTTTCGAGAAACTCCGTGAATTCGTTAACGAACACAGCTTTAAGGGGGCTTGGCTGCAGGGACTGGGCGCTGCCCTAGATCTCGAGCTCGGTTATTATGACCTCAATGCCAAAGAATATCACTGGAAACAGTTCTCTGGTTTATATGAAATAACAAGTTTACAGGGTAATATTGTCCTGGATAAAGCTGGAGAACCGGTATTCCATGTGCATGGCACATTTTCGGATACTCATTTTATGGCTATCGGTGGACATGTACGTAATTTGACCGTCGGCGGCACCTGCGAATTACTTGTTACCGAGCTGCCCATAGATATAAAACGTGAAATAGACGGTGCAACAGGACTTAATCTGCTGCATAAGGCCTAGAAATGTACGAAGAACAGCCTGAGCTGCCTTGTAGCCACAAATTAGCTTTTAATACGCAAAAAGAGGCCCAGGCAGCTGCTACAGTGGCATTTCATCAACATGGAACACACCTTAGGCCGTATGTTTGCCGCTACTGTGGACTGTGGCACCTCAGTACCCATTACAGCTAGTTAGACGACAATGTGTAATTTCTACTATAGAAAGTATAATTTTTGCCTTTGACAGAATTCAATTTCCATATTACTATATATGTAATTGTTTTAATGAACACGAGTTCTTTCTCTTCGTCTTACTCAGTATCATTGCTAACAATCGAAGAAAACCGTATTACCAAACACAAAGGTCCAATATGACATATCAAACTCAGAGGCGCCCCGGACGGGGTCGTCCCTCCCGCGCACCCTTTAACAGGGGCGCACGCAATAAAAAATTTAAAAAAGACTACATTGATCCATCACGATTTGTACGTGCCGCTCAGCCAATAGAAGTACAGGCTGAATACGTGCCAACCAACCAATTCGCTGATTTTGCTATTAATGAGCTGCTTAAAGCCAACCTAACACGTATGGGCTATAAGCTACCAACTCCAATTCAAGACCAATCAATTCCTCATGGCCTTAACGGCAACGACATTGTTGGTATTGCTAACACCGGTACAGGTAAGACTACTGCTTTTGCAGTGCCGCTGTTGCACCGCTTGATGGAAAACGAAAACTCAAGTGCTCTTATTTTGGCTCCAACCCGCGAACTTGCTCAGCAGATCGAAGACGAATGTCGTCAAATCGGTAAAAAGAGTGGCCTTTACGGCGCTTTGCTTATCGGTGGTTCATCTATGGGCGAGCAATTACGCGACTTGCGTAAGCACCCACGTATTGTTATCGGTACCCCAGGCCGCGTTAAAGATCATATTGAGCGTGGTACGCTCGAGCTTGGTCGCTTTGACATGGTTGTACTCGATGAAGTTGACCGCATGCTCGACATGGGTTTCATCAACGATATCCGCTTTATTCTTGATTTATTACATCCAGATCGCCAGTCATTCTTTTTCTCTGCCACTATGCAGGGCAAGGTGCGTGAATTAATGCAGACGTTCTTAAGTGATCCTGTAACCGTATCTGTTAAAACTGGTGACACCAGCGCAAATGTAGATCAGAATGTTGTTAAATATGGCAGCAACGAGGAGCGCATCGAGAAACTGCACGACTTATTGGCCCAAACCGACATCAAGGCAATCGTATTTGATGAAACACAGCGCAGCGTGGAGCGTCTGTACGATGAACTTCACGACCGCGGTTTCCGTGTTGATGCTATTCACGGTGGTAAAACGCAGGGCCAACGCCAGCGTGCACTCCGCCGCTTTAAGCAAAATGACGTAACCATCTTGGTTGCTACTGATGTGGCGGCTCGTGGTATCGATGTAAGCGACGTCACGCACGTTATTAACTACTCAACGCCACAGTCCTACGAAGATTACGTACACCGTATTGGTCGTGCTGGTCGTGCTGGTCGTGCTGGTAACGCCTTAACCTTCATTTCTCGCTACTAAGCTTTGTCTTAGTAACGAGTTTTGACTGAGTTTCAGAACTTTAGTCAAAAATGAGCAAAAAAATACCCCTCGTATGAGGGGTATTTTGGTTTGATTTACTAGAAATCTAGTAGCGACGGCCACCGTTATCGCGGTCGCGATTGTCACGGCGGTCATTGTTGCCATCAAAAGAGCGAGGACGACGTTCTTGCGGACGTGCCTCGTTAACAGATAGGCGACGGCCTTCAAACTCTTTACCGTCAAGTGCCTGAACGGCAGCAGCAGCATCATCGTCTGAGACCATAGTCACAAAACCAAAACCCTTTGAGCGGTTAAGTTCACGGTCGATGATAATCTGAACGGCGTCTACTTTACCGACAGCTTCAAATAGAGAGCGAAGCTCGTCCTCAGTAGTACTATAGGGCAGGCCGCCCACAAACAATTTATTTGCCATCATGTCTCCTTTGATGCAATAGAGGTAGCTGATGCAAACAAAATTACTTGCGAACTGCTCCTCGAACTTTAGTAGTGGTTTGTACTGGAGGCGTTTCAGAATGAAGCAGCACTTCCTAGTGTTGGCATTATAACACTGAAATGTAAATCTATGTCCAGCGATTTAATGTTATATATCACAGGAAATAGTCAGATTTAAGAAAATCTTAATATATTAACGCTAAAAACCGGCCATTTTCTTGACGTAGAACAGTGGCTGGCCTAGGCTTAGAGTAAGTATGTTACACAAAGCCAAGAAACTCGCCAACGAAAGCAAGAATCGCTTCTTGCCATTTCAAAAAACTAAGAATTTAACGGCGGAAGATGTTAAGATCGCCCGCGACTACATTAAGGCCTATTGGCCTAACTTAGAACGTTACAATCCCAAAGATTCCGATAGCCTCATCGGTGTACCAAAACCATATTTAGTGCCTTCATACGCCGAAGGTCACGAATTTGACTACAACGAGCTCTATTACTGGGATAGCTACTTTATGATCCAGGGAATGCTCGATGAAGAGCATAAAGAACTAGTTATGGGTATCCTTGAAGACTTTGTGACTATCTTTAAGCGCTTTAGCATTATTCCTAACGGCTCTCAGATGTACTATCTAAGCCGTTCGCAACCGCCATTACTATCTAGCTTTATATTTGATCTGTATTACGCCTATAAGCTCGACAATACTTGGCTTAAAGAGAATATCGCAGTTGCCAAGCAGGAGTACGAAACAGTGTGGATGGGCACACGCAAGCCAAATGCGCGCCAAGTATACCGTGGCCTAAGCCGATACTATGACTTCAACTACCTGCACGACATCGCCGAGGCCGAAAGTGGCTGGGATATGACTCCGCGTTTCAACCGCCACGCACTTAATTATCTGCCGTGTGACCTAAACGCCCTATTGTTTAAATACGAGTCAGATTTTGCCCGCGCTGCCCGTATTTTGGGTGACAAAGAGGAGGTTAAGAAATGGGAAGCCGCCATGGCTGCCCGCAAGCGTACCATGGATGAGCTTATGTGGGATCAAGGCCGTGGTTTGTACTACGACTACAACTACGTTAAAGAACGTCGCGGGAATGTTAGCTCATTGGCCGCCTTTTATGGCATGTGGGCCGGTATGGTAGACGGTCAGCAAGCACAGGCTTTGGTTAAGGCTTTGCGTCGCTTTGAGCAAAAAGGCGGCTTGGCTACCACCGATAGTCTGCCGCTTGGCCAATATGTGCCTGGGTCCTTGCCAACGCAGTGGGCATACCCCAACGGTTGGGCACCACTACAGTACTTGGTTATCAAGGGTCTCCAGCGTTATGGCTACCACGAAGATGCGCAGCGTATTGCCATGAAATGGCTCAATAACAATTTGCACTGGTTTAATAGCCATGGTGAATTCCTCGAGAAATACAATGTAGTTTCGCCAGAAAAACCACCAGCGCGTGGTATATACCCATCTCAGACAGGGTTCGGCTGGACTAATGCAGTGTTTGAACGTTTGTGCATGGAATTTATCGACGGCAATAAGCACATCGGTGCGCCATTCATATAACAGAAGCGTAATACTATCCACAAAGAGGGTGTAAACTTTACACCCTCTTTGCTTGCACTGAAGATGTTATTCTAGAGGCTTAAGGAGATACATATGTCAGAAACACTCGGCAATGGTGCGCATTCAGAAGGTTCTGTGGATACTCAAAAAAGCCGTAAGCCACGATCGACTAGAAAGAGAGTGGGTGTGGCGGCTTGCTTGCTGTTTGCTGCCACGACAGGCTTAGGCTATGCCGCTGAATCTCATACCAACGAGGTTGCTGAGGGCAAGATTAAGACGGCTGAAGTATGCCGCTCCATAGACCCTAAAGCTCAGGTTATCACAGAAAAAATTGATGCATGCATGGAGCGTGGCGTACCTGGAGGTGATGAGGTAGGCAAGGAGAAGCTGCGCGAAGGCGACCCAATGGCCTTCTTTAACGCATATGTTGAGGCTCAAAAGCACGAGGCTGCTCAGGTCGAGCCAGGCCGCGTAGCGCTATGGGGTATAGGAATTCCTGTAGGCGTTGCCGTGGCACTTTCCTAGCAGGCAGTGCATCTTGCTCTTGAGTAACAGCGGTAAATAGGCTATAATAACCGCTGTTACTACAACGAGTTGGCTCTTTAGCTCAGTTGGTAGAGCAGAGGCCTGAAGAGCCTTGTGTCCCCAGTTCGAGTCTGGGAGGAGCCACCACGAGAATGCCCGACCTTGTGTCGGGTTTTTTCGTGGTTACTTTTCTTGACACGAGAACTGGGAGTCGGCGTAGCCGCAGTTCGAAGGCAGGGAATGCGCGCAGATGCTTGCATCGAGCACATAACGCAGCCAGGCAGCGTGCTGTCTATACTGGGAGGAGCCACCAAAATTATCCAACAGATAAGAAAAGGTTCTAGAATTTATTTTCTAGAACCTTTTCTTTGTGTGGCCTCTGTTATTTTAGCCCAAGTCTGGCAGGATATAGTGATGCCTGATGTACAATAGAGCAATGAATACAGATCCCACTGCAAAAACTGTACTATGTTACGGCGACTCCAACACATGGGGGCAGACTCCAGATAAAACAGGACGACGTCGTCCTGCCAATGTTCGCTGGACTGGGGTTCTCCAGGAAAAACTAGGTGACAGGTATGCCGTTATAGAAGAAGGCTTGAGTAGCCGCACGACAGACCTAGAT
>Ga0075366_10000461_pt1 | contig 18936 bp, 14 predicted proteins | sample EndMethybrTD3031_FD_72351 | JGI IMG/M metagenome (GOLD analysis project Ga0075366, IMG submission 72351) | Populus endosphere microbial communities from Tennessee, USA - Endosphere MetaG P. TD hybrid TD303-1 | ecosystem: Host-associated > Plants > Roots > Endosphere | place: USA: Tennessee...
TTCGATCAAGTCGGAAGGCAATGGAATCGCTCGGAAAATGTACTTCCCTCGCTTTTTCAGACAGCGGATGATGACCAGCTTCGCCTCGAAGTCGATGCTCCGCCGGGACAGCGAAAGCGCCTCTGAAATCCGGCATCCGGTCACCGCCATGATCCAACAGAAGCCGTAAACCGCGCCACCGCGCTTTTGCGCCGCGGCCTGGAATGCCTGCACCTCCGCGCTGGTGAGGTATTTTCGCTCGCCGGCGCGGTCGTAGATCGTCCAGCCGGCGCCATCGCGCGATGGCCGGCGGTCACCCGGATCACCGATTCCCGCCTGGGTTTCGGGCGTCTCTGATACACTTTTGGCTATTTCGTCTCATGTCACCGGCTGTCGCGCCGGCTGTCAGGGGGTGATGCGATGACGGTTCTCGAGCCTAAGAAGATGCGCCGCGCGGCGCGGATACATGTCCTACCGACCGCGTTGCGGCAGGAACCCGAGGATCTCCGCTTCCTTTTCCGCATCGATAACCGGGCGCACATCGAACGGGCCTACGGCGCATAGGCAGCGCGGATCGCCCTGTCGAAGGTTCTGAACCTGGTCATCGCCCGGGTCGGCGACGAGGGCAGCGTCACGCTCGAAGACGACGGCACGATCGCGGCGGTGGTGCGCGATCAGGCGGAACTCGGAACGGCGCCGTCCGAGCGGCAGTGCCAGGGCTGGATGCAGGACATCTGCGCCGCCTGCTCCTTCATTGCGATCGACCGGCCCGAAGGAACCTTCCACGTCGCGCTGACGGCGGTCTGCGCCGAACCCGAGGATTGGGCCGAGGGCCTGTGGGGTGTGTCCGCGCATGCGCGGCCGCTGAAACGCCGCCTTGAAGGACGATCCTTCGCCGGCGGCCCTCTGGGTTATGGCGAGGACTGGATCCGGAGCTACCGCAGGGACATGGCCGCGGCCGCGGCCGTGTTCGCCGAACTGCGCAAAGGCTTCCAGGGCGCCGCCGTCATGCTCGCCTGGCAGCCGATCTGCGATGCCCGGGACCCGTCGCGGATCCTGTATCACGAAGCCTTCCTGCGCCTGCGCGACGATCGCGGCATCGTCAGCACGCTGGGGCTTACCCTGCGGGCGCTCGAGCGGCTCGGCCTCGCCCGCGCGTTGGACCGGCACGTCGTCGCAACGGTGATCGCCGAACTGCAGCGCAGCCCGCAGTTGACACTGGGGGTCAATATCTCTGCCCAGAGCGCCACGGCCGACGGCATGTGGAACGACGTCGAGGAGACGCTGGCACGCGCGCCCGAAGTGGCCGAGCGGCTGATGTTCGAGATCACCGAGACCGCCGCCATGGCGAGCGTTTCGGAAACGGCGGAGTTCGTTTCGCGCATGCGCCGGATCGGGTGCCGCGTCGCCATCGACGACTTCGGCGCCGGCTTTTCCTCGCTCCGTCAGATCCTCGCGCTCGCGCCGGACATCGTCAAGATCGATGCTTTCTTCCTGGCGCGCACGGAATGTTCCGAAGCCGATGCCTCGGTATTCCGCCATCTGGTCGGCCTCGCCAACGCGCTCGTGCCCGCGGTGGTCATCGAAGGGGTGGAAACCGAGGTCCAGGCGGAATTGGCCGCCGCGGCGGATGGCGTCTGGCAGCAGGGCATCCATTGGGCCGCGCCGTCGCTGTAGCGACCGGGCGACCGGGCGACGCCGGTCGTTGCGCCGGTGATCGTCATGCCGCTCGCCACCATCTGCCCCGCCGCCTGATCGAACCGGGAATGTCTGCCAAACCCGCACTTGGCGCGGGCCTGCCACATCAAAGGATTGTCATGAAATCGAAAGTCCGTTTCGCTTGCGCGTCGAGCGCGCTGGCGCTGTCCATCCTCGCCTCGGGCGCGGCGTCCGCCGAGCCGACGCCGACGATCGGCGCGGGGGCCGTCGATCGACCGCGACGAGGGCGGCGGCCGGCGGCCGTGCCGCTGACATCGCCGGGCGGCGGGGGCCGGCCGGTGGATCCCACAGGCGCGCGGCAAACTCCCGCTCCTCGGGGCCGGTCGCGCTCGTGTAGATTGCGGTGGTCTTGATATCCGCATGGCCGAGCCAGCGCTGCACGAGCGAGAGCGGGACGTTGGCTTGAACCGCGCGAACCGCGAAGCCGTGACGCAGACCCTTGGGTGAGGCATAGCTTTCGGTCAGTCCGGCGCCACGCATCACTTCGCAGATGCGCCGATAGCCTGTCATCCGTGACCACGGCCAAAGTCGCGCCTCAGGCAGGACCTCATCCTGGAGGAGCAAGCCTAGGCTGTCGAGCAGCGCGCCCGGCAGCGGGATGGCCCGGAACACGCGCTTGTCGCGCTTCTTGAGGCAGAGAATGATGGCCTGTTGGCCAGCGAAATCGATGCTGTTTCTGCCCATCGACAGTGCTTCGGAGATGCGGCAGCCGGTGGCCGCTACGGTCCAGCAGAACGTTCTGACGCAAGCATCGCATTTTTGCGCGGCGATGAGAAACTTGTCGATCTCGTCTGCGGTCAGGTATTTTCGCTGACCATGACGGTTGAAGACAGTCCAGGGCATGTGGGTCTACCGTTTTTTTGGGCGATCGGTAGCCCATATGTTGCTGCACCGTCTTAACGGCTCATTAAAAAGTAAGTAATTTCCTACAGTTAACGTGTCTTGGATATCCAATTGGTGAAGCGGCTTAGGCGAAATTCTGATTTAACTTAAGGCTGAAACCATACCTGCCATTTACCATATCGGGTAGGGCTAGGGGTCTGTTTGGCTCTCGAAAGGAGGGCGAAGCGGCCTGTTTCAAAGGCGGGTCGACCACACCCGCGCCGTGTGCCGATCAAGCGTTAAATCGTCCACGGGAGCCTCGAGCCGGGCTATCCGGCGAATACCGTCAGGAAAGAAGGCTTCGGACCTTGCCGTAAGATCGCGAGGTGCAGCCTGGTGTGGACCGTTCCGACATGCCGGCGACCATCCCGATGCGGTGCCGCGTGCAATGGCACCCACATCGCCGATCGTGCAGGCGCTGCCGGCGCTCGGCCGAATCCTGGCCGCAGACCATCTTCGACATTCAATAGATCGTCAAACGATATTGACAGACGTGACGGGGTGTAGAATGAACTCTTCCGGCGCGCGCAAGCCGCGGTTGTTCGATCCTGCACACATGGTTCCGCGGGACGATGGAGCAGGATGACACGGCCAGGCCCAATGATCGGCCACGGGTGTGAAATGCACCGTGGCGAATGTTCGATCACGTCAAGAATATAACGGAGGGATGTCATGGGAAAATCGCGGCACATAATCCTGGCGGGTCTTTCGCTGTCAACGCTTGCCGGATCGATGCCGGCCTGGGCGCAATCGGCGGCCGGAAGCGGTAGCGTCAAAGACGAAAACACCATTCAGGAAATCATCGTCACGGCCAACAAGCGCGAGCAGGACATCAACGACGTCGGCCTGTCGATCACGGCGCTGGCCGGCGATGCGTTGATCAGCCGGGGGATCTCGTCGCCGACCGATCTGGGCAAGATCGTGCCTGGACTGACCGTCCAACCGTCGCCGTTCAACACGCCGGTCTATACCCTCCGCGGCGTCGGCTTCTACGAAACGACGCTATCGGCCGCGCCGACCGTCGCGGTCTATGCCGACGAAGTGCAACTGCCTTTCAGTGCCACGACCAAGGGTGTCGCCTTCGACATCGAGCGTGTCGAAGTGCTGAAAGGTCCGCAAGGCACGCTGTTCGGGCAGAACACCACCGGCGGTGCAATCAACTATGTCGTGGCCAAGCCGACCGATACCTTCGAAGCCGGCGCCGACGCCAGCTTCGGGCGCTTTTCGACATTCGACATCCAGGGATTCGTCAGCGGACCTCTCAGCGAAACGCTGAAAGCGCGCATCTCGGTGCACACTGTCCAGGGCGGCGCCTGGCAGAAGAGCTACACGCGCGATGCGGAACTGGGCAAGACCAACCAGTTCCAGGGCCGCGTGCAGTTGCTCTGGGAGCCGACCGATACGGTCCGCCTGCTGATCAACGCCAACGGCTGGACCGATAACGGCGACACGCAGGCCGCGCAGCTCCAGAGCGACACCTGCGCGGTCACGGCCTCGGGCGGCTGCGGCAGCCCGGCGGGCGTTGCCTTCGCCGCCTATCCGCGCGCGCCGCAGAATGCGCGAGCGGCGGACTGGGGCAATGGTGTCTTTGGTCGCCGCCCCGCGCGCGACGACCGGTTCTATCAGATCAGCCTGCGCGCCGACGTCGATCTCAACGACGTGCTGACGCTCACCTCGATCTCGGCCTATTCCGACTACAAGACGGATTCGGTGCAGGATTTCGACGGTTCGACGCTGAATTCGGTCGATACCAACACCACCGGCTACATTCGCGACTTCTCGCAGGAGCTGCGCATCGCAGCCACGCTCGACCGGGCGAACATCATCGTCGGCGGTAATTACAACAAGGCCAAGACGTTCGATCGGCTGTTCTACAACTTCAGCGAAGGGCCATCGTCGGATCCGCTGTGGTCGATCCCGGGGTCGCCGAAGGGCGAGCTCACGTTCAACTATTCGGATCAGGATATCGAGAGCTGGGCTCTATTCGGCAACGTCGAATTCAAGGTTACCGCCAGCCTGACCGTGCTGGGCGGTGCGCGCTATACCAAGAGCAATCGCGACTTCGAGGGATGCACCAACGATTTCGGCGGGGATACGGCGATCTGGTGGAATGCGCTGTTCGGCACGAACGTCCAGCCGGGCGGGTGCCTGACATTCGATCCAACGTTCACGCCCTATGATCCGGCGCTGTTCGACAAGCTGAACGAAGACAACATCTCGTGGAACGTAGGCCTGAACTACAAGACGGCCGGCGACACGCTGCTCTATGGGCGTATCAGCCGCGGCTACAAGTCGGGCAGCTTCCCAACGGGATCGGTCGCCAACTACACCGGCTATGAACCGGTGATCCAGGAATCGGTGACGGCCTACGAGGTGGGCATCAAGGCACCGCTGATGAACCGCGCGCTCGAGGTCACCGCGGCCGCTTTCTATTACGACTATAAAGACAAGCAGCTGCGCGGCCGCAAGCCCGACGTGGTGTTCGGCACGCTCGACGGGCTGGTCCAGATCCCGAAGAGCCGGGTCCAGGGCGCCGAAGTGTCGCTGCTCGCCCGTCCCGTCGATGGCCTGCGTCTCAGCCTGGGCGCGACCTACATCGACACGAAGATCAAGGAGTATATCGGCTACCTGCCCGACGCCTCGACCAACGACTTCAAGGGTCAGCGCTTTCCCTTCGCGCCCAAGCTGACGCTGATCGCGGACGGCGAATACGAGGCTCCGCTCAGCGAGACGATCAAGGGCTATTTCGGCGCATCGCTGACCTACAACAGCAAGACCTCATCGTCGCTGGCCAACCGCGACACCACGACGGTCGTGCGCGACGCCCGTTTCGACATGCGCAGCTATGCGATCGTCGATCTGCGGGCCGGGATCGAGGTGCCGGATAGCAAGGTCCGCGCCGGCGTCTACGTGCGCAACCTGGGAAATGTCTATTACTGGACCAACGTGCAGGACAACCTGGCGTCTATAACCCGCTTCGCCGGAATGCCGCGCACCTATGGCGTGCAAGTGAGCTGGCGGTACTGACCCCCTTGGATCCCCGCCCTGGGAAAGGGCCGGAACGTTTGTCTGTTCGACGAGATCGTAGTACAAAGATGCCGTGACCAGCAGATCGGGTAACGAATCCCGGCGCAGGAGAGAGACCGAGATATGGCGACCCAGCTCATCGACTCCCCGTCTGCCATCAGGAGCAGCGCGCAAGCGCCACTTCTGATCGACCGGATCCCCTCGATACCCGAGACGATCAGCCGGCATGGCCCGTTGACCGCCAACCGCCTGCGCCGCTTCTATGCCATGCTCGCCGTGGGCTTCCTGCTCGGGATCGCGCCGGTGGTGTTCGGTCTCGGTGCGCAGTGGAAGGCCTTCGGGCTCGGCATTCTCTTCCCCGGCGGCGGGTTCCTCTATGCCGGCGGCGTCGTCGGTGTGGTCGGGGCCTTGCTGTCGTTCGCCGCTTTCGCGGTGATCCTGTTCATCTGGTGGGCGCGCGGACCGATCTTGGCGCCTCCGGGCGTGCTGGTCGGCACCGCCTTGCTTTCGGCCGCCTGGATCGAGGGACGCGCGGGCGTGACGGCGATGGAATACGTCGTTCCCGCCGGCGTAGTCGCGCTGCACGGCTTTCTGGCGCTCAAGCGCCGCGCGCGCTTCGCACGGCAGCAGGCGCGCGGGGTCGAGATCAACCGGATCCTCGCGCGCGCTGCTCCGATCCTGCGTGACACGCCGGTCGAAGCGTCGCCCGAAATGGCCGACGGGCAGGTCGGTGAATTCCGTCGCATGCTGGACCTGGCGCTGCAGCCAGTCGATAGCTGGACCGGCTTTGCGACGGACGACACCTGGCAGGACGGCGCCCTGCGGTACCAGATCTGCACGATGTCGTGGAACCTGGCCTTCGGCCAGTACACGCAACTGCCCGCGTTCCACGGCTACCTCAACCAGGCGCAGGAAAACCTGATCCACAAGCACGTCGATCGCAAGACGTGGAACTACTGGCGCTGGGAAAGCCTGTGGGGCAACTTCCAGTACGAGAAGAACCCGGTGCGCACTGACAACATCATGCTGTCGGGCTTCCTAGGCGTCTCACTCGGTCTGTTCGAGACCGCCAGCGGCACGTCGCCGTTCACCAACGAGGGTGCGTTGACCTTCCGATGGGACGAGAAGACGGCTTTTCGCTACAGCCACGCGACCATGCTCGAGGAGGTGGTGAGGAACTACCGGCGCTACGACATCGGCTGGTTCCCCTGCGAGCCGCGATGGGTCTATTCGATGTGCAACCTTGTCGGCCGCACCGCGCTGGAATTGCACGACCGGCGGCACGGCACGGACTACGCCGCGTCGATCGCCGACCGTTTCGAGCGGACGATGGCGCAAGAAATGATGATGCCCGACGGGCGGATCAAGGTCTGTACCTCGACCCCGTTCGGCTTCGAAGTGCCGAGCCTGTCGGGCCTGTTCGGCGAGACCTGGGGTATCCGTTTCCTGACTCCGCATGCGCCCGAACAGGCCGAACGGCTGTGGCAGGTGCTCAAGCAGGACTTCATCGCCCGCAAGCCCGATGGCACGCTCGACTTCAAGCTCCTGCCGCTGGGCTGGGATACGCGCAAGCCGGCCAACTTCTCATTCGCGCAGTGGCCCGAGCTCAACCCCATGACCATGGTGCTCTGGGCCGCGCTGGAAATGGGCGACGACGAGATCGTCGAGGCGACGCGCGCTTCGATCGACGCGATGTACAACCCCGGCATGGCCGACGCGCTGACCTGGACGCGCGCCAACACCATGCGTGACATGGTCAACAAGGGGTTGCCCCAGGCCTGGAAGACGGGCCCACTGCTGTCCGAGGCGCGCTACCCCGAGGTGATCGTCACCCGCGCCGTCAGCGACGGTCAGGCACTCAGCCTGGTCCTGCGCGCCGGCGGGGATCCAGTGAAGGCGACGCTGGGTTTCGCGCGGCTCGTGCCCGGGCGTCGCTATCGGCTGGTCCAGACCGGCGAGACGGTGACTGCGGGCGCCGATGGCACCGCTAGCTTGGCCTTCGACCTCGACCGGCGATCCGTGTTGGATCTGGTTCCCGAGGCCTGATCGCATGGCCTGTTGCATCGTCGCCATGCTGATCATGGCCCACGTCATGGCGGCCCTGCGGCGTTGGGGCGTGTTCTGGGGCGTGGTACGTCCTGCCGAGGGCGAGGCCTCCGACACGGTGTTCCAGCGGATGCACGGATGGCTGGCTCTGCCGCGCGTCCGCCTGGTGGTGCTGGCCGTCGTCGCGGTCGAGGCGGCCGCAGTGGGCAGCTGGCTCACCGTCGCGCATGGCACGCATATCCGGCAGCTGAGCGACCAGGCGATCGGCGCCATGCGCGGACAGACGATCGTCTATGCCGACGTCTGCGGCCGGGACGGTGCGGTTCGCACCGTTCGCGTCGTCATCGGCGAGCCCGACCCGTTCGGCCATCGCACGGTAGAGACGATGATTTGACGCAGGAGTTCGCGGGGCTCGCGGCAATCGTGACCGGCGGGTCCCGAGGCATCGGCCTGGCAGTTGCCCGGATGTTGGCGGAGCGTGGCGCCGACCTGGTGCTGGTCGCGCGGGACCGGCAGCGGCTCGCGGCGGTGTCGGCCGAGATCGCGGCAAGCACCGGCCGTAGGGTCCTGGCCGTCGATGGCGATGCCGCCGAGGCCGAAACCGCACGGCGAGCCGTGGACTCCGCGCAATCCCGACTGGGACGGCTCGATATCCTCGCCAATATCGCGGGCTGGTATCCCACGGCCTTGGTCGAGCACACCAGCGACCACGCGTTTCACGAAACGATCGCCAGCAACCTCACTGCCACTTTCGTCATGTGCCGCGCCGCGCTGCCCGCCCTGCGAGATAACGGCGGCGTGGTGGTCAACATGTCGTCGACCGCAGCCCGCTTTCCGACGCCGGGGCTCGCAGCCTATAGCGCCAGCAAGGCTGGGATCGAGGGTTTTACCCGCGCCTTCGCGGCCGAGGCTGCACCCCACGTGCGGGTCAACGCGCTGTCCGCGGGACCGACGCTGACCGAATCCGTTCGGGATTTGATGGACACTGACACGACCGGCGCTGTCGCCGCGGTGACGGCCGCCCTGCCGCTGGGTCGGTTCGCCCGGCCGGAGGACATCGCCGAGGCCGTGCTGTTCCTCGCCTCGCGTCGGTCGTCGGTGATCACCGGGCAGGTGCTCCAGGCCAATTGCGGGGGGCATATGGCCTAGGTAAGGGCGACGACAATCTTCCCGAAATGTTTGCTGCTGACTTGGTGGCGGAAGGCGGCTCCAAGCTCGTCGAACGAAAACTGGCTGTCGATCACCGGGCGCAATTCGGTGCGGTTGATGAAGGCCACGAGGTCCCGCAGGTGTGCGACGCTGCCCACGGCCATGCCCTGGACGCGGAGATGGCGCATCACCACATCACGCAACGGCAGTTCGGGCGCGGCGTTGCCCGTCGAGCCGACAACCATGATTCGCCCGCCCATGCGGCATGACGCGGCAGACTGGGCAATCGTCGATTGTCCGCCGATCTCGAGCACAAGGTCTGCACCGCGGCCGCCGGTCGCGGCGCGCACTGCGCCGCTCCACTCGGGCACTGCGCGATAATTGATCCCGTGATCGGCTCCGATCGCCGCTAGGCGCCCCAGCTTTTCGTCGGACGAGGAGATCGCGATGGCGGTGAGCCCGAGCGCCTTGGCCAGTTGCAGCGTATAGACCGAAAGACCTCCGGAGCCCGGCAGCAGCACGCTAGCGCCGCGCTCCAACACGCCTTCGATGCGCAGCGCCCGCCACGCGGTAAGGCCGGCGCAGGGCAGGGTGGCGGCTTCCGCAAAGCTCCACCGGACCGGCATCGGGCATAGCGAGGCCGCGAGCACGATGACGTATTCGGCGGCGAACCCGTCGATCGTTTCGCCCGAGACGTGCGCGTTATTGATCTCCGTCGGCAAGCCATCGAGCCATTCCGGGAAAAAGGCCCCCATCACGCGATCGTCGATGGCCAGGCCAGTCACGCCTGCGCCCAGCGCCGCGATCACGCCGGCGCCGTCGGACAGAGGGATGCGCCCCGCGGGCTGGGGGATATGGCCCGCGACGACCAGGTAGTCGTGGAAGTTCAGCGATGTCGCATGGACACGCAGCAGCGCTTCGCCGGGGCCGGGAACCGGGATCGGCTCGCGGGTCACGGCCAGCGTGTCCAGGCTGGGCCGGGCCGGCAGACGGACCACGCGCATGGTTTCAGTCATCGCGTGTCCTCGGGATTGCGTGGGATGAAAGTTTCCGCCTCGTCGAGGTGGCTGGATTCGCCGAGGATCTGGGTGAAGTTGGGCAGGCCGGTGTGCGCCGCGCCGCCGCCGTCGACCACCAGGTCGTGCCCGTTGACGTAGCTGGCGTCGTCGGACGCGAGGAAGGCGATGGCGGAGGCGATTTCCGAAGGCTCGCCGGCGCGCCCGAGCGGCAGTGCGTTGCGCCAGGCCGCCATGATCGCTGCATTGCCGGTCAGGCCGACAGCCAGCGGCGTGCGCGTCAGGCCGGGGCTGACGCTGTTGATCCGCACGTCGGGGGCATGGTCGAGCGCCATCGCGCGGGTAAGGTTGATCACGCCCGCCTTGGCGGCGTTGTAGGCGGCAAAGCCATAGTCGCCGCCCCCGCCCGCCACCGAGGCGACATTGACGATGCAGCCGCGCGCACGGGTCAAGTGCGGCATCGCCGTGCGGCACGCCCACATCACCGCCTCGAGGTCGATCGCCAGCACGTCGCGCCAGTGTTCTAGGGTGATGTCGGTGATCCGCCCGAAGGACCCGATTCCCGCGTTGTTGACCAGCACGTCGAGCCGCCCGAACTGCGCCACGGCGAAGTCGATCATCGCCTCCACTTGGGCCAGATCCTTCATGTCGACACTAAAGCTGGCGGTCCGCTCGATCTGGGCGCTAAGCGCCACGGCGGCTTGCGCGCGGATGTCGGCCACAAGCACTTGCGCGCCTTCCGCCACGAAGCGCCGCACGGTCGCCTCGCCAATGCCCGATGCGCCGCCGGTCACGACGGCGACCTTTCCGTCCAAGCGACGGCAGTTCATCGCGCCGTATATCCGCCATCGACGCTCAGCAGCGCGCCGTTGACGAACGAGGCGCGGTCGCTCAGCAACCAGCAGGCGGCTTCACCGACCTCCGCGGGCTTGCCGAAGCGTCCGATCGAGTGCCGCTCGACCATCGGCGCGATCTGCGCCTCGAAGGCCGGGTTGGCGAACAGCCGCTCCTCCACCATGGGGGTCAGGATCAGGCCTGGAAGCACGGCATTGACCCGGACGCCGGTATAGCGCGCCTCGCAAGCGGCGGCGCGGGTCAGGCCGACGACGCCGTGCTTGGCCGCGACATAGTCGCTGGCGAACGGCGCGCCGATGATCCCGTCGCCCGACGACATGTTGACGATGGCGCCGCCGGTGCCCGCCATCGCTCTGGTCTGGTGCTTGAGGCACAGGAATACGCCGTTGAGGTTGATCGCCATCATCCGCAGCCAGTCCTCGTGCGTGAGGTCGGTGACCGCCTTGTTGGCCATCTCGATTCCGGCATTGTTGAACGCGCCGTCGAGCCGGCCGTGCGTTTCGACAACCCCGGTGACGGCGTCGACGATCGCCTCCTCACTGGCGACGTCGACCGGCCAGCAGCGGGCTTCGTACCCGTCGGTGGCGAGCAGCGCCGCGGTCGCTTCGTTTGCTTGCGTGTCGATGTCGAACAGGCAGACACGCGCGCCGGCGTGGGCGAAGACCTGCGCCGATGCGCGACCGATACCCGATCCCGCGCCGGTGACGATCACGACCTTACCGTCGAGCAGCATGGTCAGGCGTCGGTTCGGGGAACGAAGATGGTCTGCGGCGCAGTAAATTCGAGCAGGCCCTCCGGCCCGTTTTCGACCCCGAAGCCCGACTGTTTGTGCCCGGCGAAAGCGGCAAAGGGAGTAAGTCCCTGTGCCGAGTTGATCCAGACGGTGCCGGTCTCCAGCCGTGCCGCCACTTCGGCGCCATGGGCCGGGTCGGCCGTCCAGACCGATCCGCCGAGACCGAACTCGGATGCGTTGGCGCGAGCGATGACCTCGTCGAGATCGCTGTAGCGGATCACCGGCAGGACCGGCCCGAACGCCTCTTCCTGGACGACGCGCGACTCCTCGGAGGGATTGTCGACCAGGGTCACCGGGACGAAATAGCCGCGTCCCTCCGGGATATCGCCGCCCGCGGCAAAGCGGTGGCCTGCGGCCTTGGAATCGGCGATGATTCCCTTCACCCGCTCGAACTGCGCGCGGTTCTGCACCGGGCCGAGGCGCGTGCCCTGCTGCGCGCCGTCGCCTACGGTCTCGCGCTCGGCAATCACACGCAGCGCGGCGAGCACGTCGTCGTAGATCGCCTCGTGCACGTAGAGCCGCTTGGTGGCGACGCAGACCTGCCCGCTGTTGGTGAAGGCCGCCCAGAACAGCGGCTCGGCGATCGCGGCCACGTCGGCATCGGGCAGCACGATGGCAGCGTCGTTGCCGCCCAACTCCAGCGTCAGCCGCTTGAGGCTGGCGGCCGCGCTTTCCATCACCTTGCGCCCGGTCGCGGTCGATCCGGTAAACGAAATCTTGTCTAGCCCCGGATGGCTCGACATCCATGGGCCAAGTGTATCCCCGCCAGTGACGACGTTGAGCACGCCGGGCGGCAGGACCTCGCGCAGCCATTCACCCAGCCGCAGTGCGGTGAGCGGGGTATGCGGGGACGGCTTCAGGACCAGCGTGTTGCCGGTGAGCAGCGCTGCGCCGATCTTCCAGATGGCCAGCAGAACCGGGAAATTCCACGGTACGATCGCGCCGACCACGCCCAGCGGCACGCGGCGAGTCACGCTGCGCTGGCCGGGCATTGCATCGCTTACGGTTTCGGGCAGTTCGCTGTCGGCGACGGTGCCAATCCACCAGGCGGCCGCCTGGATCTCGTAGAGCGCCGCATCGTGCGGCTTGCCCTGTTCGGCGGTCAGCAGAAGCTTTAGCTCCTCAGCTCGCTCCATCAGTACGGCGCTGATCCGCCGCAGCGCAGCCTGGCGGTCCGAATGGGGCAAAACGCGCCACGCGGGCGCCGCCCGCCGCGCGGCGTCGACCGCAGCGTCGAGCTGCTCGTGCGAGCAGTCCGGAGCTTGTCCGACCGGGTCCTCGGTGGCGGGATTGAGCACGGCGAAGTGGCTCTCGCCGGCAATGGGCCGGCCATCGATCGTCATAGTGAACGGCACAGTCATCTCCCGGTCCAGCGCTTCGGCTGACCGCTGTTTTCATTATCGAGGAGCGTGGCGCTTTTGCCCCGTACCTGTCCAATCGACCTTTCCCGACAAGCGATAGGGAATGCCGATGGATCGCGTAGCGTTGTGTCTGCTGCGCTCGAGCCGTCCGCTAACTAGGCGGCCGCGCGGGGCGCCGCCGCTCCCGAACGGGCGTCCTGCCAGCGGCGTGCGAAATTGAAGACCTGACGCGCGGCCTGATTGGGCGTCGTGCCCAGGACCAGGGCGAACTCGAGGCGGAAGTCCAGCCCTTCCGCCGCTCGCCAGACCATGCCGTCAGGTGGGGGGAACCAGCCGATACCGATCGCGCAGATGCCCGTGCGCTGCGCATGCCGTTCGATCGCGAGGGCGTTGCCTTCGGCGGGGAACTGGAGTTTGACGCCGGATTCCGTGGCATAGCGGACCAGCGGTCCGATGACCGCGTCGCCATGTTCGGTGCTCAGCATCGCCAGGTCAAGGCCCGGCAGAGCGCTGCGCGGCACGAGTCGGTGGGTGGCGAGGGCCGAGCCCGCTGGCACCAGCAGGCCTATGGGCCGGCTGCTCAAGACCACGCGCTGGAGACAGGTCGGGTATTCGATCTCGTTGACGATGCGTCCCGCGGGCCTATCCTGGGTGAACTTGATCGTCGGCACGTCGGCGGCAACGCCGAGCAGCAGCGCCGCGTCCAACCGGCCGCTCAGCAGATCGCGGACCTGATCGGTCTGCAGGCGGTTGTCGATCTCGTAGCCGATGTCGGGCTGCGCCGCTGCGCAGGCTTCGAGCATGTCGAGGCGGTCGGCAAAGTCCATGGTGTACATCGCCGCGCCGAGGCGGAAGTGTCGGGCGGCTGCGTCTTTCATCGTATCGGCTTCCTGACGGACGTCCTCGGCCTTCGCCAAGAGATCTTCGACCAGCGGCAGCAGCCGTTCGCCCTGGTCGCTCAGCGTCACTTTGCGCGACGTGCGATGAAACAGGGTGAAGCCGAGCGCCTGTTCCAGGTCCTTGATCTGGCCGGAGACGGTCGGCTGAGTGAGGTTCAGCCGCTCCGCCGCGCGGGTGACGGACCGCTCGCTGGCCACTGCCGCAAAGCTGCGCAGCAACTTGAAATCCAGATGCAGCATCCAGCCTCCCACGGCTCTGTGGCCGTTGCCGCAAGTGTATCAGATTGATCGGGCCGGTCTATCGATTCAGGAAAATTGCCGATTGGACCCTCGACTTCCGCCGACATAGCCAGAACGCGGAAGAGGAGGCGCTGTGTGCCCGACGAAATCGTGGGATTGGATTCCGCCATCGACGACGTGATCGCCGACCCCGCGACTTACGCCGACGAAGACCTGTTTCACCGCACCTTCGCCCAGCTTCGCAAGCACGATCCGGTACATTGGTGCGAACCGCGCGACTATCGGCCGTTCTGGGCGGTCACCCGCCATGCCGACGTCAGGGCGGTGGAACTCGACAGCGGGAACTTCCTGAATGCGCCGCGTCAGTTCCTCGTCACCCGAACCGACGAGGCGATGCTTCAGGCGCAGACCGGCAGCAGTAACTTCGCTCGCAATCTCGTTGCCATGGACAATCCGGACCACCGCGCATTTCGCGATCTCACGGCCGACTGGTTCACCCAGAAGTCGATGCACAGTCTGGAGGCCAAGATCGTCGAGCTGGCGCACGAAACGGTCGACAAGATGCTCGCCATGGATGGCCGCTGCGATTTCGTGAAGGACGTCGCCGCATGGTTTCCGTTGCGCATCATCATGCTGGTGCTCGGCGTGCCGCCCGTGGACGAACCGCTGATGCTCGAGCTGTCGCAAAAGATCTTTGGCAATGCCGATCCGGACACCGGTGGCGGCGACGGGATGACGTCGATGCTCGAGGCGTTCGGCGCGTTCAATCAGTACTTTTCCGGGATCACCGCCGATCGCAGCCAGGCGCCGCGCAATGACGTCGCCTCGATCCTGGCGAATGCCTTGATCGACGGCGCACCGATCGGCGAGGCCGAACGCAACGCCTATTACCTGATCATCGCCGCCGCCGGGCACGACACGACGAGCTCGGCGACGTCGGGCGGCTTGCTGGCCCTGCTCCAGCATCCCGATCAGATGGCCAAGCTGCGCGCCGATCCGTCGCTGATGCCACGCGCGGTGGACGAATTCATCCGCTGGACCTCGCCGGTAAAGCATTTCTTCCGAACCGCCGTGGCCGATTGCGAAATCGGCGGAAAACGCATTCGCACCGGCGACGGCCTGATGATGTGCTATTGGTCCGCCAACCGCGACGAGGACGTGTTCGAGGATCCCTTCGCCTTCCGCGTCGATCGCTCGCCGAACCGGCATCTGGCCTTCGGATACGGCGCGCACATCTGTCTCGGCAAGTTCCTCGCCAAGCTCGAGATGCAGGTTCTGTTCACCGAGCTGCTGGCGCGGGTGGAGCACATTGCGCTCGCCGGCGATCCGGCCTGGGTGAAAGCCAATTTCGTTTCGGGCCTGAAGACCCTACCCATCGCGTTCCGTGCCTGAGCCATGCACCCGAGCATCATCGCCGCGCAGAGCCCCGACAAGCCCGCCGTGATCATGGGGGAGACCGGACTGGCGGTCACCTATGACGAGCTTGACGCGCGTTCCAACCAAGGCGCGCAGTTGTTTCGCGCTCTCGGGCTCAAGCGCGGCGACGTGATCGGGGTGTTGCTCGAAAACCGGTCCGAATTGTTCGAGATCGTCTGGGCGGCGCAGCGCAGCGGGCTTTACTACACCTGCATCTCCACCCGGCTGGTGCCCGCCGAGGTCGGCTTCATTCTGGAGGATAGCGAAGCCCGGCTGCTGATCGCCGGCGCGAACGTCGACGACGACATCGCTCGACTGGGGGTGCCGTTGTTCACCCTGGGGCCCCGCAACGGCGCACGCGATTTCCTGATGGAACGGGCGCGGATGCCGGCCACGCCGATTGCCGACGAGTCGCCCGGCAACGATATGCTCTATTCGTCCGGCACCACCGGTCGGCCAAAGGGCATCAAGCCGCCGCTGCCCGAGGGCGCGATCGGCCAGACCAACGGCCTGACCGATCTGGGCCGTACCGTCTATGGCATGGATCGCGACACCGTCTTCCTGTCGCCGGCGCCGCTCTATCATGCCGCGCCGCTGCGCTGGTGCATGAGCGTGCAGCGGCTGGGCGGCACGGTCGTCGTCATGGCGAAGTTCGATCCCTCAGCCGCGCTGGCGCTGGTCGAACGCCATCGTGTCACGCATGCGCAATGGGTGCCGACGCACTTCATCCGCATGCTCAAGCTCGATCCCTCCGACCGGGCGCGGCACGACGTGTCTTCGCTGCGCACGGTTTTCCACGCGGCCGCGCCGTGTCCGGTCGAGGTCAAGCGGGCGATGATCGACTGGTGGGGGCCGATCATCCACGAGTTCTACGGCGGTACCGAGGCGAACGGGCTGACTTCGATCGGTCCGGAAGAATGGCTGGAGCGGCCGGGCTCCGTCGGACGCCCGATCTGGGGAAGTCCGCGGATCTGCGATGAGCAGGACAACGTGCTCTCGCCTCGCGCGACCGGGACGATCTATTTCGCCGAGGGTGCGCCTTTCGAATATCATCGCGATCCCGAAAAGACCGCCGCCAGCCGCAACCGGCACGGCTGGACGACGATCGGCGACGTCGGCTGGCTCGATGAGGACGGCTACCTCTATCTCACCGACCGCAAGAGCCACATGATCATCTCGGGCGGCGTGAACATCTATCCGCAGGAAGTCGAGGATCAGCTTGTCCTTCACCCACGCGTCGCCGACGTCGCGGTGATCGGTGCACCCGATCCCGACATGGGCGAGCAGGTCGTCGCCGTGGTCGAGCCGGTCGCCTGGGAAGACGCGGGATCGGCGCTCGAACAGGAATTGCTCGACTGGCTGCGTCCGCGGGTCAGCCGGGTCAAAATGCCCCGCAGGATCGATTTCGAGCGCGCATTGCCGCGTACGCCGGTGGGCAAGCTGCTCAAGCGGGTGTTGCGCGACCGGTATTGGCCCCGCGACACGGTATGACGGAAATCCGTCAGCTTCGCGCGGCTGTTGCCGGGTGTAGGTTCCTGGCGTGGAAAGCGCTGTCGCCGGCCACGGATGGTTCGCCCATGGCCGGCTACGACGGCGTTTCCATTCGATTTCCCGATGAATGGACAGCCAGTCCCGATTTGACAAGTACAGTTTGGAGACCCATCGAAAAGTCATGATTTCGTCCAACGAAATCATCAATAAAATGATCCGAACGGATCGAATGGAGAGAGGGGATACCATGAGGCGAAGCCATAAGATCATCGGTCCGCTGCTGTGCACGACAGCGCTGCTCGCGCAGCCGGCTTTTTCGCAAGATGCAGCCGCATCTCGGGCTGAGGTCGACAACGGCCAGCTCCAGGAAATTATCGTCACGGCACAGCGCCGCGCGGAATCGCTGATGTCCGTGCCGGTGGCGGTCTCGGCCATTACCACCACCGATCTCGAGCGCCAGGGCATTTCGTCGAGCTTCGATCTCAGCGCCTCGGTGCCATCGTTGCAGGTCACCTCGGCCTTCGGCGAGGCCCAGCCCAATTTCACCATGCGCGGGATCGGCGTGGGCAACGAATACGGCGCCAACCAGGTCTCGCCCGTCGGCGTCTATACCGACGACAACTACCTCAGCGCACGCACGATGCACGGCCTCCAGCTCTATGACCTGGAACGCATCGAGGCGGTTCGCGGACCCCAGGGCACGCTCTATGGTCGCAACACGACCGGTGGCGCGATCAATTTCATCTCGGTCAAGCCGAACCTCGAGAGTGGTGCGCGCGGCTTTGCCGAAGCCGGCTATGGCCGGTTCAACGAAATGCGCGGGCAGGGCGCGATCGAAGGCACGCTGATCGACGACAAGCTCGGCTTCCGCGCCTCGGTCAACTACGTCGAAGCCGACGGCTATGTGAAGAACATCTTCCCCGGCCAGCCCGATGCGAATTCGAAGGATTCGATCGCCGGGCGCCTGATCATCCGGGCCAGACCGACCGAGGCGATCGACCTTATGCTCAAGGTCACCGGCAGCAAAGGCAAGCCGACCCAGGCCGCGGCCTTTCACCGCAATGACGGATCGGGCACCTCGACCTATTTCCGCGAAAACGACGGTCTGAGCTTCTTCGAGACCAATCAACCCGATCTCGGTTTCAACGACGTGAAGAACGCCGGCGTGCAGTTCACCGCCAAATTCCAGCTATCGGAAACACTCTCGCTGCAGACGCTCTCGGCCTATGACTGGTCGAAGCAAAAGCTGACCCAGGAAGGTTCGGGCACCCCCGTCGTCGGCTTTCTCCAGACCAGCTATGGCGACACCTACAAGCAGTTTAACCAAGAGGTTAAACTGATGTTCGAAACCGACCACACGAATATTCAGGCCGGCGGATATTATGGTTATGACAAAATCGACAATGAAGACCGTTATCGGCTAGTCCAGACGCTATATTTCTTTCAGCACTACTTGCAGGTCCGTAAATCGTACGCTGCCTTCGCACAGATCAATCAGAAGTTTGGTGATCATCTGGGCGCGACGGTGGGCCTGCGCTATACCAAAGACACCAACCGGCACAGCGAGGCCTACTCGTTCCTGACCGGCTTCGCCGATCCTGCGACCTCGCCGGCTTTCTCGACCTACGACTTCAACCCGCTCGACCCGAACGCGGCATCGATTACCTTTACGCATGGCGCGGTCCTGCCCGACGGTACCATCGTTCCCGAGGCGGCGAGGAAGCGGAAAAGCAGCCGCCTGACCGGGAAGATCGGCCTCGACTATACGTTCGACGGTGGCACGATGGTCTATGGCCACGTCAGCCGTGGCTATCGCGCCGGGTCGTTCTCGAGCCAGTTTTACGCCGGAAACCCGATCGACTTCGTGCCCCCCGAGAAGGTCGACGCCTACGAAGTCGGCCTGAAGTCGCGCTTCCTCGACGGCAAGGCGACGCTGACCGCGGCGGCGTTCCTGACCAAGTACAAGAACCAGCAGCTCAACGAAGTGATCGGCACCACTGGCTTCATCCGCTCGGCGCCCGGGTCGACCATCAAGGGTTTCGAGCTGGAGATCGCCGCGCGGC
>Ga0075366_10000462_pt1 | contig 18936 bp, 18 predicted proteins | sample EndMethybrTD3031_FD_72351 | JGI IMG/M metagenome (GOLD analysis project Ga0075366, IMG submission 72351) | Populus endosphere microbial communities from Tennessee, USA - Endosphere MetaG P. TD hybrid TD303-1 | ecosystem: Host-associated > Plants > Roots > Endosphere | place: USA: Tennessee...
CACCGACCTCGCGGTGCTGCGCATCGACAGCCCGGCCACCGGCTCGATGGTGCATGCGCCGCTCGGGCGCTCGGCGACACTCAAGCGCGGCGAGATCGCGATCGCGATCGGCAACCCGCTCGGCTTCGAGCACACCGTGACGGCCGGCATCGTCAGCGCGCTCGGGCGCAGCATGCGCGCAAGCAACGGCCGGCTGATTCCCGATGTGATCCAGACCGATGCGGCATTGAACCCGGGCAACTCCGGCGGCCCGCTGCTGAACACCCGCGGCGAGGTGGTCGGTGTCAACACCGCGATCATCCGCGGCGCGCAGGCGATCTGCTTCGCGGTCGCGGTCGACATCGCGGCCTGGGTGATCCCGCAGTTGCTCCAGCACGGCCGCGTGCGGCGCGCCTGGCTCGGCGTCGGTGGCAGCACATTCGCGCTCGACCGGCGCATCGTCGTCGCGCTCGGCCTCGGCCAGGCGAGCGGCGTGCGGGTGCAATCGATCGAGGCCGGCAGCCCGGCCGAGGCGGCGGGCTTGCGCGCCGGCGATATCGTGATTGCGCTCGACGACCGGCCGATCGCGTCGATCGATGCGTTGCACCAGGCGCTCGACGCGAGCCGCATCCAGCGCGACGTCGCGGTCAGCGTGCTGCGCGCCGGCGCAGCGCACCAGCCGCTGGTGGTCAACGCTCGGCCGAGCGAGCGCGAGCGGGGCTGAGCGTCAGTCCAGCGCCATCCAGCGCCGCGTCGCCGCTTCGACCGCGGCCGACAGCGGCAAGCCGCGCGCATGCTGCGCGCGCAGCCAACCCGCGTCGTTGCCTTCGAAGAGGCTCTCGCGGATCAGGTTGCTCGCGTCGAGTGCGCGCAGGTCGAGCGCGTGCTCGTCGACGCGCGCGAGCGTGCGCAGGATGTCGTCGCGCAGCCGGTAGCGCTCCTTGGTCTTCGGGTCGACGATCTCTCCGTCGAGGCCGAAGCGGCAGGCCTGGAAGCGGTTGAAGGTGTAGACGAGGTAGTCGTCCTCGGCCGGCTCGAAGGGCTTGCTCTCGCGCAGCCAGCGGCAGATGCACTGCAGGTAGCAGGCGAGCGCGGCCGCCTTCTCGACCGTCAGCGGCGTGTCGCAGACACGCAGCTCGATCGTGCCGAACTCGGGCTTGGGGCGGATGTCCCAGTAGAAGTCCTTCATCGACTGGACGACGCCGGTGCTTGTCATCTTGTCGAAGTAGCGCCCGAACTCGTCCCAGCCAAGGCAGAACGGCGCGCGGCCCGAGAGCGGGAACGCGAAGACCGAGTTCAGGCGCGCCGAGTCGAAGCCGGTGTCGACACCCTGCACGTAGGGCGACGAGGCCGACAGCGCGATGAAGTGCGGCACGTAGCGCGACAGCGCGTGCAGCAGCCACAGCGCCTGGTCGCCGTCTTCGCAGCCGACGTGCACGTGCTGGCCGAACACGGTGAACTGCTTGGCAAGGTAGCCGTACAGCTCGCTGATGTAGTGGAAGCGCTCGCCCGGAAAGATCTGCTGCTGGCTCCAGTGCTGGTAGGCGTGGGTGCCGCCGCCGGCGATGCCGATGTTGAGCTTGCGCGCGCCGCGTGCGAGCTGGCCGCGCAGATCCTGCAGCTCGGCCACCAGCGCGGCATGCTGGCGCTGGATCGAGGTGCCGATCTCGATCATGCTGCGCGTGATCTCGGGCTTCACGTCCCACGCGCCGGTGTGGCCCTTGAGCACACGCAGCAGGTCTTCGGCCTGCGGCGCGAGGTCGAAGTCGTGGGTGCTGACGAGCTGCAGCTCGAGCTCGACGCCGAGCGTCAGCGCCTGGGACGGGGTGAAGGCCTGCAGTGCCATCGTGTCGGTCCGTGACATCTTCAGCCGGGGTTGGTCTCTCGTGCGACGTAGCGCAGCGAGAGCTGGGTCCAGATCGGTCCGGTCAGCTGCATCAGCGTGACCGCGAGCAGCAGCGCCTGGAGGGTTTCCTTGTGCACCCCGGGCAGCTGCGAAGTCCAGCCGAAGGTGTCGGCCGCGAGCAGCACCGCGAGGCTGCTCATCGGCTGCAGCGCGAGCACCAGCGCCCCGGCCTGGCGCCAGCCGAGCGCGCTGTGGCGCGCGAGCGCGCCGACCGCGAGGCTGGTGCCGAGCAGGCGCATCAGGACGATCACCAGCACCCACGGCCACAGCGTGCGCAGCCCCTCGACGGTGAACAACAGCCCGAGGCAGATGAACAGCAGCACGTTCAGCACCGCGCCGGCCGAGCCGAGGTGCGGCTCGACGACCAGCCCGTGGCTCATGCGCGTGCGCGCGGCCATGCCGGCGACGAGCAGTGCAAGCAGCGGCGAGAGTGTCCACTGCACCGCGAGCAGGCTCGCGGCGATCACGAGTGCGATCTGCAGCACCGGCATCGCGGGCGTGCCGCGTACCAGGGGGCTCAGGCGGTCGAGCGCAAAACCGAACGCGAGGCCGAGCAGCAGCGAGCCGCTGATCACGCGCAGCGCGCTGATCACGGCCTGCAGCACCTCGTCGCCGCCGCCGCCTTCCGGGCTGCTCGCGAGCACGACGCGCAGCACCTTCAGGCCGACCACCGCGACGACGCTGTTCAGCGCCGCCATCAGCAGCAGCCGCTCGGTGACCTGGCCGCGCGAGCGCGACTCGTGCGTGACGGCGAGCACGATCACCGGCGAGGTCGACAACGCGACGATGCCGGCCACCGCCGCGGTGACCAGCGGCGCGCCCATCCAGACCAGCCCGATCGTCACGAGCAGACCGCACAGGCCGGCCTGCAGCACGCAGCTCAGCGCGAGCCAGGGGTTGTCGATCAGCCAGCGCAGGCGGATGCGCGTGCCGAGCTCGAACACGAGCGCGCCGATCGCGAGGTCGATCAGCGGCTTCCACGGATCGAGCTCGAAGCGGTCGAGCAGCTGCAGCATCAGCGGGCTGGCAAGCGCGCCGGTCAGCATGTGGCCGCAGATGCGCGGCAGCCGCCAGGTGCGGTGCAGCGTCTCGGCGATCACGACCGCCGCGAGCATCAGCAACGCGAGGCCGAGCACCGGGTCGGCGGCGCGCAGGCCTTCGAGCGTCCACAGCGGAGCGGATGCGGCGGCCGAAGGGGCGAGGGCGGAGGCTGCGGAAGCGGGCGTCGGCATCAGGCTGCGGACTCTAACGCAGCTCGGTGCCGCTTCCGCGCCCGGAAGTGTCTGCGTTTGTGCTGCGCCGGCGCGCGGTTCAGGCGGTCGCCCAGAACACTGCGAACCAGCCCTGCGCGTCGACCCAGTGCCGCTGCGGTGTGAAGCCGGCGTCGCGCAGCAGCGCGGCGAAATCCCCGACGCGGTACTTGCACGAATTCTCGGTGTGGATACGCTCGCCGGCCGCGAAACGGCGCTCGCCGTCCGGCCAATGCACTGCGACCGGCACACGCGCTTCGAGGTGCATCTCGATGCGCGAGTGCGCCGCGTCGAAGAACGCGACATGGCGCCACTGCGTGCAGTCGAAGTCGGTGCCGGCGATGCGGTTCAGGTGGCGCAGCAGGTTCAGGTTGAACGCCGCGGTGACGCCGAGCGCATCGTCATAAGCAGGCTCGAGCACGTGCGCGGGTTTGACCAGGTCGACGCCGATCAGCAGCCCGCCGCCGCGGGCATGCTCGCGCACGCGGCGCAGGAAGGACTCGGCCTCGGCCGGCGTGAAGTTGCCGATGCTCGAGCCGGGGTAGAAGAACACCGGCGGCTGGGCCGGCAGCCCGTCGGGCAGCTCGAGCGCGTGCGAGAAGTCGAGCCCGAGGCCGGTGACCTCGAGGCGCGGATGCTCGCGCTGCACCTGCCGCAAGGCCTCGCGCAGGAAATCGACCGAGACGTCGACCGCGACATAGGCACTCGGCTCGAGCAGCGGGAACAGGCTCACCGCCTTGGCGCAGTTGCCGGCGCCGAGGTCGATCAGCGTGCGGCCGGTGCCGACGCAGCGTGCGATGTCGGCGCCGTGGGCCGCGAAGATCGCCGCCTCGGTGCGTGTCGGGTAGTACTCGGGCAGCTCGGTGATCGCCTCGAACAGGTGCGAGCCGAGCCGGTCGTAGAAGAACTTCGGTGCGACGCTCGCCGGCGACGCGAGCAGCGCAGCCTGCGCCGCGGCACGCTCGGTGGCGGCATCGGCGACGTAGCGTTGGATGAAGCGGGGCTGGCGTGACGCGGTCATCGGGCGATCCGGTTCGGGCCAATCTTGCACGAGCTCTCTGGGCTTTGTCGAGGCGGCGAACCAAAGCCTTACATCGTGGGGCCAGAATGCCGCGCATGGCCTCGTCTGTAATCGACCGTTCGACGCGCCGTGCGTGGCTGCGCGGCGCGATGGGCATGTCGTTTGCCGTGTTCGCGACCGCGCACGCCCAATTGGGCTACGACGTGCAGCCGTGGGTCGGCGCGACGCCGCCGTTGCGGCTCGACGATCTCGATGGCCGCCCGCTCGATCTCGCGTCGCTGGCCGGCAAAGCGGTGCTGCTCAACTTCTGGGCCTCGTGGTGCGAGCCGTGTCGCGCCGAGATGCCGTCGCTCGAACGCCTCGCGCGACGGCGCGAGGCCGACGGGCTGCTGGTGCTGGCGGTCAACTTCAAGGAATCGGTGCCGACCGTGCGGCGTTTCCTCGAGCGCACGCCGCTCGCGTTTCCGGTCGTGCTCGACCGCGATGGCGCCGCGGCCAAGGACTGGCAGGTGCGCGTCTTCCCGAGCACGGTGCTGATCGATCGCACCGGGCGCGCGCGCGGCGTCGTGCGCGGCGAGATGGACTGGGAGGGTGACGCCGCCGATGCGCTGCTGCGCCCGCTGCTCGAGACCCGGACCCGAATCTGAGCGCGCAGCGCGGCCGATCGGGCCCGACGATAATGCGCGCCATCGCCCGGCACGCGTTCGCGGCAGGGCCTGTGGAGACTTTCCCCGATGAGTGCATTCACCCGCCGCGAGCTGCTGATCGCCGGCTCGGCGGCCCTGGCGGCGCCGCTCGTGTCGGCGCAGGAGCGGCGCTTCGACCCGCAGCCCGGTGCCTGGCGCAGCTTCGAGACGACGACCCGCGTCGAGGTGCAGAACGCCAAGGGCGCAACCCGCGTCTGGCTGCCGCTGCCCTCGGTCGACAGCGACTACCAGAAGCCGCTCGAGGACCGCTGGACCGCGAGCAGCACCGAGGTGCGCCTCGTCGCCGACCCGAAGGACGGCACGAAGATGCTGGTCGCCGAGTTCGCCGCCGGCACGACGCCGGTGGTCGAGCTGACGAGCCGTTTCCAGACCCGCAGCCGTGCGCACGACTGGTCGCGCAAGGCCGGCGCCGCGGACGATGCCGACGTGCTCAAGCGCTGGCTCGCGCCCAGCGATCTGATGCCGGTCGACGGCATCGTGCGCGACACCGCGCAGACCGCGACCAAGGGAGCGCAGAGCGATGTCGACAAGGTGCGTGCGCTGTACGACTGGGTCGTGACGAACACCTACCGCGAGCCCAAGGTGCGCGGCTGCGGCGTCGGCGACATCAAGGCGATGCTCGAAACCGGCAACCTCGGCGGCAAGTGCGGTGACATCAACGCGCTGTTCGTCGGGCTGTGCCGCGCGGTCGGCGTGCCGGCGCGCGATGTCTACGGGATCCGCTTGGTGCCGTCGGCGTTCGGCTACCGCGAGCTCGGCGGCAACCCCGCCAAGCTGCAGGGCGCGCAGCACTGCCGCGCCGAGGTGTTCCTGAAGGAGCATGGCTGGGTCGCGATGGACCCGGCGGATGTCGGCAAGGTGATGCGGCTCGAGACCGGCGAGTGGATCAAGGATCCGGCGCACCCGGTCGTCGCGCCGGTCAGGAAGGCGCTGTTCGGCGGCTGGGAAGGCAACTGGCTCGCCTACAACACCGCGCACGATGTCGTGCTGCCGGGTGCGAGCGGTGGCAAGCTGGGCTTCTTCATGTACCCGCAGGCCGAGAACACGAACGGCCGCTACGACGCGCTCGCGCCCGACGACTTCAAGTACACGATCACTGCGCGCGAGCTCGCCGCTTGAAGTCAGCTATGGACGACAGCCAAACCGCAGACGGGGATCTTGCCGGCCGCCACATCGTGCTCGGCCTGAGCGGCGGCATCGCCTGCTACAAGTCGGCCGAGCTGGTGCGCGAGCTCACCAAGGCCGGTGCGCAGGTGCAGGTGGTGATGACCGAGGCGGCCGAGCACTTCATCACCGCGGTGACCTTGCAGGCGCTGTCGAACCGCAGCGTCTACACGAGCCAGTGGGACGCGCGCGAGCCCAACAGCATGGCGCACATCAACCTGACGCGCGCGGCCGATGCGGTGCTGGTCGCGCCGGCCAGCGCCGACTTCATTGCCAAGCTCGCGCAGGGGCGCGCCGACGAACTGCTGAGCCTCCTGTGCCTCGCGCGGCCGATCGAACGCTGTCCGCTGCTCGTCGCGCCGGCGATGAACCGCGAGATGTGGGCGCACCCGGCGACGCAGCGCAACGTCGCGCAGCTGCGCGCCGACGGCGCGACCGTGCTCGGCCCGGCCGCGGGCGACCAGGCCTGCGGCGAGATCGGCGACGGCCGCATGCTCGAGGCCGAGGAGCTGCGCGACGAAGTGATCGCGTTCTTCCAGCCCAAGGCGCTGCGCGGCAAGCGGGTGCTGATCAGCGCCGGGCCGACCTTCGAGCCGATCGATCCGGTGCGCGGCCTGACGAACCGCTCGAGCGGCAAGATGGGCTTTGCGATCGCGCGTGCGGCCGCCGAGGCCGGCGCCGAGGTCACGCTGGTCGCCGGGCCGGTGCACCTGAGCACGCCGCGCGGCGTGCGCCGCATCGACGTGCAGACCGCGCAGCAGATGTTCGATGCGGTGCTGCCCGAGGCGCCGCGCCACGACGTGTTCGTCGCGACCGCCGCGGTCGCCGACTGGCGGCCGGCGACGCGCTCGGACCACAAGATCAAGAAGGGCGCCGGCAAGGCCGTGCCGAGCGTCGAGCTGACCGAGAACCCCGACATCCTGGCCGCGGTCGCGAAGCTGCCGGACCGGCCGTTCTGCGTCGGCTTCGCGGCCGAGAGCCAGGATGTGCTCAAACACGCGCGCGAGAAGCTCGAGCGCAAGAACGTGCCGCTGATCGTCGGCAACCTCGGCCCGGCGACCTTCGGCCACGACGACAACGCGCTGACCCTGGTCGACGCCCGCGGCCACGACGAGCTGCCGCGCGCCGACAAGCTCGCGCTCGCGCGCCGGCTCGTCGCCGAGATCGCTTCCCGCATCGCTTCCACCACTGCATGACGACCATCGCCTTCAAGCTGCTCGACGCCCGCATGGCCGAGCACGTTCCCGCCTATGCCACGCCGGGCAGCGCCGGCCTTGACCTGCGCGCCTGCCTCGAGCGCCCGCTGGTGCTCGAGCCGGGCCAGGCCGAGCTGATCCCGACCGGGCTTTCGATCCACATCGGCGATCCCGGCCTGGCCGCGATGATCCTGCCGCGCTCGGGCCTCGGCCACAAACACGGCATCGTGCTCGGCAACCTGGTCGGCCTGATCGACTCGGACTACCAGGGCCCGCTGATGGTGAGCTGCTGGAACCGCGGCCAGGCGAGCTTCACGATCCAGCCGTTCGAGCGCATCGCGCAACTCGTCATCGTGCCGGTCGTGCAGGCGCGCTTCGAGCGGGTCGACAGCTTCGAGGCGTCGCAGCGCGGCGAGGGTGGTTTCGGCTCGACCGGCAAGCACTGAGACTCGGGAAAACCGCTCAGTCGATCTTCTTTACCGTCCGGCAACGCTTCCCGGCAACGGAACGTGTCGGCATGTTGCAGTATCTGACCTTGCTGCCGACAAGACGGGAAACATGGGCGAGACGAACAGACAGGGTGACGACGCGAACGGCCGGTCCGGCCGGCGCGGCTGGGTGATCGGGGTGGGCGGCGTGCTGCTCGTCGCAGCCGTCGCAGCCTGGTGGTTCTACGGCCGTGCGGCAACCGGCGCAGCGGACAAGGCGGCGACACCCGCTGCCGCGGCTTCGGGAGGCGGCGCGCCGGTCAGCGTCAGCATCGTGCGCGCCGAGCGGCGCGACGTGGCGGTGCAGCTCGACGCCACCGGCACCGTGACCGCGCTCAACAGCGTCGAGGTGCGGCCGCAGGTCGCGAGCTCGATCACCAAGGTGCACATCCGCGAGGGCCAGTTCGTCAAGGCCGGCGAGCCGCTGTTCTCGCTCGACGCGCGCACCGACGAGGCCAACCTCGGCAAGGCACAGGCGCAATTGCAGAAGGATCTCGCCGCGCTCGCCGACGCGCAGCGCCAGCTCACGCGCAGCAAGGAGCTGCTGGCGCAGAACTTCATTTCGCAGGGCGCGGTGGACACCAACCAGGCGGCGGTCGACGCGCAGCAGGCCGCCGTCGTCGCCGACCGTGCCGCGATCGAGGCGGCGCGGGTCGCGGTCTCGTACAGCCGCATCGCCGCGCCGGGGCCGGGGCGGGCCGGGCAGATCGCGGTGTTCGCGGGCAGCTACGTACAGCCGAGCGGCACGGCGCTCGTGACGATCACCCAGCTCGACCCGATCGCGGTGAGCTTTAACCTGCCTCAGCGCAATCTCGCTGACGCGCTGGCCAGCCTGCGCGACGGCGCCGGCGGCGTGCAGGCCGTGCTGCCCGAAGGCCGCGGCACGCTGACCGGCAAGCTGCAGTTCGTCGACAACGCAGTCGACGCCACCTCGGGCACGGTGCGTGTCAAGGCGGTGTTCGACAACCGCGACCAGAAGCTGTGGCCCGGCGCCTTCGTCGGCGTGCGCCTGGCGGTGCAGATGCTCAAGGACGCGATCGTCGTGCCGCAGGCCGCGATCGTGCAGTCGCCGCGCGGCAAGGTGGTGTTCGTCGTCGAGCCCGGCAACAAGGTTGGCATGCGGCCGATCGAGGTCGTCTACGCGAGCGGCAACGACGCGGTCGTCACCGGCCTTTCGGGCGGCGAGCAGGTGGTGCTCGACGGCCGCCAGAACGTTCGGCCGGGCGTGAGCGTCGCAGTGCAGGCGGGCGATGCCGGCCGCGCCAAGCGCGCCGCCGGGGCGTCCTCGGTGGCGAGCGCCGCGCCGGTCGCGTCGGGAGCGCGCACCGCGCCATGAACCTCTCCGAGCTCTTCATCCGGCGGCCCGTCACGACGGTGCTGCTGAACCTGGCGATCGTGCTGGCCGGCGTGATCGCCTACAGCCGCATCCCGGTCGCGGCGCTGCCGAGCTACAACACGCCGGTCATCAACGTCTCGGCGCAGCTGCCCGGCGCGAGCCCGGAGACGATGGCGACCTCGGTCGCACTGCAGCTCGAGAAGCAGTTCGCGACGATCCCTGGGCTGAACATCATCAGCTCGACCAACACGCTGGGCGCCACCTCGCTGACGCTCGAGTTCGACGAGGGCCGCGACATCGATGCCGCGTCGGTCGACGTGCAGGCCGCGCTGCTGCGCGCGCAGCGCTCGCTGCCGCAGGACATGACCGCGCCGCCGGCGTACCGCAAGGTCAACCCGGCCGACGCGCCGGTGCTGCTGATCGCGCTGACCTCGCCGTCGCTGAACCTGTCCGACCTGAACGACTACGCCGAGCACCTGATCTCGCCGAGCCTCTCGACGCTCGATGGCGTCGCGCTGGTGCAGATCTACGGCCAGAAGCGCTTCGCGGTGCGTGTGCGCGTGCTGCCCGACGCGCTCTCGGCGCGCAACATCAGCCTCGACGAGCTGACCACGGCGCTGAGCGCGGCCAACGCCAACACGCCGGTCGGCACGCTCGACGGCAGCCGCCAGACGCTCACCTTGCAGGCCAACCGCCAACTGCGCAACGCCGCCGAGTTCGCCGAGCTGATCGTCAGCAGCCGCGGCGGCAATCCGGTGCGGCTGCGCGACGTGGCGCGCGTCGAAGACAGCTACGAGACTGTCAAGACCGCGGCCAGCTTCAACGGCGAGAGCTCGATCACGCTGGCGGTGCAGCGCCAGCCCGACGCGAACACCGTCAAGGTCGTCGATGCGGTGCGCGCCGCGCTGCCGGGCTTTCGCGCCCAGCTGCCGCAGTCGGTGCAGATGAACCTGGTCAACGACCGCTCGGTCTCGATCCGCGACGCGCTGCACGACGTGACCCTGACGATGCTGGGCACGGTCGTGCTGGTCGTGCTGGTGATCTTCCTGTTCCTGCGCCGCTTCGTCGCGACGGTGATCCCGACGCTGTCGCTGCCGGTCTCGCTGGTCGGCGCGATCTCGCTGCTCTGGGGGCTGGGCTACAGCCTCGACAACATCTCGCTGCTCGGGCTGACGCTCGCGGTCGGCCTGGTCGTCGACGATGCGATCGTGATGCTCGAGAACATCATCCGCCACGTCGAGGACGGCATGCCGCCGTTCCAGGCCGCGCTGCAGGGCTCGCGCGAGGTCGGCTTCACGATCATCTCGATCTCGACCTCGCTGATCGCGGTGTTCATCCCGATCTTCTTCATGCCGGGCGTGATCGGGCTCCTGTTCCACGAGTTCGCGGTGATCGTCTCACTCGCGATCGTCGCGTCCGCATTCGTCTCGCTGACCTTGGTGCCGATGCTCGCGAGCCGCTTCCTGAGCGACGAGGCGCACAAGAAGTCGCCCGGGCTCGTGGTGCGGCTGTTCGAGCGAGGCTTCGACGTGGTGCTGGACGCCTATGCGCGCTCGCTCGATGTCGCGCTGCGCCATCGGCTCGTGGTGATCGGCGTCGCGGCGCTGACCTTCGCGGCGACCGCGTGGATGTTCGCGGTCACGCCCAAGGGTTTCTTCCCCGAAGAGGACATCGGCCAGATCAGCGTGCAGACCGAGGCCGCCGAGGACACCTCGTTCGACGAGATGACGCGGCTGCAGGCAAATGCGGCCACGGTCGTGCGCGGCGACCCGAACGTGCTCGCGGTGTCGTCGTTCATCGGCGGCGGCAACAACACGCTCAACACCGGCCGCATGTTCGTGATGCTCAAACCGCGCACCGAACGCCAGCCGATGAAGCAGGTCGTCGAAGGCCTGCGCCGCCAGCTGCGCGAGGTGCCCGGCATCGCGGTCTACTTCCGGCCGATCCAGAACCTGCAGCTCGGCGGGCGGCAGAGCAAGGCGCAGTACCAGTACATCCTGCAGAGCGTGAAGGCCGACGAGCTGAACCAGTGGGCCGTCAAGCTGCAGGAGCGCATGCGCGCCGACCCGCGTTTCCGCGACGTGACGAGCGATTCGCAGCTGCGTGGCCTGCAGGCCTCGCTGCGCATCGACCGCGACCGCGCGAACACGCTCGGCGTCTCGATCGACAGCGTGCGCAACGCGCTCTACAGCGCGTTCGGCGAGCGCCAGGTCTCGACGATCTACACCTCGGCCGACAGCTACCAGGTGATCATGGAGGTGGCGCCCGAGGCCAAGCGCGACGAGAGCGCCTTCAACGGCATCTACATGCGCAGCAGCACCGGCGCGCTGGTGCCGCTGTCGGCCTTCGCGACGGTCGAGCGCACGATCGGCCCGACCGCGGTCAACCACGTCGGCCAGCTGCAGGCGGTGACGGTCTCGTTCAACCTCGCGCCCGGCGCGCCGCTCGGCGACGCGACCAACGCGCTCGAGCGCTACCGCGACGAGATCGGCCTGCCGTCCTCGGTGATCACCAGCTACGGTGGCGACGCCGCGGTGTTCAAGAGCTCGCAGGCGAGCCAGGCGATCCTGATCGTCGCGGCGCTGCTCGTGATCTACGTGCTGCTCGGCGTGCTCTACGAGAGCTACATCCACCCGATCACGATCCTCGCCGGGCTGCCGTCGGCGGCGGTCGGTGCGCTGCTGATGCTCAGGCTGTTCAACATGGAGCTGACGCTGATCGCGACGATCGGCATCCTGCTCTTGATCGGCATCGTCAAGAAGAACGCGATCATGATGATCGACTTCGCGCTCGACGCGCAGCGCAGCCGCGGCCTGCCGGCCGAGCAGGCGATCCGCGACGCCTGCACGCTGCGCTTCCGGCCGATCATGATGACGACGCTGGCCGCGCTGATGGGCGCGCTGCCGATCGCGCTCGGCCTCGGCGCCGGCGCCGAGCTGCGCCAGCCGCTCGGCCTCGCGGTGGTCGGCGGACTGATCTTCTCGCAGGCGATCACCCTCTACATCACGCCGGTGATCTACCTCTACCTCGACCGCTTCAGCGGCAAGGGGCCGGTGACGACGCCGGAAGTCTCCGGCGCAAAACAAGTGGCCTGATCAGTGGATCGAGGAGCCCGGTGGCGCGGTGCGCATCACCGTGAACGCCGGCGCACCGACGCTGCCGGCCTCGATCTCTTCATCGCTCGCTTCGCGCACGTCGCGCACCTTCAGGTCCAGGCGCAGCGCGATGCCGGCGAGCGGATGGTTGCCGTCGAGCACGACGTGCTCGGGGTAGACCTCGGTGACGGTGTAGATCGCGTCCTTCGGCATGTCCGGCGTGACCGCGCCCGGCGGCGGGCCGTCGAACTGCATGCCGGGCTCGGTGGCCTCGGGGAAGATCTTGCGCGACTCGTAGAACACCAGGCCGGCGTCGTACTCGCCGAACGCATGCTCGGGCTCCAGGTGCAGCAGCGTTTCGAAGCCCGGTTCCTGGCCGGCGATCGCTTCTTCGACTTTCGCCAGCAGGTCGTCGCCGCCGAAGAAGAACTCGACGGGCTCGTCGAGCTCGTCGATCAGGTTGCCTTGGGTGTCTTTGAGTCGCCAGGTGAGGCTGACGACGCACGGGTCGGTGATCAGCATCGAGGGATGATCGCACAATCGCCGCCCATGACGCCGCCCGACATCGATGCCCTCACGCCGCTGCTCGGCGGCCTCTCGCCGCGTGCCTTCATGCGCCGCCACTGGCAGAAGCAGCCGCTGCTGGTGCGCGGCGCGGTCGAGCGCGATCCGCTCTCGCTGCCGCGCGCGCAGCTCTTTGCGCTCGCGGCGCGCGACGACGTCGAGTCGCGCCTCGTCGTGCACGATGCGCGCGGCTGGCAATTGCGCCACGGCCCGCTGCCGCGGCGCGCGCTGCCGCCGCTGACGCAGCCGCGCTGGACCTTGCTCGTTCAGGGTCTGGATCTGCACGTCGACGCGGCGCATGGTCTGCTCGAGCGCTTCCGCTTCGTGCCCGATGCGCGGCTGGACGACGTGATGGTGTCGTACGCGAGCGACGTTGGCGGCGTCGGGCCGCACCTCGATTCCTACGACGTCTTCCTGCTCCAGCTGCACGGCCGGCGGCGCTGGCGCATCGGCCGTCCGCGCGACCCGGTACTGCAGCCGGATGTGCCGCTGAAGATCCTCGCGAACTTCCAGCCCGAGCAGGAGTGGCTGCTCGAGCCCGGCGACATGCTCTACCTGCCGCCGCGCTGGGCGCACGACGGTGTCGCCGAAGGCGAGTGCATGACCTGCTCGATCGGCTTTCGGGCGCCGACGCGCGACGAGCTCGCACACGAGCTGCTACAGCGCCTCGTCGACGCGGGCGACGGCGAGGACGGCGAGGACGGCGGGGTCGTCTACGCCGATGCGAGCCAGGCCGCGACCGCGACACCGGCGCGTCTGCCCGAGGCGCTGCGCGGCTTTGCCGAGGCCGCGGTGGCGCGGCGGCTGCGCGATCCCGCTTGGCTGGACCGTGCGCTCGGCGAGGTGCTCAGCGAGCCGAAGCCGAGTGTCTGGTTCGATGCGGGCGGCAAGCTCGCGGGAGAGGTCGATGTCGTGCTGGACCGCCGCACGCGCATGCTCTACGACGCGCGGCACGTCTTCGTCAACGGCGAGGCCTACCGTGCCGCGGGGCGCGACGCGACGCTGATGCGCCGCCTCGCCGACCGCCGCCGGCTCGGCGCACGCGAGGTCGCGGCCCTGAGCGCCGAGGCGCGCGAGCTGCTGGATCAATGGGCTCAGTCGGGCTGGCTCCACGCGGACTGATGCACACTTGGGCCGTCGTCGCGCGAAAGGAGTCCGCCATGCGTGCCTGGGTTCGCTGCTGCGTCGGAATCGTCGTCATGCTCGCTGGCGGATCGGTCGCCGCCGAGTCGCTGCGCTGCAGCGGCGGCATCGCTGCCGAAGGCGATTCGCGCCTGTCGGTGCTCCACAAGTGTGGTCAGCCGGTGCTGCGCGACAGCTTCTGCGCGCCGGTCTACTACGGCGCGACGCTGAACACCGTGCCCGAGCCGTTCGCGAGTGCGTTCGTGCCTTGCCAGCTCACCGAAGAGTGGCTGTACGACCGCGGGCCGGGCAACCTGATGGCGACGGTGCGGCTGCGCTCGGGTATCGTTCAGTCGATCGCCTACGGGCGCACACCGCGTTGACAGGCTGCCGACAGGTTCCCATGGCGGACGAAGACCGAACCCTGATCACCTCGCGCCTCGAGTTCCACGAGGCCCTGCGCCGCGCCTTCGCCGAGGCGGCCGACGCAGGCTGCCGCGAAATCTGGCTGTGCGACGACGACTTCGCCGACTGGCCCTTGAACGAACGTGGCGTCGTGGAGCAGCTCACCCGCTGGGCTGCGGCGCACCGCAGCCTGACCGTGATCGCACGCCATTTCGACGAGGTCGCGCGCCGCCATGCGCGCTGGGTGGAGTGGCGGCGCCAGTGGTCGCACGTCGTGCAATGCCGCGCGAACAACGAGCTCGAGGCCGGGAAGATGCCGATCATGCTGCTCGCCCCAGGCGCAACGTCGGTGCGGCTCGTCGATGCGGTGCACTACCGCGGCAGCGTGTCGCGCACGAGCGCCGATGCGGTCGTGTGGCGCGAGGCCGTTGATGCGGTTTTGCAACGTTCCGAAGAGGCGTTTCCGGCGACGATGCTCGGCCTCTAGGGAAGTCCCTAGGGTTACCTATAATGGAAGGCTGATCGAGGGAAAGGCCGCGCCTTTTTCTCCGTCGCGTTGGGCTGCCTCTGAATCGATCGGAGGGTTCCCACAATCCCCACCGTAGTTGGGTCACTGTCCGACTCTTTGATTCTCTGAGGAAACAAGCATGAAAAACACCGTTCTGTTGGCTTCGCTCGTGGCTGCCGTGGCTCTCGCGGCCTGCGGCAAGAAGGAAGAAACCCCGGCCGCTGCTGCTGCGTCCGCCGCTGCGGCCCCGGCCGTCGCCGCCGTCGCGTCGGCCGCCGCTTCCGCGGTCGACACCGCCTCCACCGCTGCCGCGGGCGCTGCGTCCGCCGCCGGTGATGCCGCTTCCGCTGCTGTCGCTGCCACCGCCGATGCCGCCAAGGACGCAGCTGGCAAGGCCGCTGATGCCGCCAAGGATGCCGCCGGCAAGGCCGCCGATGCGATGAAGAAGTGATCGGCAGATTGCCGACACATCGAAGGGCCGCCTGAGGGCGGCCTTTTTCATGGCTGCTTCAGCCGACCTGAAGCCAGCCGAAGCCGAGCACGGGATCGGCCACCAGGACATCGGGCGCGTCTGCCCCGCACGCGGATGCCAGCGCGGCGCGGGCCAGCTCGGGCCGGTTGTTCTGCTCGCTCAGGTGCGCCGCGACGAGGTGGTGCAGCCCGCCGTGCACGCAGGCCGCGAGAATCTCGGCCGCGGTGTCGTTCGACAGGTGGCCGAAGCGCCCGCCGATGCGGCGTTTGAGCGCCGCCGGATAACTCGACTGCGCGAGCAACTGCGCGTCGTGGTTGCACTCGAGCAGCAGCGCATCGCAGCGCTGCAGGTGCGCGATGAGGTGCGGCGTCACCGAGCCGGCGTCGGTCAGCAGGCCGAGGCTCGCGGCGCCGTCGCTCAATCGCAGCTGCAGCGGCTCGGCCGCGTCGTGCGGCACCGTGTAGGGCGCGAGAAGCAGATCGCCGACCGCGATCGCCTCGCCGTCGTGCGCGAAGCGCAGCTGCGCGCCGAGCTCCGGTTCACCGATCGCGCGCCAGGTGCCTCGGCTCATCCACAGATCGATCTCGTAGCGGCGCGAAAGCGCCACCGCGCAGCCGATGTGATCGCCGTGCTCGTGGGTCACGAACACCGCATCGAGCTGATCGGGCTCGAGTCCGGCGCGCGCGAGCCGTGTCTCGAATTCACGCAGCGAGAAGCCGCAGTCGACGACGACGCGGCTGCAGATCGTAGCCGACCGCGCCTCGACCAGCGTCGCGTTGCCGCCGCTGCCGCTGCCCAGGCTGCAGAAGCGCATCAAGGCTGCAGCGGCACGCAGCCGTCGGCTACTTCAGATCCTCGAGCAGCAGCGACACGATGCGCTTGCCGGCCTCGCCGCCCTCGGGCGCGCCCTGCGAGTTGAGCACCGAGACCGTGCTGCGCTCGCCGTCGCCCTTGATCGAGACGCGGTAACGCGACGGGCCGCCGGGGCCGTCGTCCTTGGAGCCGAAGCTGAAGAGCTTGCTGAAGAAGCCCTGCACCTTCGCCGTCTTGGTCGGATCGACGTAGCGCACGAAGTAGAGGCCTTGCGTGCGGTCGCGGTCCTCGACGGTGAAGCCGCCACGGTCGAGCGCGAGACCGACGCGACGCCACGCACGGTCGAAGTTGTCGTCGACCTGCAGCGTGGCGCCGGGCTGGCCTTCGAGCACACGCGCACGCGCCTGCACCGGCGCGGCCGGCGTCGCGGCAGCCACCTTCGCGGTTTCTTCCTTCACCCCCAGGCGCACCATCAGGCGCGACAGGAACTCGGCTTCGAGCTGCGGATCGACCGGGCGCGGTTGCCACACCGTGCTGTCCTTGAGGTTGCTGTTGTAGACCTCTTCCATGCCGCGATGGCTGATGTACACCTCGGTGCCTTCGGGGGTGCGCTCGACGCGGGTGCGGAACTTGTCGCGCTCGCCGGTCGAGTAGAGCGAGTCCAGCACCTTGCCGACCGCACTGCGGATGAAGTCCTGCGGCAGCTTCGCGCGGTTCTCGGCCCAGTCGGTCTCCATCACGCCGGTGTCGGGCTGGTCGGTGACGAGCACGAAGCCACGCTCCTTCCAGAACGACTGCAGCTGCGGCCACAGCTGCTCGGGCGTCATCGGCGTCGTGAGCCAGCGCTGGTTGCCCTGGCGCTCGATGCGCACGTCGCCGAGCTTCTGCGGCGCGACCGTTGTCGGCGCCTGGGCCACCACCGGCGTCGCCGCGGCGGACTGGAAGGCAGCCGCGCTGACCGATCCGCCCGGTTGCTGGTAGCGCGTGTCGCGCGAGAGCTGCGTCAGGTCGGGCGGCACCTCGAGGCCGGGGGTCTTCGCGCCGGCGCTGCGGTAGTCGACCTTGTCGCCGGCGACGAAATTCTCGACCGTCGAGCAGCCGGCGAGGGCGAGGGCGAGGACCAGCAGCGAAGCTTGCGGCAGGCGGGCGGGGAAGGATCGGATCACTGTCATCTCCAGGCCGGCACGGAAGTCGAGCGCGTGCGGCCGTGTTCGTTCGTCGGAAGAGTGCGGATGTTCCGCCTCAGAGCAGCCCCGCCTCGCGCATCGCACGCTCCACCTGGGCCTGCCCCGCGGAGGTGAGCGGCGTGATCGGCAGGCGCAGGCCGACGCCGCAGACGCCCAGGCGCGCCATCGCCCACTTGGTGGGCGCCGGACTCGGCTCGCAGAACAGGCCCTTGTGCAGCGCGAGCAGGCGCAGCTGCAGCGCCGCGGCCTCGCGCGCCTGGCCCGCCAGCGCCGCCTTGCACAGCTCGTGCATCAGGCGCGGCGCCACGTTGGCCGTCACGCTGACGTTGCCGTGGCCGCCCAGCAGCATCAGCGCGACTGCGGTGCCGTCGTCGCCCGAGTAGACCGAGAAGCCCTTGGGCACTTCCTTGATCAGCCAGGTGGCACGTTCGATGTTGCCGGTGGCTTCCTTGATGCCGACGATGCCCGGCACCTGCGCGAGGCGCAGCACGGTCTCGTGCTGCATGTCCGCGACCGTGCGGCCGGGCACGTTGTACAGCACCATCGGGATGTCGACCGCCTCGGCGATCGCCTTGAAGTGCTGGTAGATGCCTTCCTGCGAGGGTTTGTTGTAGTAGGGCACGACCGACAGCGTGCAGTCGGCGCCGACCTTGCGCGCGTAGCGCGACAGCTCGATCGCCTCGAGTGTCGAGTTGCCCCCGGTGCCGGCCATGATCGGCACGCGGCCTTTGGCATGCTCGACCGCGACGCGGATGATCTCGCAGTGCTCTTCGACCGAGACGGTCGGCGACTCGCCGGTCGTGCCGACGACGCCGACGCAGTCGGTGCCCTCGGCGACGTGCCAGTCGACCAGGCGGCGCAGCGCGTCGTAGTCGACCCGGCCGTCGTCGTGCATCGGCGTGACGAGCGCGACGATGCTGCCAACAATGGGTTTCATGGGAACGGTCCTCACAATCGGGCGATTTTAGCCGGGTGGCGCACCCCGACTCCCGGGGTGGGCAGGGGCTATCCGAGCGGGTGGCGTGGCGGTGCCGTCGCGCCGGCGGTTTCGCGCACCGCGGCGATCCGCTGCACGAAGCGCGCGGGCGCGTCGAGGAAGCCGTCCTCGAACGCGACGACACGCAAGCCCGCCACGTGGCGCAGCAACTCGCCGGGCTCGAGCAGGAAGGCGGGATTCGACGGCCGGCCGACACTCTGCTGTCCGGCCGCGAAGGTTTCGCAGAGCAGCACGCCGCCGTCGGCGACGCTCGCCACCAGCGTCGGCAGCAGCGCGCGCCACAGGTAGTTCGTGACGACCACCGCGCCGAAGCGCCGCCCCGCGAGCGGCCACGGGCCCCGTTCGATGTCGGCGACGATCAGCTCGCCGACACCTTCGAGGCCCTGCAGCGCCGCGGCATCGCGGTCGACGCCGGTGACCGGATGGCCGCGCTGCGCGAACCAGCGCAGGTGACGGCCGCTGCCGCAGGCAACGTCGAGCACGGTCGCACCCGCCGGCACGAGTGGCGACCAGCGCACGATCCACGGCGAGGGTGCGAGTGCGCCATGCGCATCGAGTGCGGTCATGGCGGCGCCCCGTGCGAGCGGTGCAGTGCCTTGATCGCGAGCCGGTCGACGAGCGACGGTGCGATCAGCTTCAGCCAGCGGCCGAGCTTGCCTTTCGCGCTCATCACGATGTCGCGCCGGCGCGAGCGCGTGCCGTCGAGGATCAGCCGTGCGCACACAT
>Ga0075366_10000464_pt1 | contig 18904 bp, 20 predicted proteins | sample EndMethybrTD3031_FD_72351 | JGI IMG/M metagenome (GOLD analysis project Ga0075366, IMG submission 72351) | Populus endosphere microbial communities from Tennessee, USA - Endosphere MetaG P. TD hybrid TD303-1 | ecosystem: Host-associated > Plants > Roots > Endosphere | place: USA: Tennessee...
TGCAGGCCAACCCGACCATCATCGAAGACAACTGCTTCATCGGCGCGCGCTCGGAAATCGTCGAAGGCGTGATCGTCGAAGAGAACTCCGTCATCTCGATGGGCGTGTTCATCGGCCAGAGCACCCCCATCTACGATCGCGCAAGCGGCGAGGTGACCTACGGCCGCGTGCCGACCGGTTCGGTGGTGGTCAGCGGCTCGCTGCCGCGCGACGGCGGCAAGTACAACCTCTACTGCGCCGTGATCGTCAAGCGCGTGGACGCGCAAACCCGCTCCAAGACGAGCATCAACGACCTGCTGCGCAGCTGAACGGCTGGCGATGGCCATGACGCCGCAAGGCCTGCGCCCCACCCGACGGTCCGCGTTGCGGCAGGGGCTCGGCGCGCTCGTGTTTCTGGCGGCGACGCTGGCCACGGGCGCGGCCGTCGCCGGCGAAACGCTGCGCGTGCTGGCGTGGCCTGGCTACGCCGACCCGGACCTCGTCAAGGTGTTCGAGCAGCGCCACAAGGTGTCGGTGCAGGTCACCGTCGTCGGCTCCGACGAATACCTCTGGGACCGCGTGAGCGCCAACCGAGGCAGCGACTTCGACGTCTTCGCCGTCAACACCGCCGAGCTCAAGCGCTACGTCGATGCCGGCCTGAGCGTGCCGCTCACGCTCGCCAATATCCCCAATATCGCGCAGCAGCAGGCCCGCTTCCGCGACCGCAGCGCCATCCCGAACATCTCGCGCGGCAACGATGTCTTCGCGGTGCCCTACACCTACTCGGAGATGGGCCTCATCTATGACCGCAAGCAGGTGCAGGAGCCACCCAACTCCATCACCGCCTTGTGGGACCCACGCTACAAGGGCCGCGTGCTGGCCTTCGACACCGGCGGCCACAACTTTTCCATCGCCGCCCTGGCGCTGGGCAAGACTGACCCATTCCAGCTCGACGAAGCCGCCTACAAGGACGTCACCGCCCACCTCGTCGCACTGCGTCGCAACGTGCTCACGTTCTACAGCCTGCCCGAAGAATCGGTGCAGCTGTTTCGCGACCACAAGGTGGCCCTGCTCTTCGCCAACTACGGCACGCAGCAGGTCCAGCAGCTCAAGAAGGCCGGCGCCGACATCGGCTACATCATCCCGAAGGAAGGCGCGCTCGCCTGGCTCGATTGCTGGACGGTGACGCGCGGCGCCAAGAACAAGGCGCTGGCCGAGGCGTGGATCAACTACATGCTCGAAAAACCGGCCGGGCAGGCGCTGGTGGAGCGGCAGGGGCTGGCCAACACGGTCGACTCCAACCCGAACACCGACCGCGGCAGCAAGATCATCTGGCTCGAACCGGTGGAAGACGCCAACCGGCGTTCGGCGATCTGGGCTCACATCATCTCAGGCGACCGCCCCGTCGCCCTGGGCCAGCCCTGAGCCGGCCATGCGTTTCGGCTTGCGCTTTCGACTCGGCCTGCTCCTGGCGGCCTTCGGCGTGCTCGCCACGGGCCTCACAGGCCTGTATTCGTTCACGCAGAGCCGCCAACTGCTGGTGCGCGCCGCCGAGCGCGACCTCATGTCGTCCACCCAGGTGTTCGGCAGCCGCTTCGCCACGGTCATCCGCGGCATCAGCGACGACGTGCGGCTGCTGGGCGAACTCGAAGTCTCGCGCACCATCGCGCTGATGGACGACCCGCAGGCGCAAGTCCACCAGTCGGCGCTGGCCGACACCTTCCAGGCGCTGCTCAAGGCCAAGCCCGAGTACTTCCAGGTCCGGCTCATCAGCGCCGACAACCATGGCCTCGAACTGGTCCGCGTGGATCGCGAGGGCCAGGGCACCGTGCGCGTCTCGGGCGAGCAGTTGCAGGAAAAAGCGCACTTTCCATACGTGTTTCGCACGCTCGGCCTGCCGCGCGGCGACGTGTTCCTGTCGAAGATCGGCATCAACCACGACGTGGGCTCGCATGCCGCGCTGAACCAGCCGATCCTGCATGTCGCGAGCCCCGTGGCGCGCGCCGACGGGCGCTCGATCGGGCTCGTCGTCGTCACGGTGGATGTGACGCGCATGTTCGACCAGCTCAAGGCCGACCTGCCCTCCTACCGCAAGCTCTTCCTGACCAACGAATGGGGCGACTTTCTCGTCCATCCCGATGCGTCTCAGACCTTCGGCTTCGACCAGGGGCGACGCGTGCTCATCCAGGACAGCATCGCGCAGGTGCAGCCTCTGCTCGAAGGCAAGGAGCAGCAGGTACTGGCGCAGGCAGAGCTGGGCGCGCAGCCTGAAGCCTCGCTCGGCGCCTTCCTGCGCATGCCCCTGGGCCGCCCGGCCGACCGCAGCTTCGTCGTTCTGGGCATCGCCGAGCCCTTGTCCGAGATTCTCGAATCGACGCGCCTGCTCGGGCGCACGGTGCTGCAGATCGTGCTCGGCTTCAGTGCCGTCGCCATCGTGCTCGCGACCTTCGCGGCGCGTCTCGTGACGCGCCCGCTGAATGCGATGACCCGCGAGGTAAAGCGTTTCTCGGCTGAACACGCCGTTGGCGAGCTGCCCACCGACCGGCAAGACGAAATCGGCGAACTGGCGCGCGGCTTCGACGAGATGCAGACGCAGATCGTGTCGACCATGGCCGAACTCGACGCGAGCCGCAACCACCTCGCGCACATGGCGCGGCACGACAACCTGACGGGTCTCGCCAACCGGTCGGTCTTCCTCGACCGGCTGGAACACGCCATCCTCAGCTGCAAGCGCAACGGCGGCTGCCTCGCCGTGCTCTTCGTCGACCTCGACCGCTTCAAGCGCATCAACGACACCTACGGCCACGGCGTGGGCGATGTCGCGCTCGTGCAGACTGCCCGGGTGCTCACATCCTGCGTGCGGGAGGTGGACACGGTGGCGCGCTGGGGCGGCGACGAATTCGTCATCCTGCTCGAAGCCATGGATGAAGAGCACGAAGCCCGTCGCGTGGCGCAGATGCTGCTTGATCGCTTCGGCCGGAACATGCAGGTCGGCGCCCACAGCCTCGACCTGGGCGTGAGCATCGGCATCAGCATGTACCCGCGCGACGCCTTCGAGGCCGCCGAGCTGATTCAGCGCGCCGACGAGGCGATGTACCTGTCCAAGCATCGGCAAAGCAACGGTTACAGCGTGTTTGGCACCGAAAGCGTGGAATGATCGACGTGACGACGACTACCAAGGGGACAAGATGAGCGGCAACATGGAGCGCGTGCTGCGCCTGATGGCGGACAAAGGCGCGTCGGACGTGTATCTGTCGGCCAACACGCCGATCCTGATCAAGATCAACGGCCAGATTCTCCAGCTGAGCGACCAGCCGCTCACGCACACCCAGCCGCGGCAGTTGCTCTCGGAGCTGCTGAGTCCGCAGCAGCTCGAAGAGCTTGAAGACACGGGCGAACTCAACGTCGGCGTGGGGCTGGCCGGCGTGGGCAGCTTCCGCTTGAGCGGTTTCAAGCAGCGCGGCTCCATCGCCGCGGTGCTGCGCTGCATTCCGCACCACATCCCGGCGCTCGATTCGCTGAACCTGCCGCCCTTGCTCAACACGCTGGTGCTCGAAAAGCGCGGCCTCATCCTGATGGTGGGCGCCACCGGCACCGGCAAGACGACCACGCTCGCATCGATGCTGGAGCAGCGCAACCAGCAGTTGGCGGGGCACATCCTCACCATCGAAGACCCGATCGAATTCCTCTTCTCCAACAAGAAGTCGGTGGTCAACCAGCGCGAGGTCGGGCGCGACACGCAGTCGCTGCAGGTGGGCCTGAAGAACGCACTGCGGCAGGCGCCCGACGCGATCCTGATCGGCGAGATCCGCGATCGCGAGACGATGACTTCGGCCATCTCCTACGCCTTGTCGGGCCACCTCGTGCTGTCGACCCTGCACGGCAACAACAGCTATCACGCGCTCGGCCGAATCCTGTCGTTTTACACGCCGGAGTCGCGTCCCGCCCTCTTGTCCGACCTGGCCTCGGGCCTGCGCGCCATCGTGTCGCAGCGCCTCGTGCGCGCCACGGCCGGCGGCCGCGTGCCGGCGGTGGAGGTCATGCTCAACACCAAGCTCGTGTCCGAACTGATCGAGCAAGGCGACTTCACGGCCGTGAAGGAAGCGATGGAAAAATCGCTTGCCGAAGGGTCGCAGACCTTCGAGCAGGACCTGGCCCGCCTCATCACGCAAGGCACCATCACCCGAGACGAAGGCCTCGCCTTTGCCGATTCGCCGACCAACCTGATGTGGCGTCTGCAGAACGACATGAGCCCGGTGTCGCGCGTCGTGCCCAAGAAGGAAGAAAGCGACGACCAGGCCACCTTCACCGAAATCACGCTCGATGTGCGTCCCGACGAACTGAGCACCCGAAGCGCCGGATTGACTTACTGAGACCATGCCCCGCACCTTGCAGTTCACCGAGCAGCTCATCGGCTGCCGCTCTCTCACGCCCGACGATGGCGGATGCCAGGACTTGATCCGCGCGCGGCTCGCGCCGCTCGGCTTCACCTTCGAGACCCTCGTGAGCGGGCCGAATGATTTCCGCGTCACCAACCTGTGGGCCGTGCGGCGCGGCACCGACCCCGCAGCACCGGTGCTGGCCTTTGCCGGCCACACCGACGTGGTGCCCACCGGGCCGCTCGCCCAGTGGCACAGCGACCCCTTCGTGCCCACGCACCGCGACGGCAAGCTCTATGGCCGCGGCGCCGCCGACATGAAAACCTCCATCGCGGCCTTCGTGGTCGCGATCGAAGAATTCGTCGCCGCGCATCCGGCCCACGCCGGTTCGATCGCGCTGATGATCACGAGCGACGAAGAAGGCCCGTCGGTGGACGGCACGGTCAAGCTCGTCGAATGGCTGACGGCGAACGACCAGCGCATCGATTGCTGCATCGTGGGCGAGCCGACCTCTGTCGATCGCCTTGGCGACGTGATCAAGAATGGCCGGCGTGGCAGCCTGTCGGGCAAGCTCACCGTCAAGGGCGTTCAAGGGCACATCGCCTATCCGCAACTCGCCAGGAACCCGATCCACATCGTGGCGCCTGCACTGACCGAACTCGCCGCCGCCGAGTGGGATCGCGGCAACGAATACTTTCCGCCGACGAGCTGGCAGATGTCGAACATCCACGGCGGCACGGGCGCCACGAACGTCATTCCCGGCGAAGTGGTGATCGACTTCAACTTCCGCTTCTCGACCGAATCGACACCCGAATCGCTCAAGCGCCGCGTGCACGACACGCTCGACAAGCACGGCGTCGACTACAGCGTGGCCTGGACCTTGGGCGGCGAACCGTTCCTCACGCCCGTGGGCACCTTGAGCCAGGCGGTGGCCAGCGCCATCGAGGCCGAGACGGGTGTGGCGACGCAACTGTCCACCACCGGCGGCACGTCCGACGGCCGGTTCATCGCCAAGCTCTGCCCGCAAGTCATTGAACTCGGCCCCATCAACGCGACCATTCACCAGATCGACGAGCACGTGGCTGTCGACGACATCGAGCCGCTGAAAAACATCTACCGGCGCACCCTGGAAAACCTGCTTCTGTGACCATGACTCTGATCGACTTCATCACGGCCCAAGCCGCCCGCCTCAAACAGGCGGGCGTTTCGTTTGGGCATGGCACCACCAACGCCTTCGACGAGGCGGCGTGGCTCGTTCTCTGGGACCTGGGAATGGATCTCGACGCGCTCGAAGCGCATGCCAGGCGCGAGCTGACGAGCGAGGAGCAGGCCAAGGCCGAAGCGCTCGTCTCGCGCCGCATCGAGACCCGCCAACCCGCCGCCTACCTCACGCACGAAGCGTGGCTGCAGAACGTGCCATTCTATGTGGACGAGCGCACGATCGTTCCGCGCTCGTTCATTGCCGAGCTGCTGGCCGATGGCGAAGGCACCGGCACGCTGGATGCCTGGCTGTCGGACACAACCCACCGCGTGCTCGACCTGTGCACGGGCAACGGCAGCCTGGCCGTGATTGCAGCGATGGCCTACCCGGACGTCGTGGTCGACGCGGCCGACATTTCCGCCGATGCGCTCGCCGTGGCGCGCATCAATGTGGACAAGCACAAGCTCGCCAAGCGCATCACGCTCATCCAGTCTGACCTGCTCGCCGATGTGCAAGGGCCGTACGACCTCGTCCTGTGCAACCCGCCCTACGTGAACGCGCAGAGCATGAGCGCCCTGCCCGCCGAATACCAGCATGAGCCGGCGCTGGCGCTCGCAGGCGGCGACGACGGCATGGATCTCGTGCGCACCATCTTGCGCGACGCCCCCGCGAGGATGACGCCCGACGCGGTGCTGGTGCTGGAGATCGGCAACGAGCGCGCCAACTTCGAGCATGCCTTCCGCCGGCTCGAAGTGGCCTGGCTGGAAACGAGCGCCGGCGACGACCAGGTGCTGCTCGTCACGCGCGAATCACTCGCCCGCTGGAGCCGCAAATGATCACCTTGCGAGAGGTCACGCTGCGACGCGGCGTGAAAGTGGTGCTCGATGCAGCCACCGTCACCTTGCAGCCGGGCGAGAAGATCGGCCTGGTCGGGCGCAATGGTGCGGGCAAGTCGTCGCTCTTTGCCTTGCTGGCCGACAGGTTGCACGCCGATGCCGGCGACGTCGACATGCCGCCACGCTGGCGCATGGCCGAAGTGGCGCAGAACATGCCCGAGACCGACGACGGCGCCACCGACTTCGTGCTGCAGGGCGACCTGCCGTTGATGGAAGCTCAGGCAGCGCTGGCCGCGGCGGAAGCGGCCGATGATGGCCACGCCATTGCGGATGCGCACCACGCCATCAGCGACGCGGGCGGCTTCGATGCCCGGCCGCGCGCGCAGGCGATGCTGCTGGGCCTGGGCTTCAAGAGCGCGCAGCTCGATGCGCCCGTCAACAGCTTCTCCGGCGGATGGCGCATGCGCTTGCAACTGGCGCGCGCGTTGATGTGCCCGGCCGACTTGATGTTGATGGACGAGCCCACCAACCACCTGGACCTGGACGCGCTCGTCTGGCTCGAAGCCTGGTTGCAACGCTACGACGGCACGCTCATCGTCATCAGCCACGACCGCGAGTTTCTCGACGCCATCACGCGCGTCACGCTGCACCTCGAAGACGCCAAGCTGACCCGCTACACCGGCAACTACACCGCCTTCGAAGAGATGCGCGCCGAGCGCATGATGCAGCAGCAAGCGAGCTTCGAGAAGCAGAAGGAGCGCATGGCGCACCTGCAGAAGTTCATCGACCGCTTCAAGGCCAAGGCGTCCAAGGCCAAACAGGCGCAAAGCCGCGTGAAAGCCCTGGCGCGCATGGAGAAGCTCGCGCCGGTGCTCACCGCATCCGACTTTTCGTTCGAGTTTCGTGAGCCGTTGAGCCTGCCCAATCCGATGCTCGCGATGCAGGACGTGGCCTGCGGATACCGCACCGACGCGGGCGACAAGGTCATCGTGCGCGACATCAACCGCTCGGTGCTTGCAGGGCAGCGCATCGGCATCCTCGGGGCGAATGGCCAGGGCAAGTCGACGCTCGTGAAGACGGTGGCGCGCATGCAGCCGGCGTTGGGCGGCACCGTCACCGAAGGCAAAGGGCTCGCCATCGGCTACTTCGCGCAGCAGGAAATGGACGTGCTGCGTCCGGGCGATTCGCCGCTCAACCACATGATCCGCCTGGCGCGAGACTCGGGCCCGCCCGGGCGCGAGCAGGAACTGCGCAACTTCCTCGGCCAGTTCCGCTTCGAGGGCGACATGGTCAACCAGACCGTCGGCACCTTGAGCGGTGGCGAGAAGGCGCGGCTCGTGCTCGCGATGCTGGTGTGGCAGCGCCCCAACCTGCTGCTCATGGACGAACCGACCAACCACCTTGACCTCGACACGCGCGAGGCACTGTCGATGGCGCTCAATGAGTTCGAAGGCACGGTGATGCTCGTGAGCCATGACCGTGCCTTGCTGCGCGAGGTGTGCGACGAGTTCTGGCTGGTGACGCACGGCGGCGTGAAGCCCTTCGACGGCGACCTCGACGACTACCAGCGCTGGCTGCTCGACACGGCCCGGAAACAGGCAAAGGCCTTGCGCGACGGCGGCGCGCCCAAGTCCGCCGTGAGCAGTAGTTCCGGCAACCGCAAGGAAGACCGCAAGGCCGCGGCGCAGGCGCGCCAGCAGAAGGTGGAAGACGTCAAGCCGCTGCGCAAGGAACTGATCAAGATCGACAACCGGCTGGGCGTGTTGTTCGCCGAGCGCGACAAGATCGAAGGCCTGTTCGGCGAAGGCAGCCTGCCGCCTGCGGAGTTGGCCGACAAGGGCAAGCGCCTGAAGATCGTCACGGACGAGATCGAAAAGCTCGAAAGCCGTTGGCTGGAAGTCAGCACGCAGATCGATGCGATGACAGCAACCTAGCGCACTGTCGCGTGCGCGACGCGGGTCGCGCACGCCCTTCATCTTCGGCCCGACCTTCGGTCTGCAGGCGTTCGCACGTGATGGCGCCCGCAGCCACGAAGTCGCGATCAATCCTGTCATCACCCCGACTCCCGTACGGCATTTGCACAATTCAATTGTGTGCAATACAATTGCGTCCATGGTCAAGCCGAAGTCACTGCCGCCGATGCCTCCCGCCAGCGAGATGCTCAAGCTCGACCATCAGCTGTGCTTCGCGCTGTACTCCGCATCGCTTGCAATGACCAAGCTGTACAAGCCGCTTCTCGACCCGCTCAATCTCACCTACCCGCAATACCTCGTCATGCTCGTGCTGTGGGAAGGCGACGGCGTCACCGTCTCCGAACTCGGCCAACGTCTGCAACTCGATTCAGGCACGCTCACGCCGCTGCTCAAGCGCATCGAGGCCAACGGATTCATTCAACGCCAGCGCGACAGCGCCGATGAACGTCGCGTCATCGTGAGTCTCACACCGCCCGGCCGGGCACTCAAGAACCGCGCCGCCAAGGTCCCCGTGAATGTGGCCTGCGCCGCCGGCTGCAGCCTCGACGATCTTGCCGCGCTCACGCGCCGCCTGAAATCACTGCGCGACGAGATCCAGTCGCACGCCGAGCAAGTTTCCGCCTGAATTCCCTCTCACCCCAACCGTTCAACCAAAGGACCGCACCATGTCACTCGACAAAGCACTCGACAAAGTTCTCTACACCGCCCACGCCACTTCCACCGGCGGTCGCGAAGGCACCTCCAGGTCGTCCGACGGCGCGCTTGAAGTGCGTCTGTCCACGCCCAAGGAACTGGGTGGCGCTGGCGGCCCCGGCACGAACCCCGAGCAGCTGTTCGCAGCCGGCTATTCGGCTTGCTTCATCGGCGCGATCAAGGCGGTGGCGGCCAAGATGAAGTTGGCAGTTCCGGCCGACACGTCGATCGCCGCTGAAGTCGGCATCGGCCCCATCCCGGCCGGCTTCGGCATTCAGGCCAAGCTCGACGTCTCGCTGCCCGGCATGGCCCGTGAAACCGCCGAGAAGCTGGTGGCGGCGGCGCACCAGGTCTGCCCGTACTCGAACGCCACGCGCGGCAACATCGTCGTGACGCTGAATATCGTGTGATGACCACGGTTCGACTGCGCCTCTCGGCGCGGCGCTGACCGCTTCTCCAAGGCCCGGCGTGTGTCGGGCCTTTTTCTTTGCGACGTCTTTTGCGACGTCTCTTGCGATGCCGCCCGCTACAGCAGCCGCAGCATCAACTCCACTCTCGCCTTCGACGGTGTCAAGTCGTCGGCAGTCGGCATGCCGTCATTGGCAGCGCGCAGCACGCTGCCGTTGTTCGTGCGCGTGCTTCGCAGCACCTGCACGCCGTGGCGCATCGCCTCGTCCAGCGCCGCTTCGATCTCGCGGTGCACCGTGCCGTTCCCGGTGCTCGCCACCACCAGCCCCTTCACTCCTGCGCCGCACAGTGCGCGCACCACCGTGCCGCTGGCGCCGGCGTGACTCGTCACGATGTCCACGGTCGGCCATTCGGATTCATCGGCGGGCAGAGCATCGACGCCCACGGCGGTCCCCGCAGGCCACGCGCGGAACATTCGCAGCCGGCCCTCTTCGATGCATGCGATGGGCCCGGCATCGCCCGAACCGAAGGCGTCGACGCGGTAGGGATGCAGCTTGCGCACATCGCGCGCGGCATGCACCTGGCCCGCGAAGACGGCCACGACACCCTGAGCGCCGGCGGTCAGAGCCACCGTCACGGCGTCCACCAGGTTCTGCGGACCATCGGTCTGCAGCGCCGTGGCCGGTCGCATGGCGCCCGTCAGCACGACCGGCTTGCCCGGCGCGAGCACCCGCTGCAGGAACCACGCCGTCTCTTCGATCGTGTCGGTGCCATGGGTGATGACGATGCCGGCGACCTCCATGCGGGCCAAGTGGTGCGCGCAACGGCTGGCCAGTTGGCGCCACACGGCATGGCTCATGTCTTTGCTGTCGAGTTGCGCCACCTGCTCGACTTCGAGCGGCGCCGACGCGAGCGCGGGCACGGCGCGAACCAGCTGCGCGACGCCCAGTTGAGCCGCCGTGTAGCCGACGTTGTCTCCGGCCGTGGCCGATGTGCCGGCGATGGTCCCGCCGGTTCCGAGAACAACCACGGTCGATGCTTTGTTTTGCATTTTTGGGAAAGCTGGATGAAAATACAGGTACTGGATGAATGTTCAGTTCGACAAAGCGCGACAAACGCCACACAGCGCCTGAGGACCCGAATGCAAGACGCTCCGAAACTCACCGATCGACAGCAGCAGATCCTCGACCTCGTTCAAAGCGCCATCGAGCGCACAGGCGCCCCGCCCACGCGGGCTGAAATCGCCACCGAACTGGGCTTTCGTTCTGCCAACGCCGCCGAAGAGCACTTGCAAGCCCTCGCCCGCAAAGGCGTTATCGAACTCGTGGGCGGCACCTCGCGCGGCATCCGGCTCAAGTCTGACACATTGCGTGCGCTGAACGAGAGCCGCGGCAAGCAGTTCAGCCTGCCCCTCCCAAGCCTCGCGCAACTGTCACTGCCATTGGTGGGCCGCGTGGCCGCAGGCAGCCCCATCCTCGCGCAAGAACACATCGACCAGACCTACCTCATGGAAGCGAGCATGTTCTCGCGCCGCCCAGACTACCTGCTCAAGGTGCGCGGCATGAGCATGCGCGACGCCGGCATCATGGACGGCGACCTGCTCGCCGTGCAGAAGGCCACCGATGCCAAGAACGGCCAGATCGTGGTTGCCCGACTGGGCGACGACGTGACCGTCAAGCGCTTCAAGCGCACGCGCACGAGCATCGAACTCATCCCTGAGAACCCCGATTTCAAGACCATCGTCGTGCCCTTCGGCGACGTCGATTTCCATCTCGAAGGTCTGGCAGTCGGGCTCATCCGCAACAACATGCTGATGTGAGGCGCGTCATGCCCCCCCCGTCGCCCCTGCCGTCCACGCAGCAGCACACACCACCCGCCACCGGCTTCAACGGCACCAACGCCGAATCCGCCATGGTCATCAAAGCCCCCAAGGCCGCGACGGCGGCCGAGTGCAAGACGCTCGAACAGTTGCCCAACATCGGCCCGTCGCTGGCGGCGGACTTGCGCCTCATCGGCATCAACGAACCGCGCGAGTTGCGGGGCAAAGACGCCTTCGTGCTTTACCAGCGCCTGTGCGCCGCCACCGGCCAACGCCAAGACCCGTGCGTGCTCGACACCTTCATGGCCGCCACCGATTTCATGAGCGGCGCGCCCGCTGCGCCATGGTGGAAGTACACCCCCCAGCGCAAGGCACTGTTCGGACAGGTTTGACGCCGGATCGGTAGGGTGGGTGCCCTACTTGCCGGGCTGCAGTACCAGTACCGACGTTGCCGCAGCCCCCCACACCGGCACGTACTCCACCTTGGACCACGGCCCGACGAAGGTCTTGTACAACGACGAGAAGAACAAGCCCGACTGTCCGCTTGAATGCATGAAGCGTGATTGAGCCGGGTCGGCCAGGTCATACAAGCCGCGATAAGACGGCCCATGCTCGTCGAGATAGAGCTCTCCCGTGGTGCTGTCGGGGCGCAGGCCAACGCGGGACACATTGAGCGTGTAGGTGTCGCCGCCCACTGGCGTGCGCAACTCGAACCACTTGGCCAATGGTTTCACGCGGCTGAAGGGCCTGTGCTCCGAACGAGCCACGTGGGCTTTGCCCCACTGCCATTTCGACACGTCCGCACCCTGGCTGGCCTGGAGTTCGTCGAGCGTGCGCGTGAAGGCCGCATCAATTTGCTGCTCGCAGGTTTCCAAGGCCGGCGTCGATTTGTCGTCGCACCAGTAGGCATCGTTGCGCACCAGCACACCCTCCATGGCGTCGCGATAGCTGCGCCCCGAACGCTCGAAGAGCGCCGCGCCCACGTCATCTGCAAACAAGCCGTAGCTCAGCTGTCGGGTCCACGCCCAGAAGATGAGCGGCGCGGGCTTGTCGGCGTTCATCGCGCCATCGAAGGCAGCCAGCTCCGCCAGCGCCGCGACCGCCAACGGGTGCGTGGACTTGGCATGCTGCACGTACGGCAGCATGCGCGGCGTCGCGAGCGACATGACATCGGCCTGCATGTTGCGCAGGCTTTCGATGCTGTGCTGCGGCTTGGCCGAAAGAAGCTGTTCGATGCGCTGCATGCGGTAGGGCGCCGCCCATTCGTTGGTGATGTAGTACGGATAGTCCACCGGATGAATCCGCTGGTTGGCCGTGCCGATCCAGCCACGCGGCGGATCGATCTCGCGAGGCGTGAGGCCGGGCTCGAGGTAGCCCGCCCAGTCGTAGCGCGCGTCCCAGCCCGGCGACGGCACTTGCCCCTTCAAGTCGTTGTCGGCGCGGCGCAGCGGCACGCGGCCGGCCGACACCTCGGCAATGTGCCCCTCGCGATCGGCCACCACCATGTTCTGCATCGGCGCCGTGTAGAGCGCCGATGCGGCAACGAATTCAGCCACGGACCTGGCGTTGTTGAACCCGATGGACGCGTCGATGGTGCCGAGCTTGTCGTCGAGCGCCGTCCAGCGCATGGCCAGCGCATAGGTCGGCCGATTCGCGGGGCCGGTGAGGCCCTCTCCCACCGACCCGTCGGAAATCACCGGGCCGTGGCGTGTCGCGCGCGCGGTGATGCTCACGTCGGGCTTGCCCTTGACCTTGATGACCTCGGTCACGCTGTCGAACTTTGCCCAGCCCGTTGGCGTCTGGTACTGCGTCGCGTCATCGGGCTTGATGCGCTCGATGTAGAGGTCTTGCACGTCGGGCCCGGTGTTGGTGAAGCCCCAGGCGACGTTCTCGTTTTGCCCGAGCACCACGCCAGGCAGTCCGGGCAGCGTCGCCCCTGCCACCTTGAACCCCGGCGCCTCCAGTCGTGCGAGATACCAGAGCGCCGGGGCGCTCAGCTTCAAGTGCGGGTCGTTGGCAAGCAACGGGCGCCCGGTCGTCGTGTGCGAACCATGCACCACCCAGTTGTTCGAGCCGACGCCTTCGATACCGGACTCTGGTGCATTGTTCAGCGCCTGTTGCCCCATGCGTCCGTCGATCTTGAGGTCACGAAACAGCGCCGCATAGTCGGTGGAGATGAGCGGCTTGTCACCAGGATACGGCGGCAGAAGCTGGTCGATGCGCGCGACCGGCATGCGCAGCGCCAGGCGCATGCGAAGCAGCTCCGTGCCCCAGTTGCCGCCGAGGTCCCAGGCCATCATCGTGGCCCAGGCCATCGAGTCTTCCGGCGTCCAGGGTTCGGGCTGGATGCCGGTCAGCACGAACTCGGGCGGTCGGGCTTTCATCGCCTGGGCCAGGTAGGCATTGATGCCCGCGGTGTAGGCGTTGATGGCGGCCTTGGCCTGGGTGCTGGAGTGGGTCCATTGAACCTTGGCGGCTCGCTTGACGCCCAGGGCGCGCAGGAACTTGTCGGTCTCCAGCGCCGGTTCGCCAAAGGCCTCGGCCAACCGGCCGGAGCCGATGCGCTTGTGCGTTTCCAGCTGCCACAGCCGGTCCTGGGCGTGCACGAAGCCAAGCCCGAAGAGCACGTCGTCTACCGATCCTGCCTTGATCGTCGGGATGCCGCTCGCATCGCGTTCGATGCGGATGTCAGCCTGCGGCCCGGCGAGAGTCAGGCTCCCGTCGACCTGAGGCGCCACCTGCCGCGTGTAGATCCAAGCCGCCGCCGCCGCCACCAACACGAGCAGCAACACCCAAGCCGCGATTCGGCGCAACCATTTCATACGTCGTCTCCAACTGCACGCCAGGCTCGATTCGCCCGTGCGGGATTGTCCGGCTCGGCGCGCGCCCGAATCTGTGCGTTTTCCCGGCGCTTTTCCAGTTATCGCACCTTGCGGCGCGGCAGAACAATCGTCGCACAGCCTGCAGAAGTTTCGGGCCGAGGGGTACTGGCATGGCATCCGGTCTGGTTCAGCTACACACGAAGTCTCGCGTTCAGGCCAAGTGCCCGGTCAAGGTCGAGAGCTGTCCACCCTCTCGCTTCGACGGGTCACCCGGGCCGATCGACCGCTTCGTCGACCGCGTCCTCGACTGGCTTGGCACCGGGTCCGAGCGCACCCTTCGCCGCGAAGCTTCCTCAGGCTGGGAGCCGGTGGCGTCGCATGCCGCGACGCCCCTGGCCATCGTGCGCATCGAGTTCGTCGATGCGCTGGAAGACATTCCGACACTCACCGCCGACCAGCTGGACGTGCGAATTCGCCATGCCCGGTCGCTGCGCGAGCTGTGGCACCTGCGCGCCGACGTGTTCAATGCGGTGGCGTGCCATTTGAATCAAACCGAAGCCCGCGACCGGCTGTCGCGATTGAACCGGCACTTCCCGGTGCGCGCGCCCAAGAGCGGCTTCGGCGGCTTCGATGTCATCGCGCAGGGAGACCCGAAGTGAACGAATCATCTGCACGCCAATCATCAGCAGACTACGCGGCCGCCGCAGCCCAGGGCTACGGCATGCCGGAAGACCGGCTCGCCCGCATGGCCGCCCGCCGCGCATTTGTGGACTTGAAGCAGGTGTTCATCCGTGCCGCGGCCGATGTCGAAGGCAACATCGGGCAAGTGCTGCAGCACCGAGTGCGCCTGGCCAATGAGCCGGTGGAACTGTGGCGCCTGCGCGCCCTGCTGCTCGCCTCGCTGCCCAACCACCTGGAGCGTTCGCTCACGCATCGCATCGAGCTGCACCGCCAGCTCGACAGCCTGTTTCCGTTCAACATGAGCGAAACCGTGCCCTCGCGCCTGCCGGCGCACGACGCTTGAGCGCTCAGCGCGACGTCAGCGCGAGCTTGATCCCGAGTCCGACAAACGCGGCTCCGGCCGCGCGCCGCATCCAGGCGCCGAGCCGGCCCGACGACCTTGATCGCGCCATGCGCTCGCGAATCGCACCCGCCATGATCGCCATCACGATGTTGATGGCCGTGCCACCGACGTTGAAGATGGCACCGAGCAGCACGAACGCTGCCGCCTGACCCGATTCCTGCGGCGAGATGAACTGAGGCAGGAACGCCAGGAAGAACAGCGCCACCTTGGGGTTGAGCGCATTCGTGACCGCCCCCTGCCAGAAGACCCGATGTGCAGGCACGGGCGCCGCCGTTGCCGTCGCACCCGGCTTGCTGCGCAGCATGCCGATGCCGATCCACACCAGGTAGGCCGCCCCCAGCCACTTCACCACCTCGAAGGCCAGGGCAGACGCCGCCAGCAGGGCCGACAAGCCCACCGCCGCGAGCAGCGTGTGCAACACGCAGCCCGCACCAATGCCCAGCGATGCCATCACGCCCGCACGCCGGCCGTTGGCCGCACTGTTGCCGATGACGAACAGCATGTCCGGCCCCGGCGTGAGGTTGACGAGGAACGCTGCGGCCATGAAGAGCGGGAGGTCGTGGATGGGCAGATCCAGCGAACCTCCAATCACTTCAATGGCCCCAGAAAGTCGCTCTTGCCCAGGTCCACACCGTTGTGCCGCAGCAGTGCATATGTCGTGGTGACATGGAAAAAGAAGTTCGGCAGCACGAAGTTCTTCAGATACGTCTCGCCCTTCACCACCATCGGACCATCGCGGCGCGGCACCGTGATGTCGCGATCGTCGCTGCCGTCGATCTGCGAGGCCGGCACGGACTGGACGTAGTCGATGGTCTTCTGCACGCGGGTGCGCAGTTCGGCCAAGTTGGTTTCGGTGTCTTCGAACTTCGGCGCCTCGACGCCGCCCAAGCGCGCGACCCCGAACTTCGCGGCGTCGCAGGCAATCTGGATCTGGTTGGTGAACGGCAGCATGTCGGGCGCGAGCCGCGATGCCAGCAGAACGCTCGTGTCGAACTTCTTCGCCGTGGCGTGAGCCTCGGCCTTGTCGAGCCAGGTGAGCAGGTTGCCCAGCATGCGAACGAAGATGGGCACGCTGGCCGAATGCATCGAGATGGTCATGGTGTCTCCTTGGGGCGCGCCGTCGCGGACGCTGACATGTATCAAAGAGCCGCGATGCTACCGCCGACAGGGGATACGTGCAGACGGGGCACAATGCAGCATGCCTCGCACCGGTGAAGCAGCCACACTGCTCGCCACACGCCGACCGTGAACATCATCATTCTCGACGACTACCAGGACGCCGTTCGCAAGCTCAAGTGCGCGAGCAAACTCGAATCCCTCAACGCCAAGGTCTTCACCAACACCGTCAAAGGCATCGGCCAGCTCTCCGTTCGATTGCGCGACGCCGACGTCCTGGTGCTCATCCGGGAACGCACGCAGTTCCCGAAGCAGCTGCTCGAAAAACTGCCGCGCCTGAAGCTCATCGCGCAAACCGGGCGTGTGGGATCGCACATCGATGTCGACACCTGCACGCGCATGGGCATTGCCGTGGCCGAAGGCGTCGGCTCGCCGGTCGCGCCGGCCGAACTCACCTGGGCGCTCATCATGGCCGCCATGCGCCGGCTCCCGCAGTACATCGGCAACCTCAAGCACGGTGCGTGGCAGCAGTCGGGCCTGAAGGCCGCGTCCATGCCGCCGAACTTCGGCCTGGGCATGGTGCTGCGCGGCAAGACGCTGGGCATCTGGGGCTACGGCAAGATCGGCCAGATGGTCGCAGGCTATGGCCGCGCATTCGGAATGAACGTGATCGTGTGGGGCAGCGAATCCGCACGTCAAAAGGCCATTTCAGATGGCTACGCTGCCGCGCAGAGCTGCGAATCGTTCTTCGGCACCTGCGACGTGCTGAGCCTGCATCTTCGGCTCACGGACAGCACACGCGGCGTGGTCAAGCACGATTCGCTGGCGCTCATGAAGCCCACTGCCTTGCTCGTCAACACCTCGCGGGCCGAACTGATCGAGGAAGGCGCGCTCGTGTCCGCGCTGAACCGCGGCAAGCCCGGCATGGCGGCGGTCGACGTCTTCGAGAGCGAGCCCATCCTGCAAGGCCAGCCGCTGCTGCGCCTGGAGAACGCGGTGTGCACGCCGCACATCGGTTATGTTGAACAAGACAGCTACGAGCTCTACTTCAGTGCCGCGTTCGACAACGTCGTCAACTTCGTCACCGGCCAACCCACCAACATCATCAACCCGGATGCGCTGAAGGTGATGCGTTGAGTTCGTTGAGCGAAGAAGTCGGCACGGCCCAGGTCGGGCCGACGTCCTTGTCAGACCTGTTCTGGACCTTCAACCGCATGGCGTTGCAGGGCTTCGGTGGCGTGCTGGCCGTCGCGCAGCGCGAATTGGTCGAGCGCAAGCAATGGATGACGCGCGAGGAGTTCGTCGAAGCCTTGTCGGTGAGCCAGGTGCTGCCAGGGCCCAATGTGGTGAACCTGTCGCTGATGGTGGGCGACCGCCATTTCGGGCTGCGCGGTGCATTCGTGGCGCTCGCGGGCATGCTGGTGATTCCGCTGTTCATCGTGCTCGCGCTCGCGGCCCTGTACACGCAGTTTGCGAGTCACCCGATGGTGGCAGGTGCCCTGCGCGGCATGGGCGCTGTGGCGGCGGGGCTCGTGGTATCCACGGCGTTCAAGCTCGCCACCACGCTCAAGAAGGGCACGATGGGCATCGCGCTGAGCGCGGCATTCGTGCTGTCGACCTTCGCGGCCATCGCGCTGCTGCGCTGGCCGCTCATCTGGGTGCTGCTGGGTCTCGGCCCGCTCGCCGTCGCCATGGCATGGCAAAGGCTCAAAGCATGAGCCTGTCGCCGAGCCGCCTCAAGACAGGCGAGCACGCCCATGGGCCCAAGGCGAACTCCGCAGTGCGCCGCACGGAGGGTCCCCAATGAACCACCTCGGCCCGGCCGACATGGCCTCGCTTTTCGGCCACTTCCTGCTGCTCAGCTTTTTGGCCGTGGGCGGTGCCATCACCACCACGGCCGACATGAGCCGCTACCTGGTCTCGGACCACGGCTGGCTGACGCCGGAGCAGTTCACGGCGTCCATCGCCATCGCGCAAGCCGCTCCCGGTCCGAACGTGCTATTCGTGGCGGTGCTCGGCTGGAACGTGGCAGGTCCGATCGGTGCGTTCGCGACGATGACGGGAATCCTCATTCCATCCACCGCCTTGTCGCTTTGGGCAACGCGCTGGGGCCAGTCGCGCAGGGAAACGCGCGGCGTGCGCGCCTTCACCACCGGCATGGCGCCCATCACCATCGGGCTGCTGCTGGCCACCGGCTGGATTCTCTCCGGCCCCGCCGCGGGCCACGTCGGCGCCATGGTGCTGGTGGTGGCGACCGTCGTGGTGATGGTCAAGACCAAGCTGAGTCCCATGTGGGCCGTGGCCGCCGGGGCCGTGGCCGGCGCATTGGGCCTGGCCTGAACTATCTCAGCGCGTCGGCCACCAGCATCGGCAACTCGGTCAGGTCGCGCGTCACGGTGGGCGGCAGGTTGTCCCAGTCGGAGCCCGCGAACACCACTTCTGCCCCGCCCGTCGGATCGGCGCGCACGGCCAGCGTCAAGGGCACTTCGGGTTGCGATTCGGGTCCTTCCATCAGCACCGGCGTGCCGCCGGCCGATGTGGCGAAGACGATCAGCATCTGTTCGTCGCGCCCGCCGTCGGCGCCCGACCCGATG
>Ga0075366_10000465_pt1 | contig 18873 bp, 28 predicted proteins | sample EndMethybrTD3031_FD_72351 | JGI IMG/M metagenome (GOLD analysis project Ga0075366, IMG submission 72351) | Populus endosphere microbial communities from Tennessee, USA - Endosphere MetaG P. TD hybrid TD303-1 | ecosystem: Host-associated > Plants > Roots > Endosphere | place: USA: Tennessee...
ACTGTGCGGAACTCGCACGGGGTACCGCGAAGTGGGAGGAGCCTGTGCTGATCAAGACTGGTGACGGGACGTACATGGCCGCTGACCTCGATGTCATCATGATTCTCCACCACGTGGTGGCGGGGACGTATCACGTGGCCTTCTTTGAGGAAGCCCGGTTTCCCGGTCCCGCGCGGGACGTTGCGACCACCAGGGTCGTCCGACTGCGCTGTAGGATGCATCATGCCGTGGGAGCTCCCTCGCTCGAGGATGCCTGGGGACACCTCGATGAGCTGGCCGCGAAGATCCAGATACCGCCCGAGAACGTGTGGCGTCACAAGACGCCCTACCCCTGGGATGGCAGGTATGGCGTCACGCTGGTCGTCGGCAACTGGAGGGTACAGCAGGCGCCTGCCATCCAGTGCCAGGAGATACGGGGCCAGGAGGCGCGGTGATTGAGCGCTGGCTGCAGATTTCCTGTGATAACCCGGACTGCGGCGAGGCTGACAATTCGACGGAGTCGAACATCACCATCTCGGAATTCATTCGCCGCATCAGTCCGCCCTGGCGGCGTGTTGGTAAGAGACACGCCTGCTCGGCAAGGTGCGCAGATGTCCTCCGGGGGCTCCGGTGAGTGGACATGGTCGTCGGATGGTGGATACGTGACTATTGGTGACAGTGGTGATAAGGGAGGATGTATGAGCCTTGATGATGACAAGCTTGCTCAGATCAGCCGGGTCTTCGCGCAGAACATCCACACGGCGGCGGTCGATCTCCGACGGCGGGCACGGCCAGAAGACAAGTATGTTGTTGATGTCTGCGTGTCCTGGGCAGCCTCACCCGCGGCAGAGAACCGCACGGTCTACACGGGGACGATCGAGCGCATCGAGGGAGATCTCGCCCATGTCCGCGAGCATGGGTGGCTGCAGCTCTGCAGCGTCAGGCTCGACAAATTGCACGATGAGGGGGCCTACGAGATCATCCCCACGGGTCCGCGAGGTATCCGGTGGATGGATCGCTGATGTCATGACTTGTCATCAGGGCAGTGGAGCTTCAGGGCCGCTCGCGCCGGGCTGGGTTCGCTGTGCCCGCTGCTCCACGCCACAACCTATCCGTGCCCCATCAGCGTGTGCGGGGGCGAGCGAGGTTGATGGGGCGTATGTCTGCAACAACGGTCGTGACTGCGCGTTGCGGCTCGATCGGAAGCTGAGGCATCGATGATGAAGGTTGGCGATCACGTGACGTGGGTGCATGTTCCACGCGGCGGTTACGGTTACGCAGTGTTGATCGATGCTGAGGTCGTGGAGCTCCGTGCCAAGCATGCCATGGTAAACGTCAAGAAGCGATCCGGCGAGGTAGTACGGCGACGGGTCGCCCTCTCCTCGCTCCGCGAGAAGCTGTCACGCCTGCAGTGCGACCCGCTCTGTAAGTATTGCGGCTGCGCGCTGGCGGGTGTCTCCGAGGTGAGTGCTGGCAGCGGGGTCTACGATCGAACCTGCCATGCGCGTGACGGCGACCTGTGTGAGATGGCGGGGGCCCCATGACGAAGGCACAGGCTCATGTGGAGGCCGCCCGTCGCTGGTCGAGACGCGGGGAGTTTGGATCCTCCGCCCAGGTCTGTCTCCGTACCAAGAAGTACGTGAACCGTTGCATGGTCGGTTACCTGCTCTGGAAAGATGCAGGACATCGGCTGTGCGATCCGCTGCTCATCGGTGAGGGCCCGACGTGGGAGGAGGCCCTCGCGAACGCGGATGAGCGGGAGATGGCAGGACTACCTCCCCTCCGGGAGGGCTTCTTGTGAGAAAGACGCCCGCCACCTCCAAGAACGCGGGACGGAGCACCACGGGAGAACCGAGGGTGCCCTACTACGTCCAGGCACCCCACATCGAGGCCGCAAAGCACCTTCGACTCACGGTGACACGTTATATCAAGGATCGCGCCTTGTTCCGTGAAATTGAGGATGCGTTAGATATGTTGCGGGATGTGGCGGGCGTACGTGTCAAGAAACAAACAAGTATGCCTGCGGGGGACCTTCATCCGGCTGGTGTGGAGGCCGCCAGGCGCCTGAGGTGCACGGTATCGCGATACATCAAGGATCGCGCCACGCTTCATGAGATTGTGGTCGCGATGGACATGTTGCGGCGGGCGATGGGTGTACGGACTGGGAGGTCAACAGATTCGCCCGCGAGCGATCGGCACCTTGCCTACGTCGAGGCAGACCTCGAGTCGTTTCGTCGCGGGGGCTCGACACGGACGGCCGTGTGCCTCTGTGGCTGGAGAGGGCCGCAACGGGGCACCTTGGAGCTGGTCACCGATGATGCCCTGACGCATGAGCGTTCCCAAGAGCGAGGTGGTCATGGGCAAGCATAAGCGGGTCAAGTTGTGCCCCGTGTGCGGGGACAGGATCTCGATCAGGGGCAGGACCGTTGATGGCCGTGCGATCGGCAGTTGTGGTGATGCCTTCCCGCCCAGATCTCGGGTGGAGCGTGAGGAGGCCGGCATCATGATTCGTGAGGTAGCTCGTGGAGGTGGATGTCTGGTTCCACCAGGGAGACAAAATGACGGCTGATCAAAACCATAGACTTCTCCTTATCACCGCCGCGCCCATGGCCTCCCCGTGCCTGGAGGATGGCCTCGAGCTCCACTGCTGTGGACAACCGTGCAAGCTCGCCGGCAACCTCGCGCTCCGGGGCGCTGGCTCACTCGTCACGCGACTGGCCTACGAGTGCGTGCGGTGCTTCCGACGACTGCAGATCGTCGACGCCTGGGACGAGCTCGGTCCCGAGGAGCTCGCGGCGATCGACGAGACCCCGTGACCCTACACTAAGGAGGACAAAAATGACAGCTGATCAGAACCGTAAACTTCGCGAACTTGCTCTCCTCATCACCGCGGGGGATTTAAGGCGCCCATGGCGCGTCCAGAGTTCAAATTCATTCCGACGCATCGGCACAGATCGCGGTGACGGCGACGTCCTCTGTGCAGTGAATCAGCCTGATGGGCACCCTGATCTTCGAGCGGCGCCTGGCGTACTCGACTACATCGTTGCAGTACATCCATTTATCGTGACCGAACTACTCGAGCGGGGTGATCGAGCGCGTCATGCCCTGGATTATTTACGGCACAAGATCGAAGGGCATGATGACGCGTTCGCTGAAGCGGCGGCGATGGCGGTGATGAGTCTTGGACGCTAGCTGGATAGGCATGGAAGAAACATGACGCATATCCGCCAGTGGCATGTATGAGCGCGCGATCAACTGACGAGCAATTACGGATATCTGCACGACGTACCTACGGTACTGCATGTGACCAGATCTTCTGCAGGGCGCGCGGGAGAGGTGATCGCGACATCTGCCTGCCAGCTGATCTACAGGCAGAGCGCGACGAGGCTCTTGGGGGCACCTGGATCACGGCACGTGTCTGGATCCCAGATGGCGAAGACATGTAGGCCCCTCTCCGTGCTGGTATGCTTATTTCAATGGAGGATGTCATGCAGATTGTGATCGGAATTCTTGTAGTAGTGCTCGCGTCATGTGGGCAGCTGGAGCTTACCGAGCAGCAGCTCACGATTTGTACGATCAGCGACTGCTCTGAGGGAGTGACGCTGGCCCAGATGCGGGCGACGACGCAACGTGCGGCGTACGACGCGGGTGCCGACACGATTGATCGTCTGATGTGCATGCGTGCCAATGCCAACGTGCGTTGTTACGTGTGGTGGCGTCTACCGATCTCTGGAGAATACACTCTTGTGTGCACGTGGACAGATTGTGACGAGCACGATCAGTGTGACACGTTCAGTGGTTGCGCGCGACAGTGAGTAGGGCCTCCCAACTATGGAGAAAGATGTAGGGTCATTATGGCAGCACAGCGCACAGAATATGTAATTATCGAACGTGGGATGTTGGAGCGACTACGCCGTTATGCAACACGCCTCTATAGTGAGCAGCGCATGAACGGCAACGAGATGCGCGACATGGCACACGGGCTGCTTGGTATTGTGGACTCTGCGATTGAAATGCCGGAAGACGACCGCTAACTGAAAATTGTTGGGATGTCGGACAAGCTGAACAAGATCCTCAACGAGGCAATTCCCCGGTGGGCGAAGCTGACGGGTACCAAGCTCGGTGTGCAATCGTACACGTTCAGCCTCGGCAGCAACTCGGAGTTTCAAGACTATGATCTCAGAAAATATCTTGATGACCTGAACACGGCCCGGGTGCTTGATCCATCCGGGACAACCGCGATCCTACTCCTTCGCGGCCTGTTCCGGGCCTACGTGGGGGAGCAGGGGTTCGGAGCGCAAGCATTACTGTTCGAGCCTGCCAAGATTGAGGCAGCTCTCTCGGAGCTGCGCGGCTTCCACGAACTGCTCTCGGAATTTTCCTGCGAGGAGGCAGTAGGTTCATTCCGAGAGGCAGTTCGTGCTGCGGCAGTCCACTACGACTATGACCTCGGGAAGCTCCAGGAGTATCTGGCAGACGAGCGAGCTCTTGGAGAGTTGCGGCTGGCAGCGGCGCGGAGTTGTGAGCGACTGGCTGTTCACCAGTTCATGCAGGGCAATGCAAGCTCTGACCCCCTCCGGTACAACCGAGAGATCTTCGAATTCTCGAACATCAACTCTTTCGTGGGAGCCCTGCACAAGCAGTGGATCTCGGGAATCACGCTCGCGCTCGTGCGGGACGTGAGCATTGATCGCGGTGTCTTCAAGGCCTTCTTTGCCCTCGGCCTCAGGAACGGCGGGAGCATCACGATCCTGACCGATCATGATGAGGGTGTTCATCCTGAGTACCACAACATGACCAGGCGCCCCGAGCGCCAACTCGATGAGAGAGCTCGCAGTCACTGGTTTCCGTACCGCCTCCTCGACGAGGATCCGGTCAGGCGTGCCAGGAAGAAGACCGCGCTCGTGGCCAGGGATGCCAGGGCAATACCCATTGATGAGGTGTCGGGGCTCTCACCCCCCGAGTTCATCTGGCTCACACTGCTGTTCGACCTCGTCGCTGAGAAGTATGGCGGGGACTTCAAGACCCCTGAGCTGGCCTACACGGGGGAGATGGTCGTGGAGCCCCACGCGTTGGTCGAATCGTCGCACGCGCTGGTAGCTGTCGGCCAGTACTCCCCACTGATCTTGCCCAGGATCACGGCCGCGACCGCCACGCGCGAGGCGGCGGATACCCGGATCCCTGTCGGGCACAATGCCTGGATGGAGGATCGCTACGGTCACCGCGTTCCCGATGTTCTCCTGAACGTGGTCGGCGCGCGCAGGGAGCATGGTCTCGGGGTCCATTCACCATGGGCTCCGGTACGAAGTGTCCTGTGACGTTTGCGGCGAGCCCGAGTGGACAATGGCTGGAGAATCCACGCGTGTGTTTTTCTCCGGCAGCGGCTCGGGATGGCGGTGTCGAGGCAAGCTTCACATGTGCCCAGGATGCGTTACGCAAGGCAGGAAGTGGTCGGAGGCAACGCTGCACGCCATGGCCAAAGACTGATGTTTCGCCGCCCAAAGATGCGGGATAGGGCACTCTCTGTAACTTGTCCGACGTGCGGTGCGCTGCCTGCCGAGAGTTGCGGCCGGAACGCGCAGGGTAAGCTAGACGTGCATCCCCAGCGAATTGCGCTGGCCGATAGAACTGTGTTCTCACGCGAGGGCCAAGGATGAGCGACATCACCCACATGACGGCTGCCGAGAAGACGACCACCATCATGAGTGACCTGGAAGGAGACGGCTCTTATATGTATCAGGCAAGAAACGACGCTGAGCAGCGATTGATCAAGATGACAGCCCAGGGTGATCTGGCTGCTCGTCAGACCTACAAACAACAGTTGAGCGAGTGGGGAGAGCCTGCTCGGGCGATGTTTCTACACTTCGATCCAGCAGGGCCGCGCAAGGAGTGGACAGCCTCCCTCGATGCACTGTGGCTCGACACGATTGATCTCGAGTGGCTCAGGGCACTGGGGTGTGAGGCCCTAGAGCTCTCCACGGCGGGCGTGCAGATTAGGCCCGCACAGGAGGTGCAGGTCATCGCGCTGGCTACGAGGCTCTATGACCCACGGTACCTGCTTATCTCAGCAGCAGATACGCCCCGTGGTGCGGCAGACTGGGCAATCAACGAACTCAGGTTCGGCAATTACTCGCAGTTTCGTCAGAGCGGGGACCTCACGGGCGACATCTTCGCGACACCCGAGATCGATCGCTACGTGATGTTCAAGAACTGGACGATCACACCAGCAACGAGCATCCTGCTGAGGGTGACATACACCGGCGCTGAGGAAATGGGGGCTCCCTTCCGGGCCTGGCTCGTGGGATCATTGATCAAATGCTGAACCTGCGTGAAACTCTCGCGCGCCGAGCCCTAATAACCATGATGGATACCACCAAAACCACAGAGCCGCCTTCAGTTGAACCGTGTGGCAACGACGATTGCGATAAGTGCGATCAGCGTCCGCGCTGGAAGATCTCACAGCATCGTATTCAGCATTTGACACATGAACGTGAGATTAAGGCGGCCTCCGAAGAAGAGGCTCTCCGCCTCTACGAGGCGGGAACAGCGTGGCCCAGTTCATACGACGATCGGGGAGGGGCCGTAGTCCAACGCGATCCTGTTCAAATTGAGCGGCTGCCGCCTGACAAGTATCATCTGACTGAATGTTGTTGGCACGATCTACGCACACAGCTCCCAATTGCCGTGACTGAGGACGACTCCATGGCCGATGGAGCCGAAGACCCCTAACCTCTCTACACTCTCCGAGGAGAGCAGTATCGAAAGAGCTCCCATGAGGAACACACCATGAATACACATGCCCCAGCACTCGTCCACGGTCCAAGAAAGTACGCATTCGTATTCAGCAGTACGGAGCCCCTCGCATCACTCGGGGTGCATGTCCTCCAGCGCAGGTGTCACATCGCGCCTGAATTTTCGGATCTTCCCGTGTATGGCGTGACGACCATCGCAGATGGGGGTAGCTGTCGCCCCCATGCGCTGTACATCGGAGATCAGTGGGTTCCTCTGTCGATGGTAGCCCTCGGCCTATTGATAACGAAGGAGGGTCCACTCATTGGTGGCGTGGGGACCGAGATCTGTCTCTCCCTGGAGATTCACAATGTCGCACACTACCCGAGTCACTTTCGTGGCGCCGTACTGCTGGGTGACTGGAGCGGACTCGCGGCAGAGCTCGATTCTCCAGACTGCTGTCGGGAGGGAACGCCCTGCCGCATCCCGACCTCGGGTGGGGCGTGCCCCGGTTGTAACTACCCACGGGCCTACGCTCATCCCACGAGCCTGCTGGACGCCTTCCTGGTCGATCAGGTCTACGTCTTGGGAACAGCCGTGCAGGTCTATCCGGATCCCGGCGTCGCGCCCGGCGTCGTCCAGATCGTGCAACGGGACGGGCGCCTGATCGAATATCCCATCCCGCAGGCACCTGGAGATTCTGGAGAAACTTCCAGAGAGAGCGCTGATCAGCGGCTCACCCACCTGAGCCCGCGGCAGCTCCGGGCAGAATTCGACACGCCCGCCAAGATCCTCAACCTCTCGACGCAGGCGCGCCTTCTCGAGTACGCCGCGACCCTGATACGTCTCGGGGCATCAGAGCCCAGGCGCTGTGGGGGTGGTCCAGAAGGATCTCTCCACGAGCTGGGACTGTCACTGGCCGATGGCGTGTTCGCCCTATCACTCGGATACCGGGGCTATCTCGATCCGCGGAGTCTCCGTGCGTTGGAGAGCGCCATGCAAGCGCTGACGACGACCTCCCATCCGCAGGCCGTGATGCTCCACCCGGTTCTCCATGAGGTACGTACGATTCTCTCCGAGCTCGGTAGCTCTGGTGCCGAGCTCAGAGACTCTGGCTCCATACTGGAGCGATCTGGCCGCGTGGAGCGAGCACGCTCGGTGTGCGCCGGGAGCCTGGTCGTTGCTGAAGATCGTCGCCTCATCACTCATCCCTGGGCCTCCTACGCTGTCATCCGGTTCCCGAGCACAGTCTCTCGTGTCCGTATCGCTCTACTACCTGGCGAGGCCGATCATGTCCGAATCTACGACCTCCGCGTTGCTGTCCAGGGCAGCGATGATGGAATTTCAGTGTTGGCGCGTGTGCCCAAGTATGGGCCAACTCTCGTACGAGAGGGACCACCCATCCAGATGGCAGAGACGTACACCACTCGGTATCTACCCGGCACTGTCCTCGCTGGACGCCTGCGGGAGGGAGCATCCCTCGATCATCCCTACAACCTGTCACCCGCTGACCTGTCAGGGGGTCTACAGATCGATCTCGGTGGCACCCTCCCCCCGTTGAGCCAGCTCTATTTTGTCTACCAGGTAGAGCCGGGGCACCTCTTCTGTGCGATCGCCGAACCTCTTTGATTTAGGAGGCTGCGTGGGGAGTGATGCATAGGCTTCTGTAAAAACAGAGGAAAAAACGATCGATCTCTGCTACGTCCCAGGAGGGAGGGTGTGGGATTCTCCTGGACACAACGAAAACAGGGGTGCCCGAGCCATGATGCAGCGTGTTTCGATCGAGTTCGCTGTTGACGTGCCCAACGAGGATGTCGCAAGAGACGTGGAGATACGGATCGGCCGCGAGCACCTCCCACGCCTGTGCGAGGTGCTCCAGTCGGTGACCGGTTACGAGCCCCTCTGGGCACCTGGTCAGCGGGGGCTCCACGTCGGGACAGAGCCCGTAACCTGGAGTGCGGTCGAGCAGGATTGGATCTCACCTGACGATAATGTCGACAACAGTGACAATGATGATGATGATGATGATGACTGAAGCTGTCAGTCCTTCGGTCTGGCACTGGGGCGTGCTTCCCGATGATACGCCATGGTCTCACTGGCCGCTGATCCGGTAATTGTGGGAGATGAGGCGCGGCATTGGAGTGTCCCTCGCTTGATAGGTTGGTGAATATGAACTTGATGGATCGCAGGTTGTTAAATCTTGCTCGCCGGCATGAGACAAATATGAAGTGTATTGAGAACAGTATGTCCAACAAGATCCGGATATTTTTGCGAAGATTCCTGCGAGTACCTCTCGATGAGACCCGTCAACTCAGCATTAAACCAGTCGTGGCGGAGTTGCCGAGAGCGTCTGTCAAGAAAACTTCAATGGTTCGCCTCATGAGACAATAAGCTCGTGATTGGTATAATCTGCCAGTGCGCGGCGTGCTCGGGCCAGATCGCCCCGGAATATTCCCCAAGCGCGAAGAGACTCCTGGTCCCACAGGTATCTGTCACCACGACCTCCGTACCAGCCGCTAGCCGCGCCGCAAAGGGCCCAGGCCCCAGGAACCGCAGTCGCGTGCCCCGAGAGAACGGTGCCCCACTGATGCCTGGCGTCAGGACGGTCAGGGCCTCTGACACTGCACCACTGTGACGGCGTCCCCGTGCCGGGTGTCTTGACGGATCAGCGAGGTTCGGACACGGGTGGTAGAGGGGTACACGGCGGGTGCCTCCCGAGATCGCGACCCGCCGGTACCCTCGCACCCTGAGCGTGGCGTGGCAGACACCACACCTCATGATTGTCCCGTGGGGTGCCTGCGGGGAGCACGGCCCGGCAGGCTCCCTCGCCACTTCCTGACGAGGGCGCAGCCCCTGCGGTGGCCGGGGTATGGTGGATCCTGCCATGCGGGAACCAATGCCCCGCAAGACGTACATGGACGTTTGTTCCGGGGCTGTCCTGCGGGGCGCTTGCGGCACGGCTCACCCGGCTGCCTTTGTAACACCCGCCGGGCCTGTCGCAGCCACAGCGGCCAACGCCCGTCGTCGTCGAGCATATTTGAGGCCGATCGCACCAGCTCGTAGGGCGTGACGATGGCCGCAGCTGGATCGGTCTCGGTCAGGCCGAGGGCACTGTTGATCCACTCATCCGTGGGGCTACCTGTATTGAGCAATCTCTCACATCCGTAGAACGCGCAGTACTCCTCGGAGTCGGTCTCAGACTGTGAGACATCGCAAATGATCATCGCATGACCCGTCAGGATCGAGTCACCATGGGCGACCATGAGCGCGTGCTCGTGGCAGAACACGTAGTCATGTGTTACATGATCATCAGTCTCCAGACTGTCGATGACATAGCCAGGATCCGGCCAGTCCGTGACCAGTTTGTCGAGTCCATTGAGCAGGCGACTTACGGTACGTCCCTGCCATCTCCGCTGCTGGAGGGTCATCACGACGGAGCTCCCAAGAGTGCCTGTTCCAGTGCCTGCTCAGCGAGTTCCGACAGGCGATACTCATAGGCCGTGTCTGGCGCGCCCTCCTCGCCACGCCATGCCCGTCGCGTGAGGGTACCCGCACGGTACAGGCTCGCGAGCGTGACCCTCTCGCCGCTCCGTGCGGCCCGGTACCAGAGACCCCGCAGATGGTGTGCGGAGACGACGCCAAGCAGGTAACGCTGGGATTTGGTCATGGGCCCTCCTAGTCTACATGCGAACCGTACACCAGCCGCACAGTGCAGCTAAGACTATGATCCTGCAGGGGCGGTGTGGATTTATCCGTGTCATGATGATTACTGGGTAGTGAGCTACCCGGATACGTGTTGAGACGATCCATTTGTGCGGATGCCGCCATGGTAGCTGCCTGGTAGCATCAGGCGCAGCACGGGGAGATCTTAGTCCCGCACCGACCGTCGACAAAATCAACGAGGAAACGATGATCACGCATGATCAGCTGACACGGCTCCGCCAGCGAGCCCACGTACACACGGAGAACTGCTATGGAGCCTATGCGCCCTGTGGCGAGCACCACATGCACGACGCGACGTGTGGCTCCCGATCGCGCATCTGCCGGATGCAGGAAGATCCTGACCTGGTCGAGCTCCTTGCGGCGTACGACCGCGTGGAAGCTGGGGGTCGCCGTCTCGCCGAGACCGTGATCGATCAACCAGCCACGGCGAATCTATACGATCTCCGTCGGGAGGTGGATCACGCGAGCAGCGTGGCGCAGCTGGAGGCTGAGGGGCGCCGCCTCGCTGAGGCCGCAATCGATCATCCAGCTGCAGTGAGTCTGCGGCCCGCGATCTCACAGGCGCTGCGGTGCCTGGATCGTGGCATCGAGCTGAGCTGGTGTGCCTGCTCCGAGATCAATCACTTTGCCCAGCTGCATCGGAACGCGGACGGCCCGTTGGGTGCCTGCGCTCAGGGACTGGACTGGCTACGCCTGCGGCTCGCCGCGCGGGACTCCGTGCGGAGCACCCGCATCGCGAGGTGGGTGAGGTACATCCAGGAACACTCGACGAAGTCCCATGCGATCGAGCTGGGCAACGCGCTCGACGCAGGTCTCCGCGCATTCGCCCTGGATGAGCCGCTTGACGAGCAGCACCGTAACGTGCTCATGGGCTGGTTGGCGGAACCCGAGCGGGAGCCCGCATACACGAGTGCTGTGCAGCAAATCTTACGACTGTGACTAGGCGGAACCCGAGCGGGAGCCCGCATACACGAGTGCTGTGCAGCAAATCTTACGACTGTGACTAGGCGCCGCGTCCTGGGACGTAACGGGCGCGCGGCCTCCCCTGCTCGAGCTTGACGCGCTGGTGCTTGTCGAGCTCGCACAGGACGTTCGGCACATCCGAGAAGTCCAGCGCGACGCCAGTCTCCTGCTCGACGATCGCATAGAGCACTCGCATCTCCGCGCGCGCGCGCGGCTGTGATAGCGCTGCCCCGATGGGACGGCCATGCAACCTGTTGAGCCCCCGGATCGTGCCGGGCCCTGCGGCGGCCCAGGACGCCACGTCGGGGGCACCCGACAATAACGGTGTGAACCGCATGTCCACGACGGCCTGATAGGCCAGGAAGTCACCCCAACCTGTCGATCTTGTGATCCGCGCGTGGGTCCCCTCGAGCGTGGCGGAGGTCCAGTCGACAAATTCATCTCGTCGTCGCCAGAGGTCGCCGATCACGATACGACCGATGTAGTCCTGCTTGTCCGCGCCGCGTGTCCGTGGTGCCGGAATCAGGTAGGCCCCCGTGTACACCTTCTTGCCCTGGTCCCTGCGATCACTGAGGGTGCGCGCCAGCACATCTGGGCGGAAGCCTGTCTCATCGAGGGGCCAGGCACCGGGCGTGCTGATCAACTCGGCAAGGGTGTCGGGCCAGTTGACCTGGCGACAGAGACAGAGCATGAGCCACAGGTATGGGTGTCCCACGAAGCGATCGCGCACGTGCTCGCGCACCCACCTGGTCACCCGATCATCCTCGCGACGCACGCAGCAGAAGCGGTAGTCGCGGAGGATCGGATCTGTCGTCCAGGGAGGAGGCTCGCCGCGCTCCTTGCGCTGACGAATCGCCTCCCTCTCGCTGATCCAGTACCAGAGGGGAGTGTAGTCGACACGCCTGTCATCAGATTCATCGCTCATGTTCAGCTCTCGGTGGGCTTGTACTGGAGGGCGAATGCCAGGACCTCGCCATCGACGGGTCCGCCATTGCGCTTCACGATGAACGAGGCCAGCTTGAGCAGATTCTTCACGTCACGGCCCGAGATCTTTGGGTGCTGGCCGACGAACTCACGAATCGTGGTGTCGGAGATGTCAATCTGGTTTAGATCAGCGAGTTGTCGCCAGATCCGGATCTGATCGCTGGGTGGCGGAATCTCGTACCCGATCCGGACGATGCAGCGACTCGCGATCGCATCATCGACGTTGGCCGCGAGATTCGTGGTCATGATCAGGATGCACTGGGCATACTCGAGGATCCGTAGGAACACGCCGACGATGGCATTGTGCTGGAGCGACGATCCCCGCCTGGTGATGTAGACGTCTGCCTCGTCGAGCAGCAAGATCGCGTTCCACCTGTTGGCTCGCTGGAGTACGACGGCCAGGTTCTTCTCGATGGTCTCAGGATCAATCCCGAGCTGGCTGCACTGTACCGAGTAGAGGGGTCGTCCCTTGTATTCTGCGAGGACCTCGGCCGAGAGCGTCTTACCTGTGCCCGGCCGACCGCCACTCAAGATGTTGACGCTCTGCCCCTTGCCACTCACGACGTCCTGGAACGTATTCGAGCTCTCATCCACCAGCATCTCGATCAGGGCCCGATCGCGCGGTGGCAGGATCAGGAGGTCTCCGACCTCCCGCCGGAACACGTAGGGCACCAGGTTGTTCAGGTGGACACGGAGCCGGACGTGTCGCCGTAGGTCAAAACACGGAACCAGTGGGTGCACCGGCACCTGCGTCGCTGGCTCGAAGTCGGTGTCCTCGTTGGCTCCCAGGTGGCGGACCAGGTCATCCTCACTCGGCGAGAAGAATCGGAGGTTCCACGAGTGCCAGCGATAGACGTTGACTGACGGCTGCCGCCCACGCTGCTCGTCAACCTCGCCCGTCTCCCCCAGCACGTCGATCACGACGGGTGTCGTCATCCCGAACAGATCGAGCTGCACCATGTTGTCGTGACTCCGATAGACGTGGCTGCGCTTACCCTCGGCGGCATCGTCGAGATCGACGAGACCCAGGCCCCGGGCCACGTACTTCCTACCGATCTGCTCACGCACCTGATAGTAGCGGCAGGTCTCGTCACCCAGGCTCTCTAGCAGCGTGGGCGTCTCGAGTACGAGCCCCTTCCGGCGCAGAATCTCCTCGGGACCCAGGCCGACGACGTCCTCTGTCTCCAGGTGGACGACACGGCTCCTCCGCACGTCGTTCTCGATCCACACGAGAGTGATGTCGCACTCCGGGGGCTCGTAACCGTTTCGACCGTGCTTCTCCTCGGTGAAGTCCACGTCATTGACGAAGTACCCAACGTAGCTCCCGCCACCGTACATGTCCGGTGAGAACAGTAGGTGATGGGGCAGGCTGGCGATCGTGTGCTCGAGTAGCCAGGCGGCCTGCCGGACGGTCCGCGCGGTCATGCCCTCGATTCCATCGGTGCCCGCACGGAGGTACTTCTGGATGTCCGCCGCGAGGACCTTGGTTCCAAGGATCTTGGAGGTCGCGAGCGCCGCATGCAGTCGCTCTACCTCGTTCATGGTGAGCTTCGAGAGATCGAGGACGACATCATCGTCCACCTCGTATGCACCCTCCCGATCTCTCCAGCCCTTATCCGCGTGTGCGAAGAAGACCTGAACCTCGGCCAGATCAGCGCGCATGCGCCGGGCAATCCGCTCCTTGATCACGATCTGCATTCAGCTTCTCCTCGTGCACAATGGCACACCGTCTTGGCTCACGATGCCAAGCGTCATGGCGTGATTGATACGCTCAGCAATCACGCGACGCTGTTCAGTGGCGGTCAATATCCCCCAGGCCACACCACCCAACCCGCAAATGTCGCCGAGCTCATAGTCAGCGTTCTGCTTGCTCCAGATCTGGTAGCAACGTGCTCGACGTGCCAGCGCGATTTCCCAGCCAAGCCAATCAGTCTCGTCAGTCGTCTTGGGAGCTCCCTCATGCAAGAAGCTGTGCCCCATTTCATGGATGAGGGCGCCTGGGTTAACGGCGGTCTCGATGGCGATTACCCTGCGGTGAGGCCAGTCGATTGCGTGATCGCCATCTGGCGCTTGTGTGAGACCATTGGACTTACGATCAGCAAATGGCAACGCCCGAAATTCGGATTCCATCATGAGCACGAGCGCGCCACCCCAGTGACGGCAAAGACGTGCGAGATAGTCGATCGTGCGGCACACCCCACGCTTAGCGTTGGTGTCAGATTGCATGCTCAGTCTCCTCCCCGGGCCATGTACTCTTGGGCCCTGCGACGGGCTTCGTCCGGGTTCGATTTAGAGCGCCACTCGTCCTCGAGCGGACGACGGGCATCATGATAGTGGACCGCGTCGTAGCCCTCAGTGTAGTAACGCACCACGCGCACCACGCGGTGACCGCGCTGCCAGCGACGGATCTCGGTGCGGCGCTCGCCGCGTACCTTGCCAGTGGCATCCTTGATCTTCTCTGGATCACCCTCCGGCGGAACGTCCCACGGGTGACCGATCACCGGGACCTCTTGCCAGCCGAACGGCGGGGGATATTCCGTGACAGCCTGATTTTCTGCATCAGATCGAATCATCGGCGCTCCCTCTGCACGCCAGATCCCCCGGCACTTCTCACAGAGGGAGCCACCAGGAGCATAGGTCGTGATCGGCTCAGGCGACGGCTGCCAGTAGTAGCTCTGTCGGTGGCCGTACGTGTAGCGTGTGTTCTGCACACCGCACAGGGATCGCCCGTCCCAGCAGCCGGTATAGTCGCGCACACCGCCGTGCCCGTCTGGGGCCCCCTGCCGACTATCGTACTCGGCCGCGCACCGGATCAGCCGGATGATGTGCCGTCGCTTGCTCGCTGCATTCCACGCGATCGCGAGATCATCTGGCCTCAAGTTTTTGTGCCATGCGGTGATGTCCCTCATCTTCGATCTAGCTCCTCGGATCTCTCACGCAGTGGTGATCAAATCGATCTCGACGGGCTGCATGTAGCAGAACCAGCCGACGATCTGTTGCCAGCTCTCACACCGCAGGTAGCCGGGATTCGTGTCGATGGTCCAACCGTCCTGCGTCCGCAGGAATTCGTACACGCGGGGCTCCCAGGCATCGTAGGCGCCACTGCGCACCCTGACCTTGCAGGTCACGATTGCGAGGCCGTCGATGGGCTCCCAGGCATCGAGCGCCTCGGCCCTGAGGAGGTGCTGGTGGATCACCCGCCCCTGATCCTGGGGACTACGGGTCACGACTGCCGATCCCTGTAGATCGCGTCTCCCTCGATCTCACAGCCGAACAGCTTCCGGGCACAGTCACGCCCCACCCAGAGCGAGTAGGGCGTGCGCTGACTGCTGCCGTGCGACGGACACGACCACGTCGGCGGACACTCACAGTCCTTCTTGCCGTACGCCAGGATCGGCACCCAGTTGAACGGATCCTTGATCGCGTGCCCGCACGCCTGGCACTGCATGTGATTGCCACTGTGGAAGAAGCAAGACTTGTTGTGCTGCGTCCCCTCGGGCCAGTCGATGAAGATCTCGAACACGAGGCACTTCTTACCCTTGTACTCGTGCTCGATCCACTCGCCGCGCATCGGCGGGGACTGGATCGTCGCGATGTCAATGCCAATGTGCTGGCTGATGGTCTCAGCGACCGTCGGTGAGAGTGTCTTCATCACGATGACGGGCTTGGGGCGTCGCTCGTCGAGCAGTGCAACGAGCTCGGCCACCTCCGCGTTTGCCCGCGCCCAGCGCTCGATCGTGTCGTTGACGTCCACCGCGAGGCCCCTCCGCGTGAGGAGGTACGAGTGCTGGTAGAGTTTGCCCAGTGCCTCCGCGGTGAGCATGCTGGGGGCACGGCCATACGAGCCGAAGCGCATGTTGGAGAGCGCGTCCCGCAGGGGGTGCCGATAATCGACCCCGAGCTCCGTCTCGACATCCCGCGCCCAGCGCTTGGCCACGTTTTGCTTGTTGAGGGCCGCGCGGACCGCACGGGCGACCCCCTTCTTCCAGTAGCCGAGCTCAGCTGACTCGATCAGTGCCGGGATGGTGTGGGTGACGATCGCCTCGCGGGACTTGCCGCTGAACCACTCCAGGATGTTCTCGAAGCGCATGCGGCCCTTCGTACTGCCAGCCGCGCGCCAGACTCCTAACTCGATAACCCTGTGATTATGCAGGGATGGGTAAAAATTTACCCGTGTTTGGCTGTTGACTGAGTAGCGAGGTACCCGGATACATTTTTCCCAGAGGGCTCCCCCGGGCTGTGCCCCAAAAACCCCTCGGAAATCGGACCTTTTGAGGAAGCTGTCCGGGTTTTGAGGAGACCGATTCTAGCGAACTACCGTTCGAAAGATCAGGGATCGAAGGTAACGAAATTGAAGCATAAAGCCTGCGTTTTGTTACCAGATTCGATAGACTCTGAGGAGCATGCCGAAGAAGACCTCGACCCAACTCCAGCGCGAGATCGATGAAACGCTCTCGGGTAAGCGGCTCATCGGGCATGAAAGATCAGCGCCTTCTTTGACTCTCATCCAAAAAATGGCGAACCAACTTACTCTAGAAGAGTTGCAGCGCTTCACTGATTTCTTGGCTACTGATCGAGGCTGGCAAACGATTCACCTGTGGTTCCAGAAAACGGCCAATATCAGAGCCGCGAGAGGGAAGTAACTTCGAGTCGATCGTTGACGAAGATCCTTACGCAACTAGGCACTCAATCCAGCACGCGATGAAGAAAAGACCACCTGCCCAATTGGACTACGAGATCGCCGAGACCCTCAACAGACGGCGTACTGGACGTATAGACGATCGACACGCAACGATTTTGGGTCCCAAGCAAATCCGGGCGAGGCTGGGAGCTCTCGGATATCACACGATCAGGACCTCGAGTCGCAGCGGTGTTCGCGGTGGATGGGAGGGCTTAGCAATGCCTTATGATGGCAAGTTCATCTCAAGTTGCAATAAGGCGTCGCAGCTTGAAGTGCTCCAAGATCTACTCACGCAAGCTGAAGCCACGAAGGTCTGAAGCTACGGAGATTTTGGCGACCCCCCGGCCATTCAGGGTTATCACGTAGAAAGCTCAATGATCGACCTTAACCACGCTCGTGACGGCTCCCGTGTGGGAGGCAGGATCCTGATCGCCGTCGAGGGTCAGATGTATGACAGCATCACCATACTTGATCGTATAGAGCCTGATGTTCGCGGCAACGGCATCCCGGCGCGATACAACTGCCGCTGCTCGCGCTGTGGGTCGATCTTCGTGGCGAAGGGATCTGACGTCGTGCACCGGCGCGTGCGCCTCTGCTGCCAACCACGGAGGCGCCTGTAAGCGTCGCACCTGGAGGGTAACAGGATGGACGAACCTCCGGCTGTCTTGCTACCCTCGGCACATGGCGCGCGCAAGGCAGAAGAAGACGTCAGCCCCGTTGGCGTGTGAGATCGCGCAGGCTCTCAGGGGGCGATCCAGACGAAGTCACGCAACCATCGGCCGAGCCGACGTGACCGCCGAGGTGCTCCGGGACTCAAGTCACGGTCCTGGTGCAGCCACGAAGCGTGTCTCGCTCGCCAGGCCAGCACGTGAGCAGACTCCACAGCTCATGGAGCTACTGGCGAGCTGGGAGCGGCGTGACGACAAGACGATGGGCTCTATCTCCAAACCCCTCGCGTACAGCAGGGCGCTACCGACGTCGCTGCGTGATCACTCGAACCTGATTCGGCTGATCAAGGGTGGACATCTCCGCGTGTACGAGATTGCTGGACCCCCGCCGGAGGGTAGCGTGGCAAAGCTCGACTCACCGTACGGTAATTTACGTCACTACATCATTGACGGTCCCGGTTACTAAACCTCCCAGTGCGCTAACGAGGCGGAGAAACGAAAAATGAGCCGTAAGAGTATGATCACCATAACCCCAGATACTCCTGCTGAAATAACTACCGAGTGCAGACGAATCATGGCGATTGCTGGCCGTTACGCCGGGATACGTATTCAGGAGGAGCTTGCCGCCTGCCGTGATGCCACACCCGCCACACTGAAGCTCCACTACGATCGTGGCAACGCTGCATGGCGTGAGCTCGAGGGCGAGATCACCAAGTTGCTCAAGAATCAGCGGCCCACCTCTGTTGAGACCTGTACAGATTGCGCGGCTCCGGTGCATGAAGGGCCGTGCCCAGTCCCCCCAGTGTCTGACACTGCCCCGACATGCGACGATTTTGTCCATGATCCATGGCCCCTGGAGGCCGAAGTGTCATGAGTGGCCAGCCCATCGCAAGGCCCACTGTACCCCAGCTGCACGTGGTGCCGAACGCCGGTGTCATCACGCTCACGTGCCCTGATCCACTACGCCCCGGCACTATCGGTTCCGCTACCTGTCGCGTTGATGAATATGTTCCCTGGCGCTTCCGCATAACGGGTGCCCGTGTGACCGGGGACTTTCCCAGATCCTGGATCAATCACCTGACACGACAGCTTCCCGGCATCCGATGGCTGCTCCGTGGTCATGACGCCATCCAGCGCGCGCGCGCG
>Ga0075366_10000467_pt1 | contig 18777 bp, 11 predicted proteins | sample EndMethybrTD3031_FD_72351 | JGI IMG/M metagenome (GOLD analysis project Ga0075366, IMG submission 72351) | Populus endosphere microbial communities from Tennessee, USA - Endosphere MetaG P. TD hybrid TD303-1 | ecosystem: Host-associated > Plants > Roots > Endosphere | place: USA: Tennessee...
TGCAAAGGCGCCCATCCATTCGGTGCATCCCATTGCTGACCGGTTAATTCCAGGGTACTCGTAAGACCCCCGTCTTTCATAAATTTTTCTTTGATAATGACCGCCGCATGTTTAGCCTGCTCTGCAGTAGCAATATAAAAATATAAAGGAACTGTACCGGCCAGTGTCAGCAGTTCTTTTGGCCGGGATGCTGCAAAATCATAGTCCGTATAAAACCCCTGCTTTTCCTGCCAGCAATATTTTTGAATCGCCTGCTTTCTTTTTTCTGCGAATACATGATAATCTTTTGCCACGGCGGGATCACCTTTTAAGCGGTAGGCATCAGCAATGGTTTGCTCAAGATGCCACACAAGACAATTAAGGTCAACAGGAACAATATCAGTAGTATGAATACTGGCAAATGAATGAATATCTTTAAACCAGCGACAGGTATAATCCCAACCCGACTCTGCACCTGCTCTTAAATGACGATAAAGACTTTCCGGTTTCTGTTCCATTAATTGAGCCAGCTCAATATCCTGGCGATAAGATTCAGGCCGTGGTGTATCATTTTCATCCCAATATCGGTTCAGGATTTCACCGCCGGGCATTCTTACTGTATGATAAGCCGACAAATTGTTTTCATCTAGTTTATCAGTGCCTTTCATCCAGAACCGGTATTCTTTTTCCAGTTGAGGCAAATAATTTAAAAGGACGGCTGTTCCTTTCATATCTACCAGCAACTTTATCATCAGCGAAAAGAAAGGAGGTTGTGAACGACCAATAAAATAAGTGCGATTGCCATTGGGTATATAACCAAGCGTATCGATGAGGTAAGAAAAATTATTCACCATGTTTTCTACCATCTCATTTTTCCCTGCTGCTTTTAATCCAAGCATGGTGAAATAGCTGTCCCAGTAATAGATCTCCCCGAATCTTCCGCCCGGAACAATATAAGGGTAAGGAAGCGGGATAATTGTTCCGCCCAGTTTATCTGGTTGGCGGGTCAGTATATTCCAGAGGTTCTCAATATTTTCTTCTACACTTTTATTGGTATCACTGTGATAGTTGGTGGAATGCGGGACAGGTAATTCAAAATTATCCATCACAAATTTTTCAAGTGCAAAACCGGGCTGATCTTTTTGACCGATATAGTTTAAACTGATTTCTTCCAGGCTGTATTTGGGTAAACAATCCACAAATGTTTTTCCATCAGGAAAAAGATGACTCATCTGTACGTCTTCAAAAAGTGGAAGTATGCTATATATGGTCGTGTGGGTCATTTCTGTTATCCTTAATATTGTTAAGCTATACTAACAGCCTTTTTCTTTTGAATCTGATAAAAGAAAAATAAACAGATCAGCAACGCCGCCATCGGGATCAGGGAAAAATAAAATGCTTTTTGACCACCAATATTTTTAAAAAGATATCCAACCAGTCTCGAACCTAATGTGCCGCCGACGGCAGAGAAAAAAACAAGCAGAGAAGCCATGGGACTATGCAATATTTTTTCAGTCGAGCTTAGCACAAACGAATTTACAAGTGGATAAATGGGAGCAAGGAACAAACCGATAAGCGGAAATACATAAGCTATGACCGGTACATCTTTCAGGGAATCTATTTTACGGGGCTCAAGATTTTGTGTTTGCGGCAGTACAAATACCACCATAGATGCAGCCCCGATAAGACAAACAGAAAGTATAGTAAACCAGGACACTTTCTTTACCAGCAAAGAAGAAATATACCGCCCAAGCGCTATTGACAACATTAGTATCACTGCCATGTAGACACTGGTTTTTTCAGGAAGAAGAAGAACCTTTTCATTAAAAGTAGGGAGCCAGCTCATGATGCCCTGCTCGGTCATCACATACATAAATGCAGCAACCGCAAAGACCAGCACCAAAGGACGTTTAAGCAATTTTATCATTTCTGCAAAGTCTGTTATGATATTTGTTCCGGGGATATCATACTTTATATTGAAATCAGAGAATAATAATATCAGGAATGAAAGAAAGATCAGTCCCGCCAGTAAAAGATAAATACGAAGCCAGGCATCGGGGTCTGTATCACTGTAAAAAAGAGGAAATGCAATAAACCCTGAAGCAATACCAATCATAAAAAAACTTTCTATAGCGCTGAGGATACTTTTATGTTCTTTATCGTTATTGGTGATGAGCCCGATTAATGAATAAACGGAGACTTTTATGATTGCAAAAGAAATGCCCACACATGCAAATAATATCCGAACAGAGGTAAAGGAGTTACCCCAGTACATGGACAGACAACCAGCAAAAACAAGGGCTAATGCGATCAGCATTCCTTTTTTGTATCCTAACCTTGGTAAAAACGAACCAACCAGGAATGAAACAAAGGCAATAGAAAGATCTTTAAAGGCTTCCAGCGAACTGGCAGTTACTTCGTCGACATGATAGCGGTTTTGAGACTTTTGAATAAGAATGCCTACGCTATTCAGTAAAATAGCAAATACGAAATAGTTGAGAAACAAGGATAACCTGATCTTAAAAGTCGACATTGGCAATCGTTTGATAGTAATGTAAGCCACTGAAAATAAACAGCAAGCGGCTAATTTTAACTATAACGTTTGCGGTGTAAAAAATAGCAGGATAAATGAGCGGAATAGTGATCTGGCGGCTTTTACAATGAGCCACCTTCAACAAGTATTGATTCGACCGTAACTTCCTCTGACGTATTATCATTTCGTAAACAGGAAAGCATTTGGGCGAATGCCAGTTTGCCCAGCTTAAACCCGCTTGTTTCTACGTAGGTGATCTTTGGGTCGAAAAGAGTTGGTATCAGCCCGTTGCTGATGCCGATGATGGCGATATCTTCAGGAACCCTGAGCTTTAATTTGTGTACGGCCTGCATAACCCCCATCAGTATCAGGTCACCCATACAAAAAATCGTATCGGGCCTGTTCTTTTCTTTCAGCGCTTCCAATGTTACTCTTTTTGATTCGGCGATGCCTTCAGGGTAGTCAATAGTCAATTTTGTTTTGGGAGATTTTTTTTCAAACACCTCTTTGAAAGAGGCACAACGGATCTTGGTAATGCTCAGGTGAGGGTGACCAAATAATCCCAAAACTCTTTTCTTTTTCTTTTCAATGATGGCTTCTGCCGCTATCCTGGCTGCTTCTGCATCGGCAAGGCATACTTTATGATATCCTTCTACTTCAGCTACCCGGTCAACAAACACTACGGGTATCTTAAATTCTTCCAGTTTGTGAAAAGGGGTCATGTCTTCTGTTTCGATGGAAATGGAAGCAAAAAGCCCCATGACCATATTTTTACGAAACAAGTGAAGATTGGCTGTTTCTATCTGTACTTTATCTCTTGACTGCATGATCATGACAGAATATCCGTGTACACGGGCGTCTTCTTCCACGGCTGCAATAAAAGAGTCATAAAAAAAATTATCGATAGAGGGCACCAGTATGCCCAGCAGGTTGCTTTTCTGGGTGCGTAGCTGTACTGCATAATTGTTGGGTTCGTATTCCAGTGCAGTAGCGAGTTCTTTTACTTTTGTTTTGGTATTCTCTGAAATATCAGGATGATCTTTCAGTGCCCGGGACACCGTAGATATACTAATGCCAAGAACTTCTGACAGTTTTTTCAGTGTACTTTGCTGCATTCGTTAGGTTTTAGCAATCGTTCGGACAAACAAGCAGTTAAAGTTAGTACTTTCCATACGGAAAACTAAAACTGTCATGATGTGAACGATCATTTCATCTCAATATTAAGACATTGATTGCTTAAATTAAAAAGAAGTTGCTATTATAACCCAATGATAAGTGTCATGCTGCCATTTTTCTTCCGGGAGAGCAAGTATATTCTGCATCAACAGCAATAAATGAAAGAGGCGTCAGTAAAGAATTACAACGCCGTTAATGCTTATAGTCTGTCAAATCTTATTCAGCGCCATCTGTCATGGCTCTCTGAACGGCATAGTTGCCAATATTTTTTCCTACCACCAATCCTGTTTCGCAGTCAGCGCGATAGTGAATGCCGCCGTACATGCGGGACAAAGAAGCCTCAAGCGCCATGGCGTTATATTCGTTTGCTTTCTCAGCAATAATATGCCCGAGAATAGTAGCTGCCGCTGCACTGAAAGTAGAATGCCCGGATATATAAGACGGGAAATTCGGAAGACCGGTTAATGTTTTAATTGAAGGATTTAATTGTGAGGGTCTTGGGTTGAAATAGAAAAATTTAGTGTCCCAGCAGACAATAGCTGCATCCATCATTGACATATTGATCAATGCCATGTTTCTTGCCCATCTTACTTCACTGAAATTTTTTGTAATAAAATCTTCCGCAGCAATCGCATCCCAATGCCCGGGAGGAGTATAAGTGGCTACGCCATCTGCCCAAAAATGAACAATAGCAGTTCTTTCACGTGTAGGGTTATTGACGAAGTTTAAAATTTCGTCTGTTTCTTCTTTCATTTTTTGGCTGCCTGTCAGGGGCGGAGGCCCCGGGCGTAATGATATGGCTGTTAATGAATCAAACAAAAAGGTTTTTACTTTTCCGAACACAGGTAGCATAGGAGGACGCTTGGGCGATTCAAGACTGTACCAGGGTATTTCTCCGCGGGCAATGCAATCTGTTTCCAATTGTGTCCATATAGTTTGATTACCTACAGCTGCACCGGCCCTGTCACCTCTCGCTCTTGTCACGAATTTTTGCGCTACCTGTTTTCCCAGTGCTTCGCCTGCTTCAATATCACTGCGCACATTTGCACCGGCTATGATCCTTGCTCTCTTATGTTCTTCCGCCTTTGATTGTATAAAATCCTGGTCGCCCGGAAACAATAATTTGAGCATTTCTACCGCAACGCCAGCTACAGTTGCATCTTCGGAAGGATAAGATGGTAGATCAGATTTTGGAATAAGTGCAGTGACGGTTGGGTCTACTGTATAAGGCGCAGCGCGATTGTATAGTTTTTTATAATGGTAGGCCGCTACCAATGCGTCATATTGCGCGGCGCTGACGTACGCATAGGCTCTAGCAGCATATGGAGGATTGGCAAAAGGAAATTGCGGATAGGCAAGGGGATTATTAGCGCTTGGTATAGGATATGTGCCATCTGCATTCTGATAAGGAGGCAGATTATGTTTAGCTACCAGTTCTCTTAAGATCTCATTCCAGCGAAGCACAGCTCCCGCACTCCAGTATTTTACAATTCGTTTTTCTTCATTGGTTAGTTTGGCTTGCCAGGTTTTTATTTCATTTACCTGGGCAATATAATCCGGGGTAGTGGTAGCGGAAGGCGCTGCAACAGCAAATTCTGTTGGCCCGGTTAATAATATAGGTTTCCATACACCTGCATTCAGATCAATATTTGCGGGATGAAGCGCAGGTGCATCGTCTGTACGCCCTTCCACATCTTTATTACAACCGTTGATAAGTATCACAGTTGCAGCCATTGCGAGCAAGGGGAGTAAGAATATCTTTTTCATACAGTTAGTTTTTAGCAGGTTGAGCAGCTGTTTTTGTTTTAGGGGAGAAGTCAAATACATAAAAGAAAGAACCATATACATTTGTTGCCTGGCCCATATTTCTACCGGCAACAGTTGTATTGCCCCCCGCTACTATTGATAATTGAGGTATTGAAGGAATCACATATTTGATATTGATGCCAACCATCGTTGCATTCATCTTATTACTCGGGAAAGGCATATTGTTGCGGGTGATATCAAAACCACCAAGGGTTGTCCAGTTATTGATCACTGCTTCGGCAATCAGCCGGTGATTTCTAAAACCAGCGCGAAAATTGAAATTGGCACCATCCGGCATTTCTACTTCATTGCTGTAATGCATTTCCGTTGTATAATAAGAAGTACGGTCAATTTCAATATTATCCCTGAATACATAAGTGGCAGAACCGGTAGCAAAAAGATTGCCTTGCTGAAAATCCGCCATAAGTCTTGCTGAAGCTGTTTTGCTATGCAGACCTATAGAGAGCGGCAGAAAATCCGCCACATAATCACTAAGAGGAAATGACACACCACCAATGGCAAATAAGGATAGTTTTCCATTGCCCAATGTTTCCTGGTAAGGCCTCCATTTTACAAACAGGCTGAGATCCTGTATTCCTTTCATACCATGCATGGTGCCGGCAGAGGCTTTTGTTTTTACATAAGGAACACTAAAGAGAAGATTGATCTTTCTTGTGAGACCGTAGTTGCCCATCAGGCCATACATCTGGGTAGACACTTTTCCAAGATTAAGGTTTTCTCTTTTTAATGTTCCTTCCCAGTAGTTCTTCCAGCTGCTGTAACTATACATGGGGCCCACACAAAAAGCATTTTTTTCCATCATGATGGCATCTATATCTGTTTGGGCCATACCTGCAAGAGGTGCAAACAGCAGTAGCGGGATAATTATTTTTTTGAACATAGCATTAAAATTTACTCTTTGCAGAATATAAGTTTATCATGCCGAAGGAGTCATGCTGATCTTATTCCAGGGGAATAAAAATCAAACTCCTTCGGCATGCTTGCTTTTTATAGCATTATTGAGCGATAAGCGAGTGGCCTTTTCTTTTTTTGGCAAATCGGTAAGAATAACCCAGGCTAATTGAATAATCAGCAAAAGCAGCATCTCCCTGTACATGTACCAGTTTGGTCGGATCTGTAATAGAAGCGTTTTTTAAATTTTGACTGGCAATATCAGCAGCGCTTTGAATGCGGTTTTTTATGAAATTATAAGGAACAAACAAACTGACAGTATGCTGACCGGTATGGTAAGTAACCCCGGATTCTACAGCCACTACATAACCCGGGCGGCGATAGGCTACCTGTCCTCCTAAGGCATCATAAGCGGGAATACCTTCCATTCTGCCTGCCAATGAAAATGTCAGGTTCCTGGTTTTTAATACTGAACCCATAAAACCTGCACGTATAAAATATTGATCAGGACAAGCATAAAGGTTGTAACCTGCTAATCCGGGTGATGGTGCAGATTTGTAAGTGCCATTTGATTCTTTTGGATTAAACAGGTAATAACCATTGGCAAACCCAGAAATGCCTTTGTATATTTTAGTGAATCCCTGGAACTCGAGTGAGAATCCTACACCACCATCGCCGGGTTGTATAGCCTGGTCCATGACTACGTTTTTGTAAGTGCCATCTTTTTGTAAAGCATCATCTGTTTTGCTATGGCTGCCGGTATTTAATTTTAAGCCAAAACCAATCGCCAAATTACCATTATGCGCTTTTGCAGGATCTGTTACCCAATAATTAAATCCTAAACGTACATCAGCAAGCCCCTGTGCAAAAACACTATAACGGGTCAACTTCTTTGCGGCAGTGTCTTTGTCTAAGGTTAATGTTTGTGAACGTTCATTGTGAACATAAGGAATACTTACATTCAGCTGAAGACGGTTTGTTAAACCATAAGATAAATTAAGATCTACTGCATGGGAGTAAATATTAACGGCATTACCTAATACCTGGCGCTGGGGTTGTTCTTCGGTGCCGACAAAATGTCTCCAGGAATGGAAATAACGATAATTGACACCAGCCTGCAGATCACCTTTGGAAAGGTTATAAGAATTTGCTGAACACATACCGGTGACGCCGCCCATCTGACGGACAGCAACACATCCCTGTGCGCTTGTTTTTGACTGTGCAAAAACAAATGAAATAAGAAGAAGTATAATAATGCGTTTCATAATGCAATTGTTGATTGATGATAGAATCTATTTTCTCATTTTTAAACGTTCGGCGATAAAGTCGCCAACTTTTCTTCCATATTCTGTACTGATAATACAGGAATTATGAAAGTGAATACCGCCATAAAAACGGGCCCAGTTGTTTTCAATAGCCGCATCCCTGAAAGATTTGAATGTTCTGCTTTTGATGCCAAACTCCAGTTCTGTTGTATCTGTGTATGCGAAATTGTCGGCGAAAACATAGGTCAATACTTCGGCGTTGGCAGAAGAAACGGTTGAGTGCCCGCATGTATACTCTGGAAACGGCGGTGTCTGGAGATACGGCCTCCAGTCGGCATCAATATATTTATTGATCACAGTTTCGGGTCTTGCATAGTTGCTCCTGAATTTTTCATCCCAGCAATGAATGAATGCGTCGAACTGGGTAATGGCCGTGATGGCAAAAGCATATACGGTATTGGGAAAATCATACCCTGCTTTTTGAGCAGCAATGCCTACTACGCTCATCCAATGCCCGGGAGGAGAGAATTTTTTTGTCCCAAACATGACATGTCCGCTTACATTCAGCTTGAAAGGATTGTCATCCCAGAAATCGGCTATATGCTTTTGTTCATCATTAAGATTATCCACCGCATTTTTAATAGACATGACTTCATGGTAATATTTACTGTTGGTATCAGTGATATTAAAAGGAGGCGGAGGCGGAGGAGTGAATTGCGATGCGCTGTCAATCACTAATGTTCTTATTTTATTCCAATGTGGTTCCATAGCCTGTGTATAAGCAGGCGGAGTAGGTACCCAGCGACCAGGCACATCCATGACATTGTATTTCGGGAAAGTTCTTGTTTGAAGATAATTATCCTTTTTACTCCATTTCAGGATATTAGCAGAAACTGTATCTGCAAAAGCAAGAGTTCCTTTATAAACATCATCAGGCATCCCATGATCTTTAACAAGTTTTTTCAGACTATCCGTGTAGTATGACATGCTTCCTTCGGGAAACGTAACGGCTTCTCCCAATTTTGAAAACGCCAGTATAGCCGCAAATTCGAAATCAACTTTTTGTCCGGGGACAGGTGAGGGCATAGACGTCAATCCATGAAGCTGCCCTGATAAAGATTGAAATTTATCCGGGTAGCCTGCTGCTATTACCTCGTAAGCTGCTATACTTGCATAGGTGTAATTTCTTGAAGCCACGATGGGGCTGAAATTATTTCCCATGACCACATTATTCAATTCATGAACAGTATTGGAAAACAATAAAGGATCATGCACAATTTTCGCGTAATCTTTTTTCTGATTGCAGGAAATGGATAACACCCATCCGGCAACAGCTACCAGTGCCATGCGCATACAAAACCAATTAATATAAAATAAGAAAGAGGTGAAAATAAAAGGCGATATAAATACAATCAGCATTCCGGAGGCTGATGCGGAGTAAGCTTAGTGCAAACCGGTATAAAGAAAGAAAAATAAGAAGATGTTACAGAACCCAATGCAACAAAGGGACTTGCAGCCAGAAGCTGGTTCTGGTCATCATAATCACTCAGTACATTTTTTGCAAAAGAAGAAGGAGATTGCTTTGACTGGCCGGGATGATCCATATCAACTCCGCTGTTGCACTTTGTGAGATTGTCCTGGATAGATTTTAATTGCTGTCCTGATTCGTTGGCAATACATTTAAAAATTGCCACATCACCTTCTATCCTGCTTTTTACGTAAGTATACAGCTGGCCGTCTATTTCAATTTGTCCGTAATGTCTTTCAAATTTGGTAACCCGTTGCTGGTAAGGCATGTTCAGCGCAACTCTTACTTCAATCAATTGAGATTCATCGTAGTCATTGTTATCAAGAAGGGCTTCCAGCTTTCTGTCTGACTGATGCTGCAATAAAGGAATGATCACCCGGTAACCACCCAGGTTAAAAAACAAGATGAAGATCAGTAGTATGGAAGCAATCTTTCTCAAGCGCCAGTTAAGATGCACAATTTAATTTGATTATCTGGTAAAAAACAAGACCCCGAAAAAAATAAAGGTGCTGCTTGATTGCTTATTTGTTCACTGCAAACGTTTTCAGGACCTGGTATTTGCTTTGAAGATCAATATTGTATATAGTATAGCCAGGGTATTGGAAGTGGAAACTTACTGGCTATTTTAAAATAAGGGGTTTGCCAATTCTAAATCAGATAACTACCGGGGATTAATCGGTATCGTTTATTTAAGGAACGTCTTGTTGAATATTGAACGCAGGACTTGTACCTGTAAATAGGTATCCTTTTATTCCCGGAAAGCCTACTGCCGATATACCGGCCATAATAACGGTTTAATCCTAGTATTGCTTTATCACCAGGTTCTTCAACTTCCCGGGACTTCCTGAACAGAGGTCGCCTGTTATGATTTAGGTTAATTGCTTTTAGATGGAAATGAATAAAGTTCAATCCATTTTCAGTTTAAAAGCATTAATTCTCCATTGATCCTCCATTATATAATGGAGGATCAATGGAGAATTAATGGAAGATTAATGGTAATATAATGGTCTAAAAGGCCACTAATTGGCAGGTGTTTCCTCTTATACTCAGGAATAGCAGGCACCTTACTAGTTGTCTGTTTAGGAAGTCCCGTTCAGCAATTCTCTGCTTTTTCCGGTTTTTACAGCCCGTGCTTTAAACCGCGGGTTGTAAAACCGGAATTAATAAACATTTAGTACAGGGATAACACAAGGATTAGACATGGTTCGTACCTGGTTTAGGCTCCCGCGGCAGGTCAGTGTACAAAGGCTGATTTACTTCATAAATTACAGGAACAAATTAAATTTCAACCAGTGGGCTATAGGGAATAAGTGTGTTCGAATGGTCTTTTTGGTTTTTATGATAATGGCTTCACGGCTTAACTAAACGACATTGCCGGGAAAATTCTCTTACTTAAATAACCATTAGCGAAAAACTATTTTATAGTATAGCTTTTCTTGTCTGGGCCCACGCCGGTTATTTTTAGAGATGTCCATGACCTGGGTAAGGTGCTTTTTAATTGTACAATTCCTTTGGCGGATATATCCAACCCTCCAAAGCCCATCAATATGCTTTGAAGCACCCCTCCGGCCCCGGTAGCAAAATAGGGGTTGGTTCCTCCCTTTGTCTCAGCTATCACCCGAAAAGGAGGTTTAAGGTTAGGCAGGTAGGCATCTTTGAACCAGCGATAAGCTTTTTCTCCATCACCTAACCTTGCATATAATGTAGTGAAAACAGCCTGTGTCATAGCAGGGGTACCGGCGTTCGGTACTCTTGTTTCATAATATTCCAGGTCTTTCCGGATCAGTTTGGGATCTGTTATTTCCTTTAACGGATAAGACAAAAGATTTACATCAGCTTGTTTTATACCTTCTCCATTGTAAGCAGCGTGTTCTTTTGTTACACCATCCGGAAATTTCAATATTGGAATATTGCCGGCTACCTGCATCCAGTCGGCATTGGGTACGATGCCCAGTATTTTAGCTGCTTCGGTAGCGAATTGCAGGTTGGCTTTTGCTGCGGCATTGGTGAAAGCATTGTTGTCAACGTTCTCTGCCCACTCATCAGCCGCCACCACATTTTTAATTTCATATTTGCCGGGTCCGTTTCTTTCTACCCGGCTTGCCCAGAAATCAGCGGTTGCAGAAAGTACCGGCCAACCTTTTTCTTTCAACCATTCTTTATCCTGGGTAACGCAGTAATAGTTCCATGCAGCAATCGCTACGCAGGCGGTAATATGATGTTCAAAGGGCCCGCTCAGCGCCCAGACCGGTGTTTCTTCCACACCAGAACCTGCACTTTCCCACGGATACATAGCTCCTTTATATCCTTTGCTGAATGCATTTCGTTTTGCTTCTTCCAGGCGCTGGTAGCGATATTCTACCATACTCTTTGCTATTTCAGGATGTAATACCAGCAGTGCCGGGTACATCCATATTTCAGTATCCCAGAATACATGGCCATTATATCCCAAACCACTTAATCCCATGGGGGAAGGAGATAAAGCCGTTCCTTCCCTGGTGAATGAATACAGGTGATACAGCATGCTATGAATATCCTGCTGTGCCTGCGGATCACCTTCGATAGTAATATCGCTTTTCCATAGTTCATCCCATGCTTTTTTATGAAAGCTGATCAATCGCTCCCTCCCTTCCAGTTTGGCAAAGATGGCAGAGCGTTCTGCTTCATTTAAAGGATCATCATGGTGAGCAGAAGTAATAGACGCACCTGCTATGGAAAAGCGATAAGTTTCGCCGGCCCTTATTTTTTGAGAAAACTTCATCAGGTGCATATTGTTGTCCCACATTTCATGGATCACACGGGGTTCGTTGCCATGTTTTTCAGGAAACAAGAATGTGGTGGAAGCACACATTTGCAGTTTACCTGTCGGACTCTTAGCTGTTGATGTAAGTAAACTGATTACCACATGCGGTCTGTCTATTTCATTGTAATAATTCTGTACGTCTTTTAATGCATCAGGAGCTTCCATTACACTGGCCCCGGTTATACTGATATCTTTTTTAGCTGTTATAGTTACGTCCATCAATACTGTATAAGGAAGATGGCGCAATGAATAATAAGTATAGCTAACAGTGGCTTTATTTTCATGATCAAATGTTGTACTGAAGTTGGCATAACGCATATCCAGTTCCTGGCGCATGCCGGAAACATTCTTTGCATCCAGTCTTTTTCCATCTACTTCGAGATACATATTGAGCAGGTTGAAACTGCGAAGAAAATTACTTACCCTTCCACGACCATATAAATCGTAAGCTCCTGCGAGCACCACGTCTTTTACTTTGAATGGTTCAGGCGAAGACACGATACCAATCATCCCATTGGCCACTGTGATCCCGTAATAATTAGAGGGGTCGATAGCGCTGGCTGTAACTTTCCAGGGGTCAGGTTGGGCGGCTGCTTTTATCCCTACCGCGATACATACTATAATATAGATAGAAAATCGTTGGAAGATCATGGCAATAGGTTTCGTTAAGAGTTGATAATAAAGGTCATATATACGGATCAATATTCCGGTTCCCAAACGATTGCAGTTGATAATTTTTACCCGGGAGCCTCCTGATTTACAAATCCTGACTTTAATCAGTGGGAAAATATTTTTTTATTATCAAAAAAGAGCTAACATTGTGTTCTCGATACACATTGATATATCGGGGAAACCGAATTGCTTAACTATTAATGATTGCTTATGTCCCCCAGAAACTTACTAAAAGTGGGTGTCCTGTGCGCAACACTTTTAATTTCCTTCCTCGCTTTCGCTCAAAACAAAGTTATTACCGGAAAAGTTAATGATGCCAAAGATGGTTCAGGCCTGTCGGGTATTACTGTTGCTGCAAAAGGAACAACCATTGCTACGCAAACTGGTAATGACGGTACCTTCAGTATCAGCGTTCCAAACGATGTAAAGGTTTTAGTCTTTTCATCTATTGGCTTTCTTACCCAGGAAGTATCGCTCGAAGGGAAAACATCTTTATCAATCGCTCTTGTGGTCAACAACACTTCTTTGGGTGAAGTAGTGGTAGTGGCTTATGGTACCCGCAGAAAAGGAGACCTGACCGGTGCTGTGACATCGGTAACTGCAAAAGATTTCCAAAAAGGAAGTATTAACTCATCTGAGCAATTGCTTGTCGGCAAAGTTGCCGGTTTACAGGTTACTTCAGGCGGAGGTTCTGCAGGCGGCGGAAGTACTATCCGTATTCGTGGCGGAGCATCTCTCAATGCGTCAAATGATCCGCTGATCGTAATCGATGGCGTACCGGTTGAGGGAAACGGTATTCCGGGTTCTGCCAACCTTCTCAATACCATTAATCCTAATGATATTGAATCTATCAGCGTATTAAAAGATGCATCTGCTACAGCTCTGTATGGCTCCAGGGCTTCTAATGGTGTGCTGATCATAACAACTAAAAAAGGAGCAGCTGGCAAAGTAAAGTTTACTTATAATACACAGCTCTCCCTGGGCGCAATAACTGATAAAGTGGATGTGTTAAATGGTGACCAGATACGGAAGATCATTAATGATTATTCTGCTGAAACAGGGAGTACTGTTTACAAAAACCTTCTCGGCACAGCCAATACTGACTGGCAGGATGAAATATACCGCAAGGCATTTGGCTTTGATAATAGTATCAGTGCATCGGGAGCTGTCAAAAATGTTCCTTTCAGGGCGTCACTTGGTTATCTGACACAGGATGGTATTTTGAAAACAGATCATTTCAATCGCTTATCAGCGACATTAAATGTTTCTCCCAAATTTTTGGATAACCATCTTTCTGTAAACCTGAGCCTGAAGGCTTCTCAAACGAAAAATACTTTTGCAGATGGTGGCGCTGTAGGTGCTGCTGCTTCATTTGATCCGACACAGGATATTCGTTCAAATAATAAGTATGGAGGATATTTTGAATGGTTGGATGCAGCTGGTAAACCTATTGGTACCAACGGAGGATCGTCTCAGCCTAACCCGATCAGCTTATTGGAATTCCGGGACAACAGATCCACTGTAAACCGTATTATCGGAAATATCCAGGTAGATTATAAACTTCATTTCTTCCCGGATCTGCATGTATTGCTGAACCTTGGTTTGGATAAAACAAAAGGATCAGGAAATGACAAGATCGATTCTCTTCTCGTCACGAATGCAAATACAGGCGGGCGTTATTCCTATTACCAGCAAAAGAAGACAAATATGTTGTTTGATGCGCAGTTGTTTTATACAAAAGATATAAAAAGCATCAACAGTAAAGTGGATGTGCTTGTAGGGCATAGCTACCAGGATTTTTATACCAACGTATTTAATTATGGATCAGTAAACCAGAAGGGCGATACTATTTCAACATCTATTCCGACTTTGCGTACAGACAAACCGCAAAACAGGCTTGAATCATACCTGGGCAGGGTGAATTTTACTTATAATAATAAATACCTGCTGACTGCCTCAGTAAGAAGAGATGCCAGTTCCCGGTTTTCTCCTGACAACAGGATTGGCTACTATCCCGCTGTAGCTCTTGCATGGAAAATAAAAGATGAATTTTTTGCAGCAAGTAACCTGGTGTCTGAACTCAAATTAAGATTGGGATGGGGCCAGACAGGTAACCAGGATGGAATTGATAACTATGCTTACTTACCAAGATATTCACCGAGCTACGACAATGCTCAATACCAGTTTGGCAATGCTTATTATCATTTCTACAGACCGGCTCCTTATGATGTAAACATCAAATGGGAAACTACTACTACATCGAATATCGGTCTCGACTTTGCTTTTCTCAATGGCCGGATCTCAGGTAGTGTGGATGGATACTTCAAAAAAACAAAAAACCTGCTGGCGGTTGTGGATGTAGCGCCCGGATCAAACTTCAATATCAGTTTGCTGACCAATGTTGGCAATCTTGAAAATAAAGGATTGGAGTTTGTATTAAATACGGTACCTGTAAAAAACCAGGTACTTTCATGGGACTTTGGATTCAATGTTACCTATAATGAAACAAAGGTTACAAACCTGACTAAAAGAGACGATCCTAATTTCCCAGGGTTTGATGTTGGAAGAATTGCCGGTGGAACAGGAAATTATATTGGCAAAATAGCCGTTGGTTATGCGCCATATGTTTTCTATGTTAAAAAACAGGTATACGACAGTGAAGGTAAACCCATTGATGGCTTATACGAAGATATCGACAGGAACGGCGTAGCTGATGACAAATACTTGTACAAGAAACCAGCACCTGATGTATTACTTGGCATCAACTCGCAGGTAATTTATAAAAAATGGAATTTCGGGGTAGCCTTCCACGGTTCTTTCGGCAATTATTTATATAATAACTATCATGCCGGCAATGCTGTGCTCAATGCTATTAAAGATCCCGGTTTGTTTATCAGGAATGCCCCGGCAAGTTACCTGGAAACCGGTTTCAACAACCAGCAATATTTTTCTGATTATTATATAGAGAACGCTTCTTTCCTGAGATGGGATAATATCAACATCGGTTACAATCTCGGGACTATTACTAAACAAAATATCAGGGCCAGGCTGACTGCCAGTATCCAGAATGTGGCTGTATTTACAAAATACAAGGGATTAGATCCTGAGAATTCCAGTGTAAATGGGATCGACAATAATATCTATCCCCGCCCGAGAATCTATTCATTAGGCATTAACCTTGATTTTTAAAAACTAAAAAACCTATTATCATGATAAATAAACTAATTAACAGGTTTTTGCTACTGGCAGTTGTTGCTTTCCTGGTGCAATCCTGCGCTAAAAAATTAGACTTGTTTCCTCAAAATGACCTTACTCCTGATAAAGCATACGCGAATGCAAGCGGTTATAAAAGTGTTCTCGCAAAAATATATGGTTCATTAGCATCGGGAGGAAATGGCGGTAACGGCTCCGATCCCGGTGGTAATCCGGATATTTCAGGGGGCCTGGATGAAGGTTCCCAAATAGCTTTTATACGTCCTTTTTTCAATTGCCAGGAATTGCCTACTGATGAAGCCATGTGTGGATGGAATGACCAGACCATTAAGGATTATCATAGTCTTAAATGGACACCTGCTGATCCTTTTCTGAAAGGAATGTATGCAAGACCTATCTGGAATATTACTTTGATCAATGAATACCTGCGTGAATCAACGGATGAAAAATTAGCCGGCAGGGGCATTACAGGTACAGATGCAGATGATATAAAGAAATCAAGAGCTGAAGTTCGTTTTCTGCGGGCCTTTAATTATTGGATAATGCTGGACTTGTTTGGTAAATCCACTTTCATTACAGAAGATAACCTGGTGGGTACAGATCTGCCAACTGAGATCAGCAGGACAAACCTGTTTACCTATATTGAAACTGAATTGAAGGCAATAGAAAATGAAATGCCTGCTGTAAAAACAGCTGTATATGGAAGAGTAGACCAGGGTGCTTTATGGGCTTTGCTGGCAAGATTGTACCTGAATGCGCAGGTATATACCGGAACAGCCAAGTGGAATGAAGCTGTCACCTATGCGAAAAAAGTGATTGACGGAGGATACCAGTTAATTCAGACTCCGGTAGGTGCTTATAGCGGCTATGCACAGGTATTTATGGCCGATAATGATAAACACAGGAACGAGATCATTTTTACTGTTGAATGCGACGGGCTTACATTAAAATCATACGGTAATACTACCTTCTTTGTGAATGCAGCCAGCGGCGCTGACAAAGCAGATTTCTTCCAGGGAGGTGCAAGCGGATGGACAGGATATGTAGCTACAAAAGGATTAGCAGACCGCTTTACAGATCTTACAGGCAATACTGATAAAAGAGCGATGTTCACAACTTCTCTTTATGGAACGAGCAATCTGACTATTCCGTCATTAGAACAGGATATACTTTTTGGTGGTGGCTTACATATCAGAAAGTATGTCAATAAACGCAGTGATGGCCTTGATGTAAGGGATGTGAGTCAAAGAACTTTTGCTGATATTGATTTTCCCGTTTTCCGTTTGTCTGAAATGTACCTGATATATGCCGAAGCGGTATTAAGAGGTGGTACAACAGGCAATGCAGCAACAGCATTGACCTATGTAAACCTGGTAAGAACAAGAGCATATGGTGGAAGTGCCAGCGGAAATATCACAGCCGGTGAGTTGACCTTACAGTTTATTCTCGACGAAAGAGCCCGCGAATTATACTGGGAAGGACATCGCAGAACAGACCTGATCCGCTACGGACAGCTCACTACCAATGCATATATCTGGCCATGGAAAGGTGGTGTAAGTTCAGGTACTGCAGTAGACAGCAAATATAATTTGTTCCCAATACCAGCAAGTGTGTTATCGTCTAATCCAAACCTGACACAAAACGCTGGTTACAATTAATGTCATTTTATCAGTAATAAAATAATGATTGCAATGAAAAATATAACTAAAATATTGCTGGGGTTTTTGGTAGTTACCACAGCCTTGCTATCCTGCAAAAAAGATGAACATCAGGTGATATTTGAAGGAGGAACGGCGCCGGTACTCACCGCATCAACCACTGCGCCCATGGTACTTGATATTGCTAACAAAGACAATATAGCTATATCCTTTGCCTGGACAAATCCTAATTACAGGTTCAACACAGGTGTCAGTTCTCAAAACGTTACCTATACCCTGCAGGTTGATACTACGGGTTCAAATTTCACTACCAATCCTAATATCCAGGAAATGGCGATAGCTAACGATCTGGGTGTAACACTGACAGTAAAAGAGCTCAATACTTTTTTATCAAAAATGGAATTGTCGGCCGGCACGCAGTACAACATGGAAATAAGAATTAAATCTGCCCTGCTGAATAATAGCGTTCCATTATATTCTAACGTTATTAAAATAAAACTCACACCCTATCTTGATTTTGCTGTTGAACCGCCGGGCACAGCCGCGATGAATTATTCAGACGGAGCATTATGGGTAGTAGGAGATGCATCAGCTAATGGCTGGAGTAATCCTTTACCGGCTCCTTATGCTACATCTCAGAGATTTACAAGAATAGATGTATTGCATTACGAACTGATTATGCCGTTTAATGCCAGCGGAGGATATAAATTGATTCAAAAACAGGGCGAATGGTCAACTCAGTATCATGCACTCGATGGTACAGCCAAACTGTCCGGCAATTTTGAAAAAAAGGACAGCGACCCACAGTTTCCATCTCCGGGAGCCGGTACTTATAAAGTGGAAGTAAACTTTCAAACAGGTAAGTACAAATTAACCCTTCAATAACGAATAAATCAGTCTAAAATGAAATATACTATAAATCTTCTCATGGTGGCAGTACTGGGTTCTCTGCTGATTGCTGGCTGCCATAAAGTAGATGATCTGCCATATTATAGTGAAGGGAAAGCAGTAGTGCTTACCGCTTCCAAAACATCAGTGTCTCCTGCACCTGCTGATTCAGCTACCAATATGATCGATTTTGCCTGGACAAATCCTGAATATGCTACGGATTCAAGTTCTTATAAGTTCACACTGGAAATAGACTCAACAGGAAGAAATTTTGCGAAAAAAGTGACCAGGGTGGTAAATGGTGCACGCAGCATCTCGTTTACCGGTCAGCAGCTCAATAATAT
>Ga0075366_10000468_pt1 | contig 18771 bp, 15 predicted proteins | sample EndMethybrTD3031_FD_72351 | JGI IMG/M metagenome (GOLD analysis project Ga0075366, IMG submission 72351) | Populus endosphere microbial communities from Tennessee, USA - Endosphere MetaG P. TD hybrid TD303-1 | ecosystem: Host-associated > Plants > Roots > Endosphere | place: USA: Tennessee...
GCGAAGCGCAGCACCTGCGCCAGAAAATGCCCAGCGAGGGTCCAGCGCGCGGCATGGGCGAACCGCTGCTTCAGGCTACTTCGCGTGGCTTCCACTCTTGTTGGCAATGTACAGTGCTGTGTGGCGGGTGGCCGCCGCACCGACCGTGTGAGGCGTTCTGCAGAGCGCGGGGACGCCCGCGTACTCTCTAGCCCGGCGAGTTTAGCGGTAACCCGTTTCAGCAACTTGGCGTCGAATGTCCGAGCACTACAAGGCCTTCATCGTCGTGATCGGCATCACGCTGATCGTTTTCTTTCTCGCGAAGCCGTTCATTGTCCAGTTCATGGCAGAGGCGGACTTCGGACGCCGCCGAAATGTCTGGCTGTTTCTCGTGACAGCGGCGTTCTTCGTTCCGAACTATTGGCTCTATGTGCTGATCGCGATGGTGGTGCTCGGCGTTGCCGCAAAGCGCGATCCGAATCCCGCAGCCTTCTACCTCTTCCTGATCCTCGCGATCCCTCCGTTCGAAAGCGACATCCCGACGCTCGGCCTGATCAAGCAGATCTTTCCACTGAACCATCTTCGGCTGATGTCCCTGGCGGTCCTGTTGCCGATCGCGGTCTCGATGCTGCCTTCAAGCGGGCCGGCCGGCTTGCAGCGCGAAGATCCGCGGATTCGCACTGGGGTGATGGCGACTGATGTGCTGATCCTCCTGTACTGCGCGCTCCAGTTCGCCCTCTGGCTACCGTACGACACGCTGATCGCGTCGGTCCGGCGCGCCGTCCTGTTCGCCATTGATATCGTCCTTCCATACTTCGTGCTGAGCCGGGCCTGCTACAACTGGCGCATGGTCCGCGAGGCGCTCGCCGCGTTCGCGCTCGCCGCGATGATCCTGTCGTGCATTGCGATGTTCGAGACCGCGCGCCATTGGCTGCTGTATACGACGCTGTCGGAACACTGGCAGTCGATCGGCGAGATCCAATATCTGATGCGCGGCTCGTCGCTGCGCGCACAAGCCACCGGCGGGCACTCGATCGTTCTCGGCTACGCGTTGGCGATGGCGATCGGCTTCTGGTTTGCGCTGCGCACCTCGTCCGCGTCGACGAAGTGGCGCTGGCTGTGCATTGCGATGCTCATTGCCGGGCTGATGGCAACACTCGCTCGTGGACCTATGGTTGGCGCCGTGGCGATCGTGCTGCTGTTCCAGTTTCTCGGGCCGAACGCCTCGACCCGGCTGCTGAAGATCGCGTTCGTGGCGGCCGGGATCGCGATGCTCGTGCTGGTGAGTCCATGGGGCGAATCGTTCGTTGACCGCCTGCCGTTCATCGGCAGCGACGAGGGAGGCAGCGTTGCGTACCGCCAGCAACTGGCGGAGGTGTCATGGCGCCTTGTTCGACAGAATCCGCTGTTCGGCTCATTGACCTTCATGCAGAGCATGGAAGAGTTGCGCCAAGGCGAAGGCATCATCGACCTGGTGAATGCCTACGCGGGAATCGCCCTGTCGTTCGGACTCGTCGGACTGGGGTTGTTTGCCAGCTTCTTTGCGGTCGCGATCGTGAGCAGCTACGTGCCGTCGCGGCGCTGGATGGTCAGTGATCCCGAACGTTCGGCAACGGGCCGTGCCCTGGTGGCATGCGTGCTCGGTGGCCTGCTGACGATCAGCACCGTCGGGCTGTATCTCAGCGTCGCGTATCTGACCTGGGCGCTCGCCGGGCTTGCCGTGGGCTACGCGCGCCTGGCGCGCGTCGAGGCGCAGGCGCAGGCGCATGCGGGCACCTGGCGCTGATCAGCTCGGTGCGCGCGCGTCTACCTTCGATACAGCGGGGTTGATCAATCGTCCCAGGAGCGCATCGAGCGCAAAGAACATCACGAGTGCCACCATCATCAGCGCCATCCCTGCGAAGCCATGCAGGAATCCCTGCCCGGCTTCGTCGCCCAGGTGATAGGTCACGAGCACGAGGATGATCACGCGGATGATGTTGGCGACAAAGGCCAGCGGAAGGATCGCCGCCAGCATGATCGCGTTGTGCAGCTTGCTCTTGCGCGCCATCACGTACATGAACAGCGTGCCGAGCGCCGAGAGGCTGAACATCGAGTGCAGCCCTGAGCAGGCGTCAGCCACGAGCATCTGATACGGGCCGATCATGATCGTCACGCCGCTGCGTGCGATCGGGTAACCGACGCCATGCAACACCTCGACGACGATCGTCGAGATCCACTGCTTCAGCGGCCCCGTCACCGCGTCAACCAGGGTGCTCGGCAGCGGCACCATGAAGATCAGGTACAGCACCGGGAACCATGCCACGCGCAACGCCGGCGGCCCCTTCAGCAAGAGCAATACCGCAGTTGCGACGAAGAGCTGCGAGCCGAGTTCGAGGATCGAGATGCCGAACGCGCGCCCGACGACGTAGATGAAGAGGCCCGTCGCGAAGATGGGCCAACCGAGCGCACGTGAGGGCTGCGTGGGTGCGTCGACGATCTGGTGGCGGATCGTCCAGAACATCCACAGCAGTACCGCCACGATGATCGGGCCGTGACCGTGCTCCTCCGTCTGCCAGATGCCGTTGGCAGCCCACCAATAGGTCGGCAGGTACATCGCCGCGTAGCCGGCAAGCACGATGGCCCAGACGGTGGGCACACCTCTGGTCGTCGTTGCGCTGGGCAGAGCCACGCCCGGCACCGCACTCATTTGCTGGCCTTCTTTCCGGGCAGTGTTTCGTTGAACACCGAACCGACAACCGTCACGCCTGAGCTCATCAGGCCTTGTACGAGATCGGTGAATGCCGCAACCCGCGTATGAGCCGCGCGCGCCACGGCAATCGCGGCGCCGGTCCTGACGGCGATCACGGCAGCGTCTTCACCGGAAGACATCGCCGGCGTGTCCATGATGATCACATCGAAGGTCGACTTCACCTGGATCATGAACTCGTCGAAATTCAGCCGGTTCAGCAGTTCGAGCGGATTGGGCGGCACCGGCCCGGCGGGCAGCACGCACAGGCCGGCGAGGTCGGGGATGCGGACGATCGCTTCCTCGCGCGAGCGGCCGGCCAGGATGGTCGAGAAACCCACCTTGTTCTCGAGGTAGAACAACTCGTGCTGGCGCGGATTGCGCAAGTCGGCATCGACGAGCAGCGTGCGTTCACCGAGCTGGGCAAACACCACGGCGAGGTTCGCCGCAAATCGGCTGCGGCCCTCGCCGCGCTCGGTTCCGACCACGGTCAGCACCTGGCGCTGATCGGCCTTGTCGAACCAGCGCAGCATCAGCTGTGTGCGGATGGCGCGAAGCTCCTCGACGCGGGGGCTGAACGGCTGGTAGGCCGCCACCAGCTCTTCGCTCACCGGCTTCTTGTCGCCGCCCGTACTGCGCAGATAGGAATACGAGAACTGGCGCGACAGCGCGTACTGCACGTCGGCTTCGCTGAGAAGACCGAGCCGTACCGCGGCCTCGCCGAATCGCAGGTTTTGCTCCTTCTGAAGCAGCAATACCCGTTCGGCGTCTTCCGGCTTGAGGAGTCCGCTGTCGATCAGGATGCCTCCGAGCGAGCGGCTGACCCGCGGCGCCCCGGACAGCATCGACACCGTCATCTTCATTCAGCGACTCCCGGGACCGGTCAACAACGGAGTCTGTGGTGCTGCGGCGCCCGCGAGCAGGAGCCTGCGGAACACCGGACGCTTCGAGCCTTCGACGCGCAGCACGCCGAGCGTCGGCACGTTGGCAACGACCATGAGGTCTTCCGGGCTGCGGACACGTCGATCGAGCATTTCCCAGCCGAGTGCAGCCAGCAGGCCGGCAGCGAGGCCGGCCAGGATCGAGCCGATGATGCCGACCTTCACCTTCGGCCGCGACGGCTCGAGAGGCTCGACGGCCGGGCTGAGCAGGCGCGTATTGGCCTGCTGGTTCTGACTCTCGAGATTGAACTGGCCCACCCGCGACGTCACGGCGTCGTAGGCTTTCTGCGCAGTGCCGACGTCGCGCAGGTACACGGCGATCTGGTCACGGTCCGAGCGCAGCGACAGCAAGAGCTTCTTTTGCTGCTCGAGGAGGTTCTTCAGGTCGGCGACCTTCTGCGCGCTGCCTCGGTTGGTGGTGGACGTTCCACCCGACACTCGCCGAATTTCCGCGCTGAGCTGCTTGTTCAGCTCGGCGATCTGCGCCTCCAGCTGAATGCGCGACGGGTGGTTCTTGCCGACCACTGCGCTCATCTCGGTCAGCTTGGTCTGCGCTGTAGCCAGCTGCGACTTCAGCGATTGCACCGCGGCGCTGCTCAGCACGTCGGGCGACATCTCGCCCCCGGTGTTGCGCTGGCGGGTCGAGGTGTCGACGAGTTCGGCCTGGGCCATCGCCAGTTGCGTCGCCAGCGTGTTGTACCGGGTGTTCTCCTGGTCGAGACGCTCGTCCGAGACGACGATGCCCTTCTCCTGCTGAAACTTCGTGAGCTTGGTCTGCGCGGCTTCCAGTTCGGCACGCAGGACCTTCGTCTGCTCATCGAGGAACAGGGCTGACTGGCGCGCCGGGGCGACCCGCAGTTCGACTGAGATATCCAGATAGGCCTGCACGAAGGCGTTGGCCGCTGCCTGCGCGAACTGCGGATCCGGCGCGGAGAACGTGACTTCGATCAGGTTGCTGCCGCGGATGGAATCGACGCTCAGTCCGCGCTGCAGCAGGTTGGCGAAGTAGCGCTCCAGCGGGATCTTCGTCTGCGTGGCATTGCGCCACTGCTCGACGGCCGCGGTCGAACGCTCGATGCCGAGGATCTTCACGGCCCGCGCAGCAACCCGCTCGCTGCGGATGATCTCGATCTGGGTCGCCATGTAGCCCGGCGCCGCCAGGCTCGGTGCGAGCGCACCCAGCACAGGGTCGATGCGCATCTCGACGACCATCGAGCTCTCCGCGGTGTACTGCCTCGGCAGCATCATCACCGTGGTGATGCCGGCAGCGGAGACGAGCACCATCAGCGCCAGCACCAGCCACTTGCGTGCCCACACTACCTGCAGAACGTGCTTGAGGGTCATACTGCGCGCCTTCCTCTCAGAAGAGCGACTCCTTCACATAGATGACGTCGTCGCGCTGCACCGCCTCGTTCATGCGCGGTTCGATGATCGCGACATTGCCGTTGGCGTCACGCCGATGCAGCTTGATGCCGCGTTCGGTGCCACGCGGGGTGAGCCCGCCGGCCTGAGCCAGAGCCTGCATCAGCGACATGCCGCGCTCGACGCGGAACTGGCCGGGCTTCTGCACCTCGCCGTAGATGTACGCACTCGGCGCGCGATCGACGAAGAGGATGTCGCCGTTCTCGACAGCCAGGTCGAGGTCGCTCTTGCCCGCCTGCAGAATGGCCGGCAGGTCGATGTCCAGCTTGATGGGCTTGCCGTTGCGGGTGCCGGCCAGCGTGACGATGTCGCCACCGCCGACCACGACGCCGCCTGCCTGCGCGACCATCTCCGAGACCTTGGTGCCGACCACGTCGATCGGGTAGCGGCCGGGCTTGGTCACCATGCCGAGGACAGACACCACGCTGCTGCGGATCGTGCCGATCTGGATCGTGACCTGCGGCCGCAGCACGAAGCCACCGTCGCGCAGCGCCTTGGCAATCTTCTGTTCGCCCGCCGAAACCGTGAGCCCGCCGAGGCCGACGCTACCGATGAGCGGGAAGTTGATCTGCCCGGATTCGGAGATGCGCCCGTTGTCGACGGTCAGGTCAGGGTTCTGATAGACCGTGATGCGCACGACGTCGCCGACGCCAAGCACGGGCTCGGCGGGTTTGGGCGCCGCGCCCGGGGCCGCGGCAGGCGTCTGGGCAAAGGCGCCCGTGCAGATCGTGAGGACCAGGATCAGGCATTGAATCAGGTAGCGCATGTTCACTCTCGCATCAATAGGAATCGGCCGGTGCTACCGGGCTCGTTGCGAAGCGTACCCGGTGTTCAGCCGGCCCCCACGGCGCTGGTCGTCGAATGCATCATTTGAAACCCTTGATGCCTTTTTCCAAAGTATTGGTCCCAGGCGCCGACGCAGGTTCGGGGTTCGCCGGAGCGATCTCGATCTGGGGCGCGGCGTTCGGCGTCGGCGCCGGGGCGTCTGCGATGCCCGGCGTGGCCGCAGCTGCTGCACCCTTTGCGCCGTTCGCATACTCGCCCACGTATTCCACCTTCCCAGCCGCACGCAAAGCCTTCAGATCATCTTCGACGATCTTGCGCTTGCGCTCGTTCAGGAGGAACTGTTCGATCGCGGGGGTTGCGCGCTGTTCGTCGACAGGCTGGCTGCGCGTGCCGGCGAGAATCACGACCTGCGCGCCCTGCGGCGTTTGGTTGAATGAACGCTCGCCGTCCTTCATGGCGGCGAAGCGGTCGAGGGTCGCCAGCGGCAGTTGTTCGGCTGCACGAACAGCCTGGTTGCCCGCGAACTTGTAGTCGCCGGCCTTCAGGAAGTCGATGAAGCCCTGGAGGTCCTTGGTCGCCGCGAGCTTCTCGCGCAGAACGGGGATCTGCTCCGGCGTCGCCTCGATACCCAGTTCCTGGAGACTGTAGAGCTTGCGCTCCTTGAAGAGTGCGGGGTGCGCGTCGTAGTACGCCTTGATCTCAGCCGGCGTAGGCTTCGACGCCCCACCGCCGATCTTCTCGACGTAAGCACGCGCGATGATCTCGCGGCGTGCCGCCTCGAGTTGCTGGACGACACGCGGATCGCGGTCGATCTTCTGGTCCTGCGCCTTCTGCAGCGCCAGCTCCTGGTCGATCAGCCGCTCGAGCACCTGGCGGCCGGCCGATGCGGCCTGTTCCGGAGGAAGCCCGCGCTGCTGCGACAGCACGAAGTTGATCTGATGAACGGTGATCTCTTCCTTGTTCACCTTGGCTGCGCTCTGCGAGGCAGGCTTGTCCTTGTCTTTCTTGTCACCGCATCCTGCAAGCAGCAGCGCAGCGGCGGCAGCCACCGTCAGCATGACCATCCGACCCGGCGCGAGGCGGCGGACCGCGATGACAGATGCTTGAACTCCTGAACTCATTCGAAGACTCTCCCAACGAGCGATCTGTGGATTTGCCGGGCATCGCGCGCCCGATCGAGGTGCTGGCTTGCGGTTTCGCGCGGAGCGAGCCGGCATGGCCGGTACCCCGGCGCAAAGCCTGCAGAGTGTACCGGCGAAGCATGACAGCGGAGCAACCCCTAACTGAGGGAAGCCCGCCCACTGGGAGGCTTCGAACCGTGAAGTAGTTGCCGCTCGGCGTGCCGGTGAGCTCAGAGCAGAGTTTGTTGCCGTGCAAGCTTCCAGGCCGACGATGCCTGCTTTGATCGCTCCAGCATCCACAGTTCCCTGAAAGGCACGACGCCGCGCTCGGCGGACTCGCGCATCATTCCGGAGAACTCGACGCACACCAGTTCGAGCCGCTCGCGCTGCTCGTAGCCGAGCAGCAGCGCATCGAGCGCCCTCACTTCAGTGCGATCCATGCAAGTCCCGTATTCGCACAGCTGCGCGCGCAGCTCCTCGAACATCTGGGGCGTGCTCAAGCCAGCCAGTGCATCGACGTCTCTCGCGTCCCACGCAGCCTGAAGGTCGATGAAGTGACGGCACAGCGCCTGTGACAGCTCCGCCGAATCCATGCCGGCCGGCAGGTTCAGCGCTGGCCGCGAGGCCGGGTCGGGGCGCCCGGTTCCGCCTCGCCGCCGCGCGCGAGTCGGATAGACAGAACGCCACGGCAGCAATGCACTCGAAGACGGCCCCGCATCGCGCAGCAGCCGCCACATCAGCATCGCACCGACCGCCAGTGCGAGCACGCCACCGGCCGTCGACAGCGCACCACTCGCGGCATGCGTGGACCACCCCTTGATCGCGATCATCGCCGCGAGCGCGGCCAGCAGCCCGACCGAGGTCGCAAGGCTGCCCAGCGCTGCAGCCGACGCGTCGTTCGACGCAGCGAGCAGGACGACGAGCAGCGCGAGCGAGACCCGCAAGTCCGCACGCCCTCGGGTCGGGCGGACAGCGCGGATCGGTCGCAGCGCGATCAGCACTTGATCCCCACGTGCAATGCGACGACGCCGGCGCTCAGGTTGTGGACGTCAACGTGCCCGAATCCGGCGCTCTTCATCATCGTCTTCAACTCGGCCTGGCCCGGGTGCATCCGGATCGACTCGGCCAGATAGCGGTAGCTTTCGCCGTCCCTCGCAACCCACTCGCCCACGCGCGGCAGCACGTTGAACGAATACCAGTCGTAGGCCTTGGTCAACGGCGCGGCGATCTTGGAGAACTCGAGCACGAGCAGGCGACCGCCGGGCTTGAGCACGCGGTTCATCTCGGCGAGCGCCTTGTCCTTGTGGGTCATGTTGCGCAACCCGAAGGCGACGCTGACCAGATCGAAACGATCGGGCGCGAACGGCAGCGCCTCGGCATCGCACAGCAGGGTCGGCAGCACCAACCCTTCGTCGATCAGACGATCACGGCCGCGCCGCAGCATCGCCTCGTTGATGTCGGTGTGCAGCACCGTCCCGGTCGGTCCGACCTTTCGCGCGAAAGCACGCGCGAGGTCGCCCGTCCCCGCCGCGATGTCGAGCACGCTCTGACCCTCGCGCAGATTCGCCACGGCGACGGTGTAAGCCTTCCACGCGCGATGCAGGCCGAGCGACATCAAGTCGTTCATCAGGTCGTACTTCGACGCGACCGAGTCGAAGACGCCGCGGACCCGGGTCGCCTTCTGGGACTCGTCGACCGTCTCGAAACCGAAATGGGTGCCGCTCATGCGCAGTGGGCCTTCAGTGATGGTGCCCGCAGGCAGCAGCCGGGGCGCCGGTCATCGGGGCGTCGCGATCGGCGCCGGCCTCGGCCAGACGCGCCTCGTACTGGCGCCACAAGTCCTGTTCGTGCTCGCCGAGGTGGTAGAGGTAGTCCCACGAGAAGATGCCGCTGTCGTGCCCATCCGAGAACGTGGGTTGGACCGCGTAGTTGCCGATCGCCTCGAGTGCGGTCAGCAGCACATCGCGCTTGCCGGTCTGCAAGACTTCCTGTCCCGGGCCGTGCCCCTGCACTTCGGCAGAGGGCGAATACACGCGCATCAGCTCGAACGGAATCCGAAACGCTCGGCCATCGGAAAAGCCGACCTCGAGCACCCGGGACTGCTGGTGCGCGGTGATCGAGACAGGTTGCGGTGTTTGTGAAGTCAATCCGGCCATGGCGTAACGAAACAATTCGAGCAGGCGGCCGGAGTGTAACGAAGCGGCTTGCACCACGGTCCGTTTGGGGAGATTGGCGCCGGCCGGGGGCGCGGAGTCCTGCACGCGAGTGGCTCGCCTAAGATGCCGCCCCATCATCCCTGCCCCACCACAAAAGGATTTCGATGTCGACTCTCTCTGCTGTCCGGCGCGCGCTGCTGCGCCGGGCATTGATGCTCGCCTGCGTCGCCGCTGCCGGCATGGCGCCGTTCGCGGCGCCGGCGCAAGCTCAAGCCTGGCCCTCGAAGCCGATCCGATGGGTCGTCGCTTACCCCGCAGGCGGCGGCTCGGACTTTCTCGCCCGCCAGCTCGCGCCGCAGCTCGGCAAGCAGCTCGGCCAGACCATCGTGATCGACAACCGCCCCGGCGCAGCCGGAATGATCGGCACCGACAACGCCGTGAAATCCCCGCCCGACGGCTACACGATCGTCACGGGCGACAACGGCGCGATGGTCTTCCACACCGCGATGTACAAGAAAGTGCCGTACGACCCGCAGGACCTGACCCCGGTCGGCTTCATGGCGCGATTCCCGCTGATCCTGGCGGTCAACCCGAACGCCGGCTTCAGCAGCGCGAAGCAACTGCTCGACGAGCTGAAGAAGAACCCCGGCAAGTACAGCTACGCGTCGCCCGGCGTCGGCAGCCCGCACCACTTGGCGATGGAGCTGCTGAAAGACCGCACGAAGACCTTCGTCGTGCACGTGCCGTACCGAGGCACCGCACTCGCGGTGCAGGACGTGATCGGCGGCCAGGTTCCGATGATGGTGCTCGACACCGCCGCCGGGCTCCCGCAGATCAGGAGCGGCAAGGTCAAGGCGCTCGCTGTGATGTCGCCCAAGCGCATTGCCGCGCTGCCCGACGTGCCGACCCTGGACGAAATCGGGATCAAGGGATTCGACGTGACTGCCTGGCAAGGACTCTTCGTACCGAAAGGCACGCCACCGGAGATCGTCGCCCGCCTGACCGGCGAGATGACCAAGGCAATCGCTTCGCCCGAGGTGAAGCCCAAGCTGGAGGACTTCGGCCTCGAGGTCGTGCCGACCGACGGGCCGGCGCTCGCCGCTTTCATCCGGAAGGAAACCGCCTTCTGGCATGCGCTGATCAAGGAGCGCAAGCTGTCGGCCGATTGAGGCTTGGTTGGCGCTACACGAGCACGCGCTCGATCCCGCCGTCGTTCGCGCGCTCGACGTACTCGGGCATCCAGTCCTCGCCGAGGATCTTGTTCGCCATCTCGACGACGATGTAGTCTGCCTCGAGCAGCCCGTTGTTCAAGTCGCCGGTGTATCGCGAGAGCCCCTGCAGGCAGCTCGGGCACGAGGTCAAGATCTTCATGTTGCCCTTCTCGGGCACCGCCCCCGTGGCGCGCAGTGCGGCCTCGTCCTTGCGCAGCTCCTCTTCCTTGCGGAAGCGGACCTGGGTCGAGATGTCGGGGCGCGTCACGCCGAGCGTGCCGCTCTCGCCGCAGCAACGCTCGCTCTTGCGCACCGTGTCGCCCAGCAAGGCCTTCACGGTCTTCATGGGCTCCTGCAGCTTCATGGGGCTGTGGCACGGGTCGTGGTACAGGTAGCCGCCGTTGGCCGAGCCGAGCGTGATGCCCTTTTCGAGCAGGAATTCGTGGATGTCGATGATCCGGCAGCCCGGAAAGATCTTGTCGAATTGATAGCCCTGCAGCTGGTCATAGCAGGTGCCGCAGGAGACGACGACCGTCTTGATGTCGAGGTAGTTCAGCGTGTTCGCGACGCGGTGGAACAGCACGCGGTTGTCGGTGATGATTTTCTCGGCCTTGTCGAACTGGCCGCTGCCGCGCTGCGGATAGCCGCAGCACAGGTAGCCGGGCGGCAGCACGGTCTGCACCCCGGCATGCCAGAGCATCGCCTGGGTCGCCAGCCCGACCTGCGAGAACAGCCGCTCCGAGCCGCAGCCCGGGAAGTAGAAGACCGCCTCGGTGTCGGAGGTCGTGGTCTTGGGGTTGCGGATGATCGGAACGTAGTCCTTGTCCTCGATGTCGAGCAGGGCACGCGCAGTCTTCTTCGGCAGCCCGCCCGGCATCTTCTTGTTGATGAAATGGATCACCTGTTCCTTCAGCGGCGCAGTGCCCACTGTTGACGGTGGCGCCGCCGTCTGCCGGTTCGCAAGGCCGCGCAGCAGGTTGTTCGCCATGCGCTGCGCCTTGAAGCCCACATCGACCATCGCGCTGCGCATCAGCTTGATCGTCTCGGGGTTGGTGGCGTTCAGGAACATCATCGCCATCTTGTTGCCGGGGCGAAAGCTCTTCTGCCCCATCTTGCGCAGCAGGTTGCGCATGTTCATCGAGACGTCGCCGAAGTCGATGTTCACCGGGCACGGGCTCAGGCACTTGTGGCAGACGGTGCAGTGGTCGGCCACGTCCTCGAACTCCTGCCAGTGCTTGATGCTGACGCCGCGCCGCGTCTGCTCCTCGTAGAGGAAGGCTTCGACGAGAAGCGAGGTGGCGAGGATCTTGTTGCGCGGGCTGTACAGCAGATTCGCGCGCGGCACGTGCGTGGCGCAAACGGGCTTGCACTTGCCGCAGCGCAGGCAGTCCTTCACCGAGTTCGCGATCTCGCCGATGTCGCTCTGCTGCATGATCAGCGACTCGTGGCCCATCAGCCCGAAGCTCGGCGTGTAGGCGTTCGTCAGATCGGCCTTGAGCATCGTTCCGTCGAACGTGCCGTTTCGCAGCAGCTTGCCCTTGTTGAATCGGCCCTGCGGATCGACCCGTTTCTTGTAGTCTGTGAACGCGGCGATCTCGTCGTCGCTCAGGAACTCGAGCTTGGTGATGCCGATGCCGTGCTCGCCCGAGATCACGCCATCGAGCGAGCGGGCGAGCTTCATGATGCGCGCCACGGCCTCGTGCGCGGTCTGCAGCATCTCGTAGTTGTCGCTGTTGACCGGGATGTTGGTGTGCACGTTGCCGTCGCCGGCGTGCATGTGGAGCGCCACCCAGACACGACCCTTCAGCACGACGCCGTGGATCTTCTGGCATTCGTCGACGATCGGCTTCAATGCCGCACCGGAAAAGATGTCGGCCAGCTTCGCGCGGATCTGTGTCTTCCAAGAGGCGCGCAGCGTGTGGTCCTGCAGTTGTTCGAAAAACGAGCCCTTCGCATCGGGCGGAACCACGTCGAGGTTCGCCAGCCAGCCTTGCCACAGCGAGCGCACTTCGCGCAGCAGCGCGAGCGCCTGCTGGACGCGGTCTTCGAGCAGCTCGGCAGTCGCGATCTCGCCGGCGTCGTCGCTCTTGCCCAGTGGCAGGTTGCCTTCGACGAAGAACTCTTCGAGCGCGTCCACCAGCGCGAGCTTGTTGCGCAGGCTCAGCTCGATGTTGATGCGCTCGATCCCGTTCGTGTATTCGCCCATGCGAGGCAGCGGGATCACGACGTCCTCGTTGATCTTGAACGCGTTGGTGTGCCGGCTGATCGCAGCGGTGCGCTTGCGGTCGAGCCAGAATTTCTTGCGCGCCTCGGCGCTGACGGCAACGAAGCCTTCGCCGGCGCGCCCGTTCGCGAGCCGCACCACTTCGCTGGTCGCGCGGGCGACGGCGTCCGGATCGTTCCCGGCGATGTCACCGACCAGCACCATCTTCGGCAACGCGCCGTTCCATCGCTTGCTCTTGGTCGCGTAGCCGACCGCCTTCAGGTAGCGGTCGTCGAGGTGTTCGAGGCCCGCGAGCAACACCGGCGAGCGCGAGCCATCCGGCATCTCGACCCCGCCCGCCTTCGCGAGACCGAACATGTAGTCCTTGATGTCGACGATCGATGGCACCGCGTCTTTCGCGTTGCCGAAGAACTCCAGGCAGACGGTGCGGGTGTGCGCCGGCATCTTGTGGACGATCCAGCGCGCGCTGGTGATCAGCCCATCGCAGCCTTCCTTCTGGATGCCGGGCAAGCCGGCGAGGAACTTGTCGGTCACGTCCTTGCCGAGACCTTCCTTGCGGAACACGCGGCCCGGCACTTCGAGCTGCTCGGTGCGCTCCAGCGTCTTGCCGCTCGCATCGAAGTGGCGCAGCTCGAAGCGAGCGACCTCGACATCGTGGATCTTGCCGAGATTGTGGTCGAGCCGCACGACTTCGAGCCACTTCGCCTCCGGCGTCACCATGCGCCAGGAGGCCAGGTTGTCGAGCGCGGTCCCCCACAGCACGGCCTTCTTGCCGCCGGCGTTCATCGCGATGTTCCCGCCGATGCACGACGCTTCCGCCGAGGTCGGATCGACCGCGAACACATGGCCGGCGCGCTCGGCAGCATCGGCCACGCGCTGCGTGACGACACCGGCTTCCGTCCAGACGGTCGCGACCTCGTGGGCCACGCCGGGCAGCCGCACGCTCTCGACCTCGCTCATCGCCTCGAGCTTCTCGGTGTTGATGACGGCGCTGTCCCATGCGAGAGGGATCGCGCCACCGGTGTAACCCGTGCCGCCGCCGCGCGGGATCACCGTGAGTCCGAGCTCGAAACAGCCAGCCACGAGCCCGGCCATCTCGGCCTCGGTGTCTGGCGTGAGCACCACGAACGGATATTCGACGCGCCAGTCGGTCGCGTCGGTCACGTGCGAGACGCGCGACAGCCCGTCGAACTTGATGTTGTCCTTCGCGGTGACGCGCCCGAGCACTTTCGCGGCGCGGCGGCGCAATCCGGCGACTGCATCGAACTGCGCGGCGAAGGAACTGACCGCCTGCCCTGCGAGCTGCAGCAGTTCGCCGACGATCGCGTCGCGCGCCGGATCGTTCGCCGGCGTGCGACGCTTCTCGACCTCGGCCAGTCGGTGATGCAGCGCATCGATCAGCAGGCCGCGGCGCCGCGGATTGTCGAGCAGGTCATCCTGCAGGTAAGGATTGCGCTGGACGACCCAGATGTCTCCCAGCACTTCGTACAACATGCGCGCCGAACGCCCGGTCTGACGCTCGTCACGCAGCCTCGACAGGACTTCCCAGGCGCGCGTACCGAGCAGGCGGATCACGATCTCGCGGTCGGAGAACGACGTGTAGTTGTACGGAATCTCACGCAGACGGACGTTGCCATGCGCGGCGGGGTGGTCCGCAGCGGCTGCATCGGCAGCGTTGAATGGGATCAGCGGGACGGGTGCGTTCATGGAGATCGGGCGCGAACCGGCGCCCGCGTGAGCACTTAACATCGCATCCTACCGCACGCCATGCGGCAGCGCAGCAATCGGGCGCTCGCAGCGCAGGTGCGCGCATCAGCGGGCTTATCCCAGTTGTGATGCGCCCTCGGCCACGCGATAAACGCGCCTGTCAGCGCGCTGTCACACGGCCCTGTCACACAAACACCGCACACTGCCGGCCGGTCACGAACCGTCCAATCCCTTTCACGGAGTAGTCATGAATCTGAAACCCTTCGCGCTCGCATCGGGCATGCTCGCGCTGGCCTTGAGCGGCAATGCCCATGCCCAGGTCGAAGTCCAGTGGTGGCATTCGATGACCGGGGGCTTGAACGAGTGGGTCAACGACCTGGCCAAGGACTTCAACGCAAGCCAGAAGGACTACAAGGTCGTGCCCACCTTCAAGGGCAACTACGACGAGGCGATGACGGCTGCCATGGCAGCATTTCGCGCTGGCAACGCGCCTCACATCCTGCAGGTGTTCGAAGTCGGCACCGCGACGATGATGGCCGCCAAGGGTGCGGTCAAGCCGGTCGGCGAAGTGATGAAGCAAAGCGGCGTGAGCTTCGACCCGAAGGCCTACGTCCCCGCAGTCTCGGCTTACTACACCGCGCCGAGCGGCGAGATGATGTCGTTCCCGTTCAACAGCTCGACGACGATCTTCTACTACAACAAGGACGCCTTCAAGGCCGCCGGCCTCGACCCCAACAAGGCGCCGACCACTTGGCCCGAAGTGACGCTGGCTGCGGCCAAACTAAAGGCCAACGGTAGCAAGTGTCCGTACACCACGAGCTGGATGAGCTGGGTCCACCTCGAGAGCTTCTCTCTTTGGCACAACACGCTGTTCGCGACGCAGAACAACGGTTTCGGTGGCCCGAGCGCGCGGCTCGCGTTCAACTCGCCGCTGCACCTGCGCCATTTCGAGAATCTTTCGAACATGGCCAAGCAGGGGCTGTTCGTCTACAAGGGCCGCGCCAGCGTGGCCGTGCCGTCGTTCGTGTCGGGTGAATGCGCGATGTTCACTGGTTCGTCGGGTTCGTATGCCGACGTCGCCAGGGGCGCCAAGTTCGCCTACGGCCTGGCGGCGCTGCCGTACTACCCCGACGTCGCCGGCGCACCGCAGAACACCGCGATCGGCGGCGCGAGCCTGTGGGTCATGTCGGGCAAGAAGCCGGCCGAGTACAAGGGCGTGGCCGAGTTCTTCAAGTACCTGTCCAACCCGGAGGTGCAATCGGCAAGCCACAAGCGCACCGGCTACCTTCCGATCACGATGGCCGCCTACCAGCTCACCGAAAAGTCGGGCTTCTACAAGGAGAAGCCGGGCACCGACGTGGCGGTAACGCAGATGATCCGCAAGACGACCGACAAGTCACGCGGCATTCGTCTCGGCAACTTCGTCCAGATCCGCACCATCCTCGACGAAGAGACCGAGGCGATCTGGTCCGGCAAGAAAGAGCCCAAGGAAGCTCTCGAGGCCGCGATGAAGCGCGGGAACGAGCAGCTCGAGCGCTTCGAGAAGGCTTCGAAGGCATCCGCCCTCTGACGTGAGATCGGGCGGTCCAGCGCCCTGCAAGCTGAAACAACCCCGCCTGATCGACCGGCGGGGTTGTTTCTTTGACTGAACTCGAGCTTCATGGAAAAGCGCGTTCGCTTCACCTCCGCCTGGTTGCCCTGGGTGCTGCTTGCTCCGCAGGTGGTCATCATCGGCGTGTTCTTCTTCTGGCCCGCTGCCCAGGCGGTGCTGCAGTCGCTGCAGGTGCAGGACAGTTTCGGCCTGTCCACCGAGTGGGCCGGCCTCGACAACTTCAAGACACTCTTCAGTGACTCGGCCTATCTCGAGTCGTTCAAGACCACCGCAATCTTCTCGGTGCTGGTTGCGGTGCTGGGCATCGCGCTCTCGCTGATGCTGGCGATCTTTGCCGATCGCGTCATCAAGGGCGCGCTCCTCTACAAGACGATGTTGATCGTTCCGTATGCGGTGGCGCCTGCGGTCGCCGGCGTGCTCTGGGTGTTCATGTTCTCGCCGTCGATCGGCGTCGTGGCGTACGGCCTGGCCAGATTCTTCGGCTTCGAGTGGAACCATCTGCTGGATTCGACGCACGCGATGTCGCTGATCGTCGCGGCGGCGACCTGGAAGCAGATCTCATACAACTTCCTGTTCTTTCTTGCAGGGCTGCAATCGATCCCGAAGTCGCTGATCGAAGCCGCCGCGATCGATGGCGCGCGACCCTGGCGGCGCTTCTGGTCGATCCAGTTCCCACTGTTGTCGCCGACCACGTTCTTCCTGCTCGTGATCAACATGGTCTACGCGTTCTTCGACACGTTCGCGATCATCGACGCGACCACAAGCGGCGGCCCGGGCCGCGACACGGTGATCATGGTCTACAAGGTCTATCAGGACGGCGTCAAGGGCGGCGACATCGGCAGTTCGGCTGCGCAATCGGTGGTGCTGATGTTGATCGTCGTGTCGTTGACGGTGCTGCAGTTCCGCTACGTCGAGAAGAAGGTGAACTACTGATGGCGAAGTCTCATGGTTGAGCGCCGCGCAACGCTGGGCATCCTCGCCCACGCCGTGATGATCCTCGGGATGCTGATCGTCGCGTTCCCGCTTTACCTCGCGTTCGTCGCATCGACCCACACGTCGCAGGAGATCGTGCAGGCGCCGATGCCGATGCTGCCCGGCGGCCACTTCTGGGAAAACTATGTCGCGGCCCTCACCGGCCATGGCGGGGGCGCAGGATCCAATGCTCCGGTCGGTCGGATGATGTGGGTCAGCCTCGTCACCGCGCTGGTGATCACGTTCGGCAAGATTGCCGTCTCGCTGTTGTCAGCCTTCGCACTGGTGTACTTCCGTTTCCCGTTTCGTGGTGCGTTCTTCTGGGCGATCTTCGTGACCTTGATGCTGCCCGTCGAGGTGCGCATCTTGCCGACCTACAAGGTGGTGTCGGATCTCGGCATGCTGAACAGTTACGCCGGCCTGACGATCCCGCTCATCGCGTCTGCGACCGCGACTTTCCTGTTCCGTCAGTTCTTCCTGACCGTGCCCGAAGAGCTGGTCGAGGCCGCACGCATGGATGGCGCCGGACCGATGCGCTTCTTCTGGGACATCCTGCTTCCGCTGTCCAAGACCTCGATCGCTGCGCTCTTCGTGATCCAGTTCATCTACGGCTGGAACCAGTATCTGTGGCCGCTGCTCGCGACCACCAGCGAAGACATGTACCCGGTGGTGGTGGGCATCAAGCGCATGATCGCCGGCGGCGATTCGGGCAACGAATGGAACATCGTGATGGCCACCGCCATCATGGCGATGCTGCCGCCGGCCGTCGTCGTGATCTTCATGCAGCGCTGGTTCGTCAAGGGCCTGGTCGATACCGAGAAATAGAGAAGAGAACAGAGAACATGGGCGCCATTTCGATCCGCAACGTCATCAAGCGCTACGGCCACGGGCCGAAGGCCAACCAGGTGATCCACGGCGTGAGCGCCGAGATCAGCGATGGCGAGTTCATCGTGATCGTGGGCCCCTCCGGATGCGGCAAGTCGACCCTCCTGCGCATGGTGGCGGGGCTGGAGGAAATCTCCGAAGGGCAGATCGCGATCGCGGGGCGGGTCGTCAACGACATCGAACCCTCCGAGCGCGACATCGCGATGGTGTTCCAGAACTACGCGCTGTATCCGCACATGAGCGTGTTCGAGAACATGGCCTACGGGCTGAAGATCGCCAAGGTGCCGCTCGACGAGATCAAGCAGCGCGTCGACAAGGCCGCGAAGATTCTCGAGCTCGGTACCTTCCTGCAGCGCAAGCCGCGCGAGCTCTCCGGCGGGCAGCGCCAGCGCGTGGCGATGGGCCGGGCGATCGTGCGCCAGCCGCAGGTGTTCCTGTTCGACGAGCCGCTGTCCAACCTCGACGCCAAGCTGCGCGCGCAGACCCGCCTCGAGATCCAGAAGCTGCACAACGAGCTCGGCGTGACCTCGCTCTTCGTCACGCACGACCAGGTCGAGGCGATGACCCTGGCCCAGCGCATGATCGTGATGAACGGCGGGCGGATGGAGCAGATCGGCACGCCCGAGGAGGTTTACCACCGGCCGGCGACGACCTTCGTTGCCGGCTTCATCGGCTCGCCGCCGATGAACCTGATCACCGGGCATGTCGAAGGGCCGCGGTTCAGCGTCGACGGCCAGACCTTCGTGCTGCCCTCGGCCGCGCCGCGTAACGGCGAGCTGATCCTCGGCCTCCGGCCCGAGCACGTCGAGATGGTGCCGAGCGACGGCAGCTGGTCGCTGAAGGTCGAAGCGCTCGAGATGCTCGGCGCCGAACGGCTGATCTACGGGCGCTTCGGCGGCGCGCTATTCACCGTGCGCCTCGACGCGACACTGACGCCGCCGAAGATCGGCGACACCGTGTCGCTGGCCGCGTCGCCCGACCACCTGCACTGGTTCGACGCCGCCACGCGGCAACGCGTAGCCTGAGC
>Ga0075366_10000469_pt1 | contig 18766 bp, 18 predicted proteins | sample EndMethybrTD3031_FD_72351 | JGI IMG/M metagenome (GOLD analysis project Ga0075366, IMG submission 72351) | Populus endosphere microbial communities from Tennessee, USA - Endosphere MetaG P. TD hybrid TD303-1 | ecosystem: Host-associated > Plants > Roots > Endosphere | place: USA: Tennessee...
CGACATCCTCGCGCTGCCCGAGCAGATCGCGCAACAGATCTCCGCCACCATCGAACCCAAGCTCGCGCAGATCGAACAACAGAAGACCGAGCGTAAACCGCCCGAAGACTTCCGGGCGTGGGATTGCTGCCATCGCGCCTTCTCGCATCTCTTCCGCTTCTCGGTGAACGACCTCGATGCGGCGCGGAGCTGGTTCCAGAAAGCGCTCGCCTTCGATGCCAATCTCGCGCGCGCCCGCGCCGGGCTGGCCTACGTATCAGTGCAGATGGCGTTCTATGGTCCGCCCGCCAGGCGAGAGGAAGAACTGCAGCAGGCACTCGTCGAAGCCAAGATGGCCATCGACATCGAGCCGGACGACGCCTTCAGTCATTTTGCATTCGGTCGCTCGCTGTGCCTGTTGCGGCGTTTCCCCGAAGCGCAGGCGGAGCTGGAACAAGCCATCGAAATCAACCGCAGCTTCGCGCAAGCCTATTTCGCGCTCGCCTTCTGCTTCACCGTGTGGGACAAGCCGGAAGCATCACTCGCCTTGTATGAAAAAGCGGTACGGCTCAGCCCGCAGGACCCGCACCTGTGGACCTTCCACCACATGCGCAGCTTCGCCCTGTTCCGGCTCGGGCGCTTGGCGGAGGCCGAAGACTTCGTACGCGCCGCGTTGAGACAACCCAACGTCACCTATTGGCCGCTCGCGACGCTATGCGCGCTGCTCGCCGAGCAAGGCCGCATCGACGAAGCCAAGGCTGTCGGCGAACGCCTGCGCAAGATGAAACCCGGCTACAACCTAGCCTACGCGCGGCAGGATTTCTTCTTCGTCGAAGCGTCGGAGTTTGTGGAGCGGTACTTGACGAACTTGTCGGCGGTCTATTGAGCCACCGTTGTGCTGAAGACAACTGCGATTGTGCCGAGGCGGTCAGCAAAGCAGCAACCTCGAAAGTCCGCTTGTGTACAAGCAGGTCACCCATTAACCCTCCCCGTCAATAGGGGAGAACGAAATACTGCGCAGCCCCGCAGCCATGTTTTCTTGCTGGAAGGAGCCTCACGATGACCATTACCATTACCGCCTTTGAACGTTCGCCTGACGGTGGCAAGGGCCTGGCGCGCGACACGCGTGTGCGCTGGGCGCTCGAAGAAGTAGGCCAGCCTTACGAGGTCCGGCTCGTTTCGTTCACGGCGATGAAGGAGTCCGCGCATCTGGCACTCCATCCTTTCGGACAGATTCCGACCTATGAAGAAGACGGTCTCGCCCTGTTCGAGACGGGTTCAATCGTCTTCCATATTGCCGAGCGCCATCGTGGATTGCTGCCTGACGATGCCAACGCCCGGGCACGCGCGATCACATGGCTATTTGCTGCACTCAACACCATAGAGCCACCGATCCTTGAACTGGTAACCGCCAGGATTCTGGAAGGCGACAAGCCCTGGGCCAATGAGCGCCTGCCGCTGGTCAAGGATCGTGTCCGCGGCCGGCTGGAGCAGCTTTCCGCGCGCCTGGGCGATGCCGACTGGCTCGATGGTGCGTTCAGCGCGGGCGACCTGATGATGGTGTCGGTGCTGCTCAGGCTGAAGCCATCGGGCATTCTGGACGAATTTCCGGAGCTGGCCGCCTATGTCGCGCGCGGCGAAGCGCGGCCCGCCTACAAGCGGGCTTTTGCCGCTCAATTGGCGATCAATACCGGCAAGCCACCAGCTGGCTGACCGGGTTTCGTCCCGGCGTCGCAACAAGTGCACAGATTGATTACTCCTTTGAAATACTAGCCAGCACGCGCGAGCCCGTCTTCGATCCTGTGATGAAAAGCTTGCGCTGCCTCCCGTGGATTGCCAGCCACATGGATTGAACCGACTCGGGTATGACATGCCGATTGCGTAAGAGCCATGGCATTTCACGTAGTGTTTCACCAAGTATTCTCAGGGTCACACGCTGACGACGAATTGCGGGTAGTAGCCTGACGAGTGCGCGTAGAGCCATTCGCCACGGCAGGCGCAATAGAGCCGTCCATAGGGCATTACGCAGCAACAGCCATCTGCGTTGCGGCAGCCTTATACGCGTGACGAAGCGGTGTTTCCTTTGGCCTATGTGGCGGAGAACAAGTTCTGGCTTTCGGTGAATCGTATCGACGATGTGTATGGCGACCGGAATCTGTTTTTGTCCATGTGTGCCGATGGATGAGGTCCCCAAGACAAAGAGGCCACGCATGCGTGGCCTCTTTGTCTTGATCCTCGATATGCTCGACAACGTCCAGCAATTTGATCGCAGTTGAGCATTCTCGCCACAACGATTGCTGACCGCTTTTCGAATGCGGTCAGTGACGGGGCGGCTGAAAGCGTCCGCTTTCAGCCCACACGCCCACAGGCTCGGACGCCACAAATTTGTCATTCAGAAGACCGTTGCACATGCGGGCCGCCAAGTTGCCACCCACAATTCTCCTCTCCTCGGCTCGGTCAAGTTTGCCGCGCTCTCATTACTGACGGCTATCTAACGCTGCAGCGAAAAAGAAGCTCGATTACCAAGCTCACACGTCAAGCTCAATTTTTCTTCCAAAAGGGGATAGTCATCGACTAAAGCAATTTTGACCGACTATAAATATGTCAGAAGGATTGTGTGTGAGTGCGCCAGAGGCGGCATGTTCAGTTTGCCCCCCGGCCGGGCAAGCAATAGTGGACAGGAGATAGATCAATGCCGCCATCAATTCGCCACCTCTTTGCCTTGATCGTACTGGTGGCCGCCGGTGTGGCCCATGCCGACCGTTGTGGCAATCTGGTGCAGGCCTTCGGCAATCGGCTCGCCGATGTCAGCTGCATCGAAAGTACTGACCTGACCACGGCCAATGCGGCAACGACGCCGGCCAATAACTCGCTGCCCGGTTTGCCCCCATTGGCCTTCACTCCGCAAAATGATCGGGCGACGATAGCGCCAGATCCAGCTCACCGGACGCCAATCAAAGGGCCTGTGCCCGGTATCCAGCTCAATGCCCGCATTGCCAGCGACCCGACAGGGCAGGCGCGCTTCCTGTTGCGTCTGCCGAGCGACTGGAACGGCCGTCTGGTCGTGGCGGGTGCTTCGGGTACACGCAGCGAGTTCAACGGCGATTTCGCATGGAGCGACTATGTCGTCCAGAAAGGCTACGCCTATGCTTCGCAGAACAAGGGGGTGCTCAATCTCAAGCTGAGCGACGCAAGCGATCCGCTGGCCTGTCGTCTTAATCCGGCGTCGCCGACCTGGGTCCACTTCTTCGATAACGACCCAGGTCAGGAATTCACACGCTGGCGTGATTTCATGGTGCTCGCTTCGAAACTCGCGCATCAGGGAGCCGCCGCCCATTACGGCAAGGCGCCACGCTTTACCTACGCCGTCGGGACCTCCAATGGTGGCTACCAGGTTCGGCGGGCAGTCGAATCGGCACCGGAATGGTTTGATGGTGGCGTCGATTGGGAAGGTACCTTTGTTGATGCCGACGCCCCCAATCTGCTGACCGACTTGCCGATCGCCGTTTTGAATTTCCCTGACTATGTAGGCAGCGGCATGTATGCGATGAGTACCGCCGCGAAAAATATACGCGCGGCCGGCTACCCGCCGGATCTGGGGAGCGGTCCTGGTTCGCTGTGGTCGTTGAACTCCGCTGCTTTCTGGGAAGTGACGTTATGCCAGTGGCAGAAGCGTCTGGATCCCACATACGACACCTATGGCAGCGGCCTGGAAAACTACAACTACATTGCCCGCCAGTCCGTCTCCAAGGTGGGCGACGAGGTCGCCGATTTCGCCACCAGCGGTCGTTTGCAGCGTCCGCTCATTACCGTTGCCGGGACCATGGATGCACTGCTGCCCATCGACCACCATGCCCGCGCCTATGCCCGCAAGGTCGCCGCGGCGGGTCAAGACCAAGCGGATGGCAAGGAGCGTCGCCCCCGTCACGACCGCAACCCGGCCTACCGACTCTATGAAGTGCAGAACGGCAATCACATCGAAACCTACAAGCTGACCCTGCCGCAACTTGAGTTGATCCAGCCACACGCCCTGCAGGCTTTTGATCTGCTGGTTGGCCACGTCGAGCAGGGCAAGATGCTGCCGCCTGATCAATGTATCGGACGTGCCCGCAGCATCGTTGCTCAGCCTGTCCAGCCGGGGCATTGCCCCGAATTGCTGGCACCCTGATTTCGACCATTTTTCATCGCCGCGATGATCGCCATCCGCAACGACATCCGTCGCGTTGAATCAGGAGAGTGGCCTGTCGACAACAACCCGCTGAAGAACGCACCGCATACGCAAGGCATTTCATCACCGCAGGAGAACAAGTTCTGGCCTTCAGCTTTGACGCGTGGGCTCACCGAGCCCACCCTACAAATTCAGGTGCAAACGCGGATCCCCCGTATGATTCCGCCTCCTCTCTTAGGCCGTGCACATCATGAGATTCAACCTGAAAGTTCCCTTCGCCGAGAAGGATGCAGCAAAGCAACTGGGCGCGCGCTGGGATGCGGCGAGCAAGCTTTGGTACGTGGAGGACAAGGCGGACATGGCACCGTTCGCGAAGTGGAGCCCGACGCCGCGCGATGGATCAGCACCCCCTATGGCGCTAGCTCGTGCGCCCGCCAAGGCGAAAACGGCGGACTCGTCCGAGGGCATCGTGATTATTGGCAGCAAGTACGTCGAGCTGCCGCGCGTGTGCGCCTGCCTGCCTTGGGATGTGTGCGACAAGTGCCGCGCCACGGCTTTGTCGGTTTGAATGCATGGAATTGCCAGCCGGGAATTGAAATTCTTCACTTTATTTTCACACCGGGACACAAGGAGCGCCGAGGCTCGCTAGCTTTCGTCATCCCGGCGAAGGCCGGGACGACGAATTCGTTTTTGGTGTTTTCAACTTACACAGCATTCGTGCCACGAAGCGCCCAACCGCGAGCCATCGCGAAGGACGGGACGCGTTTCTGGATCGAGGATGTGACGGTGTGGAATCTTGTCGATGCGGAAGGCATACGCATCGGACAGGCGGCGACCTACCGGCGGATCAGCGCAGTCTGAAAAGATCCGCCCTATCCATCGATTGCAGGTTTGCGCGGCACGACAAGATTGCCGACGAAGACCTGCACCACCTCGTCGTTCTGGTTAAGCGTGGTGCTTCTTACCTTGATGATGCCTTGCTCGGGTCGGGACTTTGACGCGCGCACTTCGAGGACTTCGCTCTCGACCCTCAATTCGTCACCGGGGCGTACAGGACGCGGCCAGCGCAGCTCTTCGAAACCGGCGCCGACGATGCCGCCCGCGGGCTTGAATTCTCCTTCGACGAGAAGACGCATCGTCAGCGCTGCTGTATGCCAGCCGCTTGCCGCGAGTCCGCCGAAAATCGTACCCCGCGCAGCAACCTCGTCGAGATGAAAAGGCTGCGGATCGAATTCATTTGCGAAGCGTTTGATTTGTTCTGCGTCGATGCGTAGTTGCCTCGACCTGAAAGTCTGGCCCGCGGTGAAGTCCTCAAGAAAAAGCGCTGTCATCGAAGCCTCCACTCTTCTCATGAATCGGCAGGGACGATGGAAGCCAGCACGGACGCCAGTATTTCGCCAGAGAGTTCCTCGTCATCGACGGCGCGCGCCAGCACGAGTGCCCCCACCATGCTTGCGTAGATGGTCAAGGCGCGCTGGCGCTTTGCGCGCCGGGCCCTGCCCGTTACAAGATCCGTGAGTATTTCGACCGCAGCGCGCACAGTTTGCGTAAAGGTGGCGCGCAAGGGCGTGCCGTGGCGGGCAGCGTCTGCTCCGAGCGCCGCCAACACACAACCATCACCGGTTTGGTCACGATGTGCGGGCGATAGATAGCCGGACGCGATGATCGCCAGGGCGTTCTGGCGATCGTGCTCGACCACCTGGCGAAAGACATTTAGCCCAGTTTCCTGCGCGCGCATGCAGGCCTGCGCCATCAAATCTTCTTTCGACGCGAAGTGTCCATAGAAACCGCCGTGGGTCATGCCGGCGGACTTCATCAGATCGGCCACACCGATGCCGTCGAAGCCGCGCTCGCGGAACAGTTTTGCGGCCGCATCGATGATCCGCTCGCGGTTCTGTGCTGCCTCGACTCTGCTGACTTTCACTTTTTTACCTCATTCAATTCACAACAACGTTGACATTATAGATTATGAACATAATATATAACAATGATGATGATCATCATTTAAATGACGGCCGTCAGACATCAACCAACTATCTGGAGAAAAACATGAACAAGCACAATGAACAGGGCACAGCGTTGATTACGGGCGCCTCCACCGGCATCGGTGCGACCTACGCCAGGCGCCTGGCGCAGCGCGGGTTTGATCTGCTGCTGGTGGCACGGGATCAGGCGCGGCTGAACGATCTGGCGACGCGACTGCGTGCCGAGACCGGCGTCAACGTAGAGACCCTGCGCGCGGACCTGACCGTGGCTGCCGATGTGGCCAGGGTCGCGCAGCGCCTGAGCAGTGATCCGACAATCAGCATGCTGGTGAACAACGCAGGCGTTGCCGTCAGCACCCCGCTGCTCGGCGCCGATCCACAGGCTCTGGAAAACATGATCAGCCTGAACGTGGTGGCGGTAACGCGACTTGCCGTGGCCGCCGCAGGTGCTTTCGCCACCCGTGAGCGCGGCACGCTGATCAACGTCGCCTCGGTCCTGGCGCTCGCGCCGGAGCTTTTCAACGGTGCCTACAGTGGCACCAAGGCCTACGTGCTCAATCTCACCCAGGCATTGCAGCAGGAGCTGGCGCCCAAGGGCGTGCGGGTGCAGGCGGTATTGCCCGGCGCGACACGTACCGAACTGTGGGCGCGGTCCGGTTTTGACATTGGCAATCTGCCCTCGGAGATCGTGATGGACGTCGACGAGATGGTCGATGCGGCACTGGCCGGCCTGGATCTGGGCGAGACCGTCACGATCCCGTCCCTGCCCGAGATAGGCGACTGGAATACCCTGAACGCGACCCGCCTCGGCCTCGCGCCCCGGCTCTCCCTGCAACACGCCGCTTCGCGTTACGAGAGGGCCGCATCATGAAAAACAAGATAGCCATCGTTACAGGCGCTTCGTCAGGCATAGGCGAAGCAACGGCCGAGCGGCTCGCGCAAGCGGGATACACGGTCTACGGCACCAGCAGGCGGGGTACTTCGACGGCTCGTCGATCATTCGCGATGCTGCCGCTGGACGTGACCAGCGATGCATCTGTCGAAGCACTTGTTGACGAGGTGCTGAAGAAGCATGGCCGCATCGATCTTCTCGTGAATAACGCCGGCTTCGGTGTCGCCCCTGCCGGTGCGGAAGAGAGTTCAATCGAGCAGGCTCGCGCGATTTTCGAGACGAACTTCTTCGGGCTGATACGCATGACCTGCGCCGTTGTGCCGCACATGCGCGCTCAGGGCAGCGGTCGCATTATCAACATCAGCTCCGTACTGGGATTCTTGCCCGCGCCGTACATGGCGCTCTACGCCGCGACCAAGCACGCAGTCGAAGGCTATTCGGAATCGCTCGATCATGAGCTGCGTACGCGAGGCATCCGTGTCTCGCTTGTTGAGCCGGCATACACAAACACCCAGTTCGACGCCAATGCACTGGAAGCCGACACCAGGCTGGATGAGTATCACGCAGTCCGGATGAACGCGATCGAGGTGGTGAGGAAAGCCATCGAGTCTGGGGATAGACCAAGCGTGGTGGCCGATGTCGTGCTGAAAGCGGCCAGCGCCGCCAAGCCGAAAATCCGCTACACGGCAGGCAAGCTTGCTGGCCGCCTGCGACTGCTTCGCACGTTCGCGCCGGCAGCCTTGCTGGATGCCGCGGTCCGGAAAGAGATGCGTCTGGACGCGCTCGCGAGCGTCGGGAAGTAGCCAGAAAGTAGTTGAGCGAGAAGCCAGCAAGTTCGCACCGCGCGATCCGTCAGCCCGGCTTCTCAAAACAGCAATATCCGTAAAGGAAACTGAAAATGCTATTTGATACTTTCTCCCTGCGTGCCACCCCGCTCAACAATCGTCTCGTGATGTCACCACTCACGCGCAGCCGGGCCGTTGACAACAACACGCCCAACAGCCTGATGGCCACGTACTACGCCCAGCGGGCCACAGCCGGTCTCATCATTACCGAAGGGACGTCACCATCGCCGAACGGCCTGGGCTACGCACGCATCCCCGGCCTCTTCAATGTGGCCCAAGCGCAAGGCTGGAAACTCGTCACGGATGCCGTGCATGCCCAGGGCGGCAAGATCGTGGTGCAGCTGATGCACACCGGCCGCGTCGCTCACACAGCGAATCTGCCGGCAGGTGCCGAGGTGCTTGGCCCGTCCTCTGAAATATGTCCTGGCGAAATGTGGACCGATGTACAGGGCAGCCAGCCGCATACCCCGCCACGTACGATGAATGCCCATGACATCAAGACTGTAATCCAGGAGTACGCGACTGCGGCACGCCTCGCCATCCAGGCCGGTTTTGATGGCATCGAATTGCATGCTGCCAACGGTTACCTGCTTGAACAATTCCTGAATGGCAACGTCAACCAGCGAACCGACGGATATGGTGGCAGCGGCGAAGGACGCAACCGACTCATTCTGGAGGTAGCACGCGCGGTCACCCAGGAGATCGGCGCCGAGCGCGTCGGCATCCGCTTGTCGCCCTACGGAGTGTTCAACGGTACCGGCGCGTTCCCCGGTGTCGATGAACAGTACGTGGCGCTGGTGAAGGCACTCTCGCCGCTTGGCCTGATGTATGTACATGTCCTGGACCATTCGGCCCTGGGTGCTCCAGCCGTCCCGGCAAAACTCAAGGCTGATCTGCGCGCCGCTTTCAACGGGCCATTTATACTGGCTGGTGGATTCGACGGCACCAGTGCAGAGCAAGCGCTGACCGAGCATCACGCAGATTTGATCGCCATGGGCAGGCCTTTCCTCGCCAATCCTGACCTGGTCGAGCGCATACGCCAGAACGCACCCTTGAACGCCATCGATCCAGGCACGTTCTATACGCCTGGCGCGCAGGGCTATACCGACTATCCGACGCTCACAGGCTGATTCATGAAATTTGATTTTTGACTTCTCGCGCGGCTGACCGCGCTTCTGTTCTTCTCGCTGGCAGTCATCCCGCCAGGCCAGGAAACGCGATAGCGCGTATTCATTCCTGTTCGTACATCCTGATTTCGTCATCCCGGCGAAGGCCGGGATCCAGTTCCCCAGCGCGGCGCTGGGTCCCGGCCTTCGCCGGGATGACGAATTCGTTTTGGTGTTTTCAACTTGCACAGCATTCGTGCCACGAAACGCCCAACCGCGAAGAGCGCAAGGGCCGGGACGCGTTTCTGGATCGAGGATGTGACGGTATGGAATCTCGTCGATGCGGATGGCATTCACATCGGACAGGCTGCGACGTATCGGCGGATTGCGGTCGCTTGAGATAGGCCTTATCTCAGCTGTGGGTCGGAATCTCTCCAAAATCCTCCTGTCGATAGGAACGCACCGGCAACTGATTACCCCGCAGTGCAACCAGACGCATGAGCGCGTGGTGGTGGGCACATCGGAGTTGAGCACTCCGCTGTTCCCGGTGCCATTCGGTGCCCGCTTGTGCAACGCAGAAGCGAACGTGCTTGCTGCGACTTCTCCTCTAGGTCTACGATCCGGGCGCTACCCGAGCGCTGCCGAAGGCATCGTCTGGCATGCGTCTCGAACCGTGATCAGTCTGAGCATGACGTTGTCACTGTTTGAGTCAATAAAAACTACAGGAGACATCACATGCAGCGTTCGCAGTTCACCACCGGCCGGCTCGTGGCCTTGTCCGTGAGTACGCTTGTCGCGGCCCTTGGCATGAGCGAGGCGTCGGCCGCCAATCGTCCGGCCGGCTATACGACCATCTGTGCCGAAGGCAAGACCTGCTCGGTAGCGGCCAGTACGAATGTAGCCTTTGGACGCGCAGATCAATTCTTCTACAAGATACTGGCGGGCAGCTTTGTCTGTACCGAAGCTACCTTTGGCGGCCGAGTGGCAGGCGGCAACAACGAGTGCTCGGTGCCCACAGGTTCCTCCAGCAGTTCTTCCAGCAACTCCTCGTCACGCAGCAGCTCTTCATCGAGTAGTTCTTCGTCAAGCTCCATCAGCCCAAGCTCTTCATCCAGTTCGAGTAGCTCAAACCCGCCATCGAGTAGCAGTTCATCTTCCACCCCTCCGTCCAGCAGCAGTTCGTCTTCAGGCGGCGCGGGCACAGTCGGCAAGTCGGTGGCCGACTACATGGTCACGCAATGGTCCGATCTTTCCAGTACGAGTTGCGGTACCAAGTGCTTCAGCCTGGATTACTCAAAGGTGCCCGCATCGCCCAACCCCAGTGGCTGGCAGTACACGAACGGTGTCGCGCTCGGTGCGATCTGGAAGTTGTATGAAAAGACCGGCGACGTGAAGTACTACAACTACGTGAAGAAATTCGTCGACAAGTACGTGAGCAGCAGTGGCAGCGTGCCGACCTCCACCACCCAGGATGTGATCCAGCCCGCTGTTTTGCTGCCGGGCTTGTATGACAAAACCATGGATGCACGTTACCTGACAGCGATGAAGTCGGTACGCACCAGCATCGATTCGATCAAGAAGAATACGGGCGGTGCGTTCTGGCACAAATCCAACTATCCGGATCAGCAATGGCTCGATGGCCTGTACATGACCGAACCCTTTCTGGCGGCCTATGCGGCGAAGTATGCGGATAGCGTAAAGTCGGGTGACTCGGCGGTGGCGTACAGCATCATCACCAACCAGTTCAAGATCGCGCATCAGCGCTTGCTCAACACCTCGAAGAAGCTGCCTTACCACGCCTGGCTGGGCTCGTCTGACGGTGTCTGGCAGGGCCTGTCGCCCAGCAACGGCAAGACCGCGCCTTTGAATGGCCAGGTGGTCTCGCCCATCCTGTGGAGCCGCGCCATCGGCTGGTACTTCGCCGGACTGATGGACGTGCTCGAATATCTGCCTGCCAACCACGCGGATCGCGCGCAGCTGGTGAGCATCGCGCAGACGCTGGCCGAAGGAATCAGCGCGCAACAGGATGCGACGACGGGTCTGTGGTACCAGGTCATCGATGTTCGCAACAACGCGCTGCCGGCAAATGGCGGTTATCCATCAGAGAACATCGCTGCACAGCCCAACTGGCTCGAGACTTCCGCCAGCGCACTGTTCACCTATGGTCTGGCGAAGGGCGCGCGACTGGGTGTGCTGCCAAGCTCGGCGCGCACCGTTGCAAACAAGGGATGGGCCGGTCTAAAGACGAAGGTCGTGATCTCCGGCTCGAATGTCACCGTGAAAGATGCGGTCGCAGGCATGAGCGTCGGCGGTACGTATAACGCATATGTGAATGCAGACTTCCGTACCGACCTGAGTTCGGGCGCCCTGCCCGCACCTGCGGACAAATGCTCTACCAAGCCGCCTGCGTTCACATCGCATCCACTGGCATGCAAATACATCTACGTGCGGGACAACGTGCCTCAAGCGGTCGGCGCGGTGATGTTGGCTTCCAGCGAACTGGAATATTAAGGAACAGCCGACAACCGTGCTTTGTAGGCGCAGCAATGAAAAGGCCACACCAGCAGGTGTGGCCTTTTTTGTGAACACGAAATCAAACCTGTACTTGCCTGGACTATGACCTTGTATTTTTCCTCAGCGACAATGGCGTTGGCGCCGAGGCAGGTCTGATTGAAATCTACACAAACGACGCCGGTAGTGACTACGTCTACAAGCTGAACGAATGGGCCCTCATCAGCAGCGCAGATAGCTTCTCAAGCGGTAGCAATAGCATCGGCTGGCTGCTTTATCGCGATTCCGGCGAAGTACCGGAGCCGGGCTCGCTGGCATTGGTTGCGGTAACCCTGTTCGGTGTGCAGATCGCTCGCCGTCGCCGTAGCTAAATAGATTCGCCCCAGGAAAAAGCCCGCTGGTTGCGGGCTTTTTTTCGTCAGATGATTCGCTCACCTCTCAAATGAGCCGCCCTGCTTCATTGGAAAGCCACCTCGGCAAAGCTGCGCAGCTTGCGGCTATGCAGGCCGTCGAGACCACGTTCGCGAAGAATCTCCAGCGCGCGAATGCCGATGCGCAAATGCTGATCGACGCGCTCGCGATAGAAGTGATTCGCCATGCCCGGCAGTTTGATCTCGCCATGCAGGGGTTTGTCGCTCACGCACAGCAAGGTGCCGTAAGGCACGCGGAAGCGGAAGCCGTTGGCGGCGATTGTTGCGCTTTCCATGTCGAGCGCGACGGCGCGGCTCTGGCTGAAGCGGCGCTGCGGCATGTTGTCGGGCAGCAGTTCCCAGTTACGGTTATCGGTGGTGGCTACCGTACCGGTGCGCATGATGCCCTTGAGCGCTGCGCCGGTACATTCGGTAACGCCTGCGACGGCCGCTTCAAGCGCGACCTGGATTTCTGCGAGCGCGGGGATCGGCACCCATAGCGGCAGTTCTTCGTCGAGCACGTGATCTTCGCGCACGTAGCCGTGCGCCAGCACGTAGTCGCCGAGCTGCTGCGTGGTACGCAAGCCGGCACAGTGGCCGAGCATGATCCAGGCGTGCGGGCGCAACACGGCGATATGGTCGGTGATGGTTTTGGCATTGGCCGGACCGACGCCGATGTTGACCATGGTTATGCCAGCGCCATCTTCGCGCACGAGGTGATACGCCGGCATCTGCGGCAGGCGCGGCGGTGCCTTGCCGAATGCGTCATCCGGCTCGGCGGCCAGTCCGATGCGCCGCGTGACGACGTTACCGGGTTCGACGAAGGCGGTGTAGCCGCTGCCCGCATCCGCCATGGTTTCGTGGCCCATGCGCACGAACTCGTCGATGTAGAACTGGTAGTTGGTGAACAACACGAAGTTCTGGAAATGCTCGGGTGAGGTGCCTGTGTAATGACGCAGGCGCTGCAGCGAGTAGTCGACACGGGGTGCGGTGAACAGCGCCAGGGGCTGCGCTTCGCCGGGGCGCGGCGTGTAGGTCCCGTTGGCGATACCATCGTCCATTGCAGCGAGATCGGGCAGATCGAATACGTCACGCATCAGCGTGCGGCGCTCGGGAGTCATGGTGCCTTCGACGTGTTCGTTGTCGCTGAACGAGAAGTGCACCGGAATCGGCTGTGCGCTGGTGCCGACTTCGATCTCGACTTCGTGGTTCTGCAGCAGCAGGCGGAACTGTTCGAGGTAGTAGTTGGCAAAGAGGTCGGGGCGCGTCAGCGTGGTTTCATAGTGACCCGGACCCGCGACGAAACCGTAGCTGAGGCGCTTGTCAGCACCGACTGCTTTCGACACGGTGTCCGTGTGTACGCGCACGAAGGGGTAGTAACCACGCACACGACCATGGCGCTCGCCGGGTTCAAGCTCGACGGCTTCACCTGCGACGAAACGCCGCATGGCTTCGCGCAGATGGGTAATGCTGTTGTTGTAAATCGTCAGGACTTGCGCGAGCGCTGCCTCAGCTTCGCTGAAGCGCATGGGGGCAATGAAGGGGGGGCGATATGGCATGTTCTTGGTCTATCCGGAAGATCATCAGTGCTGGCCCGTGGATTCAAGGCTCGCACCATAGAGACCGACACCTTACCTTGAAGTGATGACTTTCGCGCGCGCCGCGGACGAACGCACTTCACTTCGCCACGTACTCGAACCAGCTGAGTCAGTATGCGCAGCAATGCGTGTTCTCACGCGAAGAAAAAAGCCACGCAATGCGTGGCTTTTCATTGGTATTGAATCCGGGCGTCCAACCGGATGCACCTCACCCGAAAGCATAGGCATCCATCGCCAGCGACGAGCCTTCGAAACCGGCAAATACCGTCTCCGTTTCCCAGTACTCGCCCGCCGCGCCGAGCGCCACGAAAAGGGGCAGAAAGTGCTCGGGCGTCGGATGCGCGCGCGAGGCCGAGGGCGCCTGCACATCCCAGTCGACGAGCTCGTCGGCCTTGTTTGCCCGGATACGCTGATCCACCCAGTCATGGAACTCACGTGCGTAGGCGGAGACTCCGCTTTGCCCGCGCTGGGTGAAAAAATCGCGCAGATTGTGCGTCATGTGGCCGGAACCGATGATCAACACACCTTCGTCACGCAACGCCGTGAGTGCGCGGCCCATTGCGAGGTGATGGCGTGCGCCGCGATCCGGCTGGATGGCAAGTTGCAGCACCGGTACATCTGCATCGGGATACATGTGCAGCAGCGGCGACCACGCGCCGTGATCGAGACCACGATTGGGCTCGATGCCTGCACACATATCGGCCTTGCGCAGCAGCGCCTGCACTTGCCCGGCCAGTGCCGGATCACCGGGGGCCGGGTACTGTATGCGGTAGAGCTCGTCCGGAAATCCACCGAAATCGTGAATGGTTTCCGGCTCCGCGGCGCCCGTCACCATCGGAATGTTTGTCTCCCAGTGCGCCGAGGCCATGAGGATCGCACGTGGCTTGCCAAGGCGCTCCGCCAACGCCGACCACGCCTCACCCGCTGCCCCTGCCTGGATGGCATGCATCGGCGATCCATGCGATATGAATAGTGACGGAAGACGAACGGGCGCGATACTCATGGTATTTCTCCTGAGCGGCGACTCCACATCTGGAGCCGCTCGCGGGTACTACTATGTTTGCGACAAACTATCTCAGCAGACTCACTTCAACAAACCCTCGGCCTTCAATGCTGCCTGCACCGCCGGGCGCGCAGCAACGCGCGCAGAGTAATCATTCAGCACCGGCCACTTTGTGAGATCAATGCCGGTCCACCTGGTCCAGCCCAGCAGCGTAAAGAGATAGCCGTCGGCGACGGTAAAGGTATCGCCCATGAGCCACTGCTTGCCCTTGAGCTGCGTCGAGATGTAGTCGAAACGGCCCGCCAGTTGTTCCTTGACCGTGACCTTGTATTCGTCCGGCGTAGTCGGTTTGAACAACGGGCTGAATCCCTTGTGAATTTCGGAGTTCAGAAAACCGAGCCACTCCTGCAGGTGGTAGCGCTCCATCGTGCCATTGGCTGGAGCAAGCTTCGACTCGGGCTTCAGGTCGGCGATGTACTGAACGATCGCCGGGCCCTCACCGAGGTAGGAGCCATCATCGAGCTGCACGAAAGGCACATAGCCCTTCGGATTGATCTCGCGATAATCGCCGCCACCTTCCATGGCCTTGGTCTTGGTATCGACCTTCTGCAGCTCGACCGGAATGCCGGCTTCGTGAAAGGCAATGTGCGGGGACAGCGAGCAGACGCCGGGTGCGTAGAACAGTTTCATGGTTTTCTCCTTTGAACAAATCGTTATTGAAGATCAGGCACCGACACGCTTTGCGCGCCAGCCATCTACGGAAAAAGCACCACTGCCAAGCAGCGATTGCACGATCACACCGACTGCGAGGAATACGGGATATTCCCAGCCACCATTCGGTGCGTTGAAAACCCAGCCATTGGCCAGATGCACGGAAGCGGCACCCAGCAGGACAGGGACCAGACCCAGTGCTGCAAGACGGGTCTTGAAACCAACAACCAGGGCGACGCCACCAAAGAGCTCTGCAGCTACTACAGGGTAGGCCAGCACACCGGGGAAGCCGACGGAACTGAAGAAGGCCACCGTGCCGGGCATGGTGAAAACAAGAATCTTGAGCAGTGCGTGGGCAATCATGATGACGCCGAGCGATACGCGCAGAGCAAAGGCGCCGTATTCGGTGCTGTCGCTAATGACTGTATTCGAGGCACGGTCTGAAACACTTGCGGTACGTGACATTTGAGTTCTCGCTGAGGCTGGAATTGAGTGGGAGATGAAGCGTGGAATGGATTGTCGGCGGCTTCGCATTTGAGATAAACGACTTACAATGCAATTCATTATTTCTTCTTCAGGGACAATAAATGGACCGCTTTGAAGCCATGAATGTGTTTTGCAAGGTCGTGGAACTGGGCAGTTTTGCAGCGGCGGCCGAGCGTCTGGATATCTCCACATCGGCCACTTCGCGCATGATTGCGCAGCTGGAAACCACGCTGCATGCGCGTCTGCTCAACCGCACCACACGGCGCATCAGCCTTACCGAAGATGGCCGCGGCTACTACGAGCGCTGCCTGCAATTGCTGTCGGATCTGGAAGAGGCGGAAGAGTCTGTCGGCAGTGCCAGCGTGGAATTGCGCGGCACCCTGCGCCTGACCGCGCCCATCAGTTTCGGCGCCTGGCATCTGGCTCCGGCCATCGCGGATTTCGCGCGGCTGCACCCGCAGGTGAAATTCGACATCTCGCTATCGGATCAGCAGATGGATCTCGTCGAGGAAGGGCTGGATCTGGCGATCCGTGTCGGCTCGCTCGGCTCGCAGAATCTCGTCGCGCGGCCCATCGGCAAGGCGCGCCTGATGGTCTGCGCCGCGCAGGACTACCTCAATGCGAATGGCATTCCGCAGAAGCCTGATGACTTGCTCAAGCACCAGTGCATGACCTATGCCTACGCCAGCGAGGGGCACGTGTGGCGCTTTGCGGATGTGAGTTCAGGCGGCAAGAAGAAAGGCAAGGGGCCGATCAGCGTGCGCATCGGCGGCACGATGCACTCCAACAACGGTTTGTTGCTACGCGAGCTTGCGGCGCAAGGCATGGGCATCACCATGGCGCCGGATTTCATTCTTCAAGTCGCGGTCGACGAGGGTCGATTGGTGGAAGTGATGCAGGAATGGTCGCCCGCGCCGCTGACGATTTACGCGGCATATCCCAGCAGGAAACACCTGTCGGCAAAGGTACGCGGCTTCGCGTCGTTCTTGCAGGAGTGGCTGGCGGCGCGCTGCCCGTATGCGGCGGCGGATGTGAAGGGCTGAGAGGCGATTGGTTGAGCATGGACGCCCTCCCCCTCTCCCGGCGCTGTCGCGCCACCCTCTCCCTCAGGGCGAGGGAACTGCAGAGAGGCGTCGGCACAAGAATTAATCGCGTCCCGTAGCAAGTGTACAGATCACGCACCGCACTTTGCCGTTCCCTCTCCCTCGGGGAGAGGGTAGTGCGTCAGCACCGGGAGAGGGGAAATCGTGGCGCCCTACAAGACATCCCGCAACAATCCTTAGTGCTGAATAGAGCGTCTGGCCTCCTGCCACGCGCGGACAGCATTTGACGACTGCTCCATCACCTGCGTACACACATCGTCCGGCAAGGCACTCGCCAGCGAGACAAACAGTGACTGCGTCGTCTCCTGCGCAATACCTTCAATCGCCAGACCCTGCGACAGGCAACGCATCTGGATCGAAGCCAGCGCATCGGCCAGCAGGCGCCAGCCATGTGTCGGCATCTGTTCATACACGCCAAGTAACAGGCCACCGAGGTGGCGCATGATGGACTCGGCCTCCTCCCGCTCTTCCGCCGCAATCATGGCGTGCCACAAGGCCAGATGCAGCTCACGGCGCAGCAGCACCTTGAAGTCGAAGGCTGCGCCCTCGTCGTTCTGCAAGCGTTCGAGATAGCCTTGGGAAACGGCCTCTTCCTGCACGTCCAGTTCATTGCGCAACAGACCGACCAGCGTACTCACGCCCGCCAGTGCCTTGGCGCCGAAGGTCTCACTGAAGGCCAGGCCCCATTGATCCAGCCCGGAGAGCAGCAAGGTGCGACGCAACAGCGACTCGTCGCGTGACGCCATGCCTGCCCATTCCACAAGATGACCCGCCAGCTTTTCGAGCGCCGACTGACGTTGTTCGGCGCTTGCCTCAATGGAGAGACGAAAAGCGGCAGCAAACGCTTCCTGCACCAGTCGCGCGGCCTGTTGCTGAGCGTCACGCGGTGCCAGTGACGCGAGTGAATCAACGGGAAGGGTGTTCTGGTCAATGGGCCGATCGTTGGAATTGCTCATGTTTTTGCCGCTATTTCCGGGTTTGAAGTGCGGCATTGTGCCGTACTTTCCATCACAAAATAAACGGCCGTGAGATCCGTCACTAATGCCGCACGCATTGCTCGGGGAACGGCATGCATGTTGCTCGAAAGGAACCGTAGCCCCGTCATCAAAGGATTCGTCATGGATAGCGTAGTAGCGCAACTACTCGCACGCTTGAGCATGTTTCTCACACAGGAGCTCGACCTTCGCGTCGATGCGCAGCGCTTTGCAGAAGAGCCTGAATACGCAGCGCAGGTGCTCGGGCTTGTTGACGAGATGGGCGACCACGAATTCAGGACGATCGCCGGGGAAATCCGTAAACGGCAACTCGATCTCTTCAGCCTGAAAAACACCAGTGCGCCGCGCGAAACCGATTCGGGCTCACAGCCCCCAGGTGAAGACGAGACACAACTGCTTCCGGGCAAACGTGTCTGAGTTTTCCGCTCGCCCCGTCAGGATTCGATCAGGCGTGGCGAATTACCAACGTGATACAGGTCACATCAAAATAGAAGAGCTCATGGAGAGCATGCAATCCGGCATGTCGATTGCTAGGTGGTCACTACCCAATCCACCGGAAATTCATGATGGACAACGCACTGATACAGCTCATCGCTCGTCTCAAAATCCGCTTGCGTCAGGAAAAGGGCTTCTCCATCAACACGCAAAAATTCTTCAGCGACCCCGGTTACGCATCGCAAGCCCTTGATATTGCAGAGGACAGCGAAGAGGTTGAGCTTGTCACCCTATCCATGGACATCCGCGAAAAACTGGGCTGGATCGCCATGCCGCCAGCCTCAACCACGCCGCCACCAGCCACCCCGAACCCGGTCGTAAAGGCCGATGAGGAAAGACGTTACGTGTTTGGCGCACGATCATGAAGCCACGCTGAGTCGCAGGACGCCTCACATGCACCACCAGAGACAAAGGCCGGATCCAGTTGATCCGGCCTTTGTCATGGCTCACAGCCAGGGCATTGCGCGGCTGTGCTCGTC
>Ga0075366_10000471_pt1 | contig 18733 bp, 14 predicted proteins | sample EndMethybrTD3031_FD_72351 | JGI IMG/M metagenome (GOLD analysis project Ga0075366, IMG submission 72351) | Populus endosphere microbial communities from Tennessee, USA - Endosphere MetaG P. TD hybrid TD303-1 | ecosystem: Host-associated > Plants > Roots > Endosphere | place: USA: Tennessee...
TATCGCCACCAAATGAACTTGACCCTTTTGAGGCAATTACGCCCACTATTTTGTATTTATTACCGCCAATAAAAACGTTTTGGTTAACCGGATCGGAATGTTTGAAAAGTTTTTGTTTTATCTCATCGCCAATAAGCACCACGTTGGATCCGTGTTCCAACTCGGAAGTTGAAAAATTACGGCCGAAAGAGAGCTTTTTACCGCTGGTGGCCAGGTAGTTTTCGTTTGAGCCGGATATCGAGATATTTTGGTTTGTTTTTTCGCTGCCGAATTTGGCAACAGCAGTGCCGGTAACATCAATATTAACAGCGACGATAACAGGCAGCTTAAAGGTTTTTTTAAAGCGGTCGGCCTGGTCATAAGTAATAGGCGGATACATTTTGCGGTGGCCGCCATTACCAAAATTAAGCCCCTGCCCCCGGTTTTGGATGGTGAAGGAATTGGCCCCCAAATCGGCAAAGGCATCGTTGGTAAATTGCCTGATACCTTCAATAGCAGTTAAAATACTTACCAGCGCCATAATGCCAATAGCGATAATTAAAGCCGTAAGCGATGTACGCAACCTATTACCGGCAATGGATTGTAACGCTATCGAAATATTTTCTCTGTAGGAGGTTTTTACCGGCATGGGCGTAATTATGTAATAAGCAGTTATATGACTAACAAGCCTACCGGTTTGTTACAGCAATATAAAAATAAGGGACTGGATATGAAATGAGATTAAGAACGAAGAAACAAAAGAATTAATTACGGTTTATAAATAAGTATAACTCTATTTTACGCGCCAATGAAAAAGGCAACCCATCGGGCTGCCTATATATCTAACTAATGAATCTTTCGTATGGTTTACCCCGGATAGATTCTCCGTCTTAACTCTTGATTCTTAACTCTTGCCTCTATTTAAACAGAGAACGACGTTCCGCAACCGCAGCTGCTTGCAGCATTAGGGTTGTTAAAAGTAAAGCCACGGGCGTTTAAGCCATCCTGGAAGTCTATCTGCATACCCATCAGGTACATGCCATGGGCTTTGTGCATAAACACTTTTATCCCATCAATAATAAATTCCTGGTCGCCTTCCTTTTTCTGGTCGAAACCTAAAACGTAGCTCATACCCGAGCAGCCACCTCCTTCAACACCAACACGCAGGCCAAACTCATCGCCAATCTCTTGCTGGTCCTTCAATTTAAAAAGTTCCTTAACGGCGCCCGGTGTAAATGATACCGGCAAAATTTCAACAGCAGTACTCATCTTATTTTTATTTAACTATACAAATATAAGGTAAAATGTGGATTTTTACATCCACAGCTATTTTATGACCTCTGTATAACATTTTAATAACCATGCTTACAACACAATATTTACTTGATATTTTAAAGTTTACCATAGCCGGCGCCGGCGTTATATGGATAGCCTTTTACCTGGTTAAGCCCTATCTTGATAAGCAAAACCAGGTACAATTACTGGAGCTAAAACGCAGTATAAGCAGCCAGACGCTACCTTTACGGTTACAGGCTTATGAACGGGTTGTTTTATTTATCGACCGTATTAACCCGGCCAACATGCTTATCCGCCTTAACGCGGGCGGCCTTTCGGCGGCCGATTTGCATATTGTTATTGTTAACGAGATCCGTACCGAGTTTCAGCACAACGTTACCCAGCAAATTTATGTAAGCAGCCGGGTTTGGGCTGTGATGAAAAGGGTTAAAGAAGACACCATGAGTTTGGTAAACAATGCCATAAAAGGCCTTCCCCAAAACGCCACCGCCATGGAGCTGAGCAAAACCGTGCTTATCCATCTAAGTCAGCTGGAAGATGATCCTTACGAAATTGCCATTAACCTGGTAAGGCAGGACCTGGAGGAATTATTTTAACCCGCGATGGCAAACAAATTCAGCACCACATCGGGTATCGAAATAAAGGAGGTTTACACCGAACCTTCCAACATGGACGAACTGCCGGGCCAGTTCCCTTTTACACGCGGCATCCAAAAAGATATGTACCGGGGCAAAGCCTGGACCATGCGCCAGTATGCCGGTTTTTCAACGGCTGAAGAATCAAACAAACGGTATCACTATTTATTAAGCCAGGGAACAACCGGCCTTTCGGTAGCTTTTGACCTGCCTACACAGATTGGATACGATAGCGACCATGAGCTATCCGAAGGCGAAGTAGGCAAAGTTGGCGTAGCTATAGATTCGCTGGAAGATATCGAGATTTTGTTTGATTGCATCCAGCTTAAGGATATTACCACCAGCATGACCATTAATGCCACCGCTGCTATTTTGCTGGCCATGTACATCGCGTTAGCAAAAAAACAGGGAGCCGATTTAAGCCAGATCTCGGGCACCATTCAAAATGATATATTAAAGGAGTATGCCGCCCGAGGCACCTATATATACCCGCCCACGCCATCTATGCGGTTAATTACTGATGTGTTTGAGTATTGCAGCAAAGAGGTTCCCAAATGGAATACCATATCCATATCCGGCTACCACATTCGCGAGGCCGGTTCAACGGCGGTACAGGAACTGGCTTTTACCCTGGCCAATGGCAAAGCTTATTTAAAGGCAGCGCTCGAAAAAGGGCTTGATATCAATGTATTTGCCAAACGCCTTTCTTTCTTTTTCAACTGTCATAATAATTTTTTCGAGGAGATAGCCAAGTTCAGGGCCGCCCGGCGGATGTGGGCACATATCACCAAAAATTTGGGCGCTACGGATGCAGGTGCGCAAAAGCTACGTTTCCATACCCAAACCGGCGGATCTACTTTAACAGCCCAGCAGCCGCTTAACAATATCATCAGGGTAAGTAACCAGGCTTTAGCCGCGGTGTTAGGCGGCACCCAATCCCTGCATACCAATGGTTACGATGAAGCCCTGTCCCTGCCGACAGAAGCTGCGGCTAAAATAGCCCTGCGCACCCAACAGATCATCGCCTTTGAAAGCGGTGTTACCGATACCGTAGACCCCCTGGCAGGCTCATACTTTATAGAAGCCCTGACCGATGAGGTGGAAGCCGCTGCGCAATTATACCTGGATAAGATAGAGGCCATGGGCGGCGCCGTTAAAGCCATAGAGCAAGATTACATTCAACAAGAGATTGCAGCGTCGGCGTATCAATACCAGATTGATATCGAAAACGGTGAAAAAATTCTTGTGGGAGTAAATAAATTTACCCAGCGTGAAGACGCCCCCTCGGGCGTGTTCAGGGTTGATGATTCTATCCGCAAAATGCAGATAGAAAAAATTGCAAAACTCAAAAACAAAAGGGATGGCCATGCTGTTGAACAAGCTTTACAACAATTAAGAATAGCGGCAAAGGGCACAGAAAATTTAATGCCCTTTATAGTATCTTCCGTTGAAAATTATGCTACCTTAGGAGAAATCGCGGATATACTACGCGAGGTGTTTGGAGAATATTAATATCGCGGGTGTGGCTTAGGATTTTTGTACAGGTACCGTGCCATAATTAACAAAAAGAACAGCTTTTATTTTTAGTGGGTGCTAAACCAGCGCTTTAGTTTTTTAGTGCAGCGTAAATGGCTAAAATAGGTAAACAATTGCCTTTATTTTTCCAAACGGCAGCAAAAAAAGCAGTGTTATCCAGGTGACTTTTAATGGATTAACCGAGCAACCTAAAAATTAATTTTTAAATAATTCAATTGCATTTTTTATTATAAAACATTGCGTTATATACAAATTTTATACTTAAAAACAACTTTTGTTGATAACTAACGAAATGTTAAAAAAGTGAAAATTTAATTTTTTTATACGCTTTTTTTGGACACATTTGATGTTCCGTTACAGTCCCAAAAGAAGTTGACTGAGGGGTTGGAAATCAAATAATTACTTATATTCACTATGGAAAAAACTTGTACTAACGTTTGGAATAGCTGTCTTCAGATCATAAAGGACAACATACCGGCACAGAGCTTTAAAACCTGGTTTGAGCCGATAAAAGCCTTAAGAATGGAAGGGAGTGTCTTGACGATACAAGTACCAAGTTTGTTTTTTTACGAATGGCTTGAAGAGCATTACGTAGGGTTATTGCGCAAAACAATTAAAAAACAATTAGGCGATGAGGGGCGTTTAGAGTACAATATTGTTGTTGAGCAATCATCATCAAGTAAACCCTATACAACTAATATGCCTTCGAACGGAAACGGAGCCGAGTCAAAAAATCAGTCGATGCCGATCCCTATCTCTATTAATAAGGATATTAAAAATCCTTTTGTGATACCCGGTCTTAAAAAGTTAAATGTTGACCCGCAACTGAACAGGAACTACACCTTCGAAAATTTTGTTGAAGGCGATTGCAACCGTTTGGCCCGGTCGGCCGGTTACGCTGTAGCAGCCAAACCAGGTGGTACTTCATTTAACCCATTGATGATTTATGGCGGCGTTGGTTTAGGTAAAACACACCTTGCCCAGGCCATTGGTAACGAAATAAAACGTTCACTGCCCGATAAACTGGTACTATATGTATCGTGCGAGAAATTTACACAGCAATTTGTAGACGCGCTTAAACATAACAACATTAACGATTTTGTTAACTTTTACCAGGCCATTGATGTCCTCATTATGGATGATGTACACAACTTTGCCGGTAAAGAAAAAACACAGGATTTTTTCTTCCACATTTTTAACCACCTGCACCAAAGTGGTAAACAACTGATCATTACATCCGATAAAGCGCCAAAGGACCTGGCTGGTTTAGAAGAGCGCTTGTTATCAAGATTTAAATGGGGCCTGTCGGCCGATTTGCAGATCCCTGATCTGGAAACCCGCATGGCCATCCTTAAAAATAAAATATACCAGGATGGTATAGAGCTATCAAACGATGTTATTGAGTACGTAGCCCATAATATTGATAACAACGTACGTGAGCTGGAAGGCGCAATGGTATCGTTATTGGCACAATCAACCCTTAACCGCAAGGAAATTGACCTGAACCTTGCCAAACAAATGTTGAAAAACTTTGTGAAGAACTCATCAAAAGAAATTTCGATGGAGTATATCCAAAGCCTGGTTTGCGAATATTTTGAAGTGCCTATTGAGATGGTAAAATCACAAACCCGCAAACGCGAAATTGTGCAGGCCCGCCAGATATCCATGTACCTGGCTAAGGCGCATACCAAAAGTTCATTAAAATCAATAGGCCATTTCTTTGGCGGCCGCGACCACTCTACCGTGATTTATGCCTGCCAAACTGTTGAAGATTTAATTGATACCGATAAAAAATTTAAAGGCTACGTTGCCGACATCCAAAAGAAGTTAAAAATGTCGTAACCGACCTACTAATCATATTACTAAGGGCCTTGCATCAACATGCAGGGCTTTTTTTGTAGTTATTTTTCGCTGCCCTTTCTATTTAACGATTGAAACAGCCAGTTAATCGATACATTATTATAAATACGCCTATGTTACAACATCTTTAGTACAGATTGGCTGCTTGCTTACTCCCTTCGGTAGGCATCGGTTCGCGTTATTGCGCCAATCCACCATAATTAATTGTGCTTATAGATGTTGTTTACTTTAAAGCCTGGCAAGCTGCTTGCCCTTATCGTATGTTTTCTGTTCATCCTGCTTACATACCGCCGGGCCGGGGCACAAAGCCTGGGCGATCCGGTAGTTAAAATTACTTTTGGTTCGGGCACTGCATCAAGAGCGGGCGCATTATCGGCAGATTCGGGCACTACCACTTATGTTTACAGCGCAAGCGGGCAAATAGGCGAAAATTATTACACCATTACCAATCAAAGCAACACCACCGTACACGGCGGCTTTGTAACCAGCTACGATCACGACTACGAAACTACGGGCAATACCAACGGCTATATGATGGTGGTAAACGGTAACGTGCAGGCTGGCACCGTTTATACCCGTACGGTACCCGGCCTTTGCGGCAACACCCAATACCAGTTTGGCGTTTGGATAAAAAACGTGCTGTCAACCGGTGGCATACTGCCCAATATGGTTTTTCACATTTACGCCGCCGATGGTATAACCGAATTGGGCACCGGCGTATCAACCGGCGATGTGCCTACCAGTAATGTATGGCATAATTACACAGCCAATTTTACCTTGCCGGCAGGCACCGGCGATGTGGTTATAAAACTGGTGAGTAACGCCAGCGGTACGCAGGGCAATGATTTCGCGGTTGATGATATTACCTTCAGCCCATACGGCTCAACGGTTTCGGCTGTTTTTAACGGATCAACCACTGGCACCGAAATTACTTGCGCGGGCTCGGCACAAACCTATACTATTAATGCAACCAGTACGCTGGCCAGCGGCTATGTGCAAAAACTACAGGTATATACCAATGGCGCATGGACAGACCTCAGTACCGCCGGCACATCAACTTCTTATACCATTATAGCCCCTACCACGGCCGGTACCTACCTGTACCGCCTGGTTTCGGCCATTACAGCAAATATCACTTCGGCCAACTGCGTTGTGGCATCCAATAACCTGACGCTGGTAATTACCCCGGCGCCGATAGCCGCATTTACCGTTGCCGGCCAAACCTGCCTGGGCACGGCAAATGTATTTACGGATGCCTCGGTAACCAACGGATCAACCATAAAATCATGGTCCTGGGACTTTGGCGACGGGCAAACGTCGGCATTGCAAAGCCCTTCGCATACCTACGCTAAAACGGGTACTTATACCGTAACGCTTACCGTGACAGGCAATACAGGGTGTACACCATCGGTAGCCACAAAAACCGTAACTATCAATGCGCTACCGTTAGCGGCGTTCAGCTTTACTACGCCCGATTGTTTAACCCAGGCCGTTACCATTACTGATCAATCAACTACAGGCACCGGCACCATCACATCCTGGCTTTGGGATTATGGCGATGGCACAACCGAAACCAAAACCACCAATACAGCCTTTACCCACCTGTACGCCAAGGCCGGTACTTATAGTTTAAAGCTAACCATCACCAATACAGGCGGGTGTACAGCTGTGCTTACAAAAAGCATTGCGGTAAGTCCGCTGCCGGTTGCGGCTTTCAGCATGCCCGATGTTTGCCTGGCCGATGCATCGGCCACGTTTACGGACAACAGCACTATTGCCGATAATACCACCGGCAGTTTTACCTATCTGTGGAATTTTGGCGATGCCAACGCAACTACTGCCAGTCCCAATACGTCTACCCTGAAAAACCCATCGCATAAATATACCCAGGCGGCGGTGTACCAGGTTACGCTTACCGTAACATCGGCAAGTGGCTGTACATCTGCTATTACCCAAAGTTTTACGGTGAATGGCTCCATACCCGTAGCATCTTTCACCGTAGCCAATACATCAGCGCTGTGCAGCGATCAGCAGGTAACATTCACCAACACCTCTACGGTGGATTTTGGCAGTATTACCAAAGTAGAATGGTATTACGATTATGGTAACAACCCCGGCACGGTTGAAACCGACGAAAGCCCGGCCTACGGCAAGTTATATTACCACACCTATACGGCTTTCCATACCCCGGCCACGCAAAACTACCAGGTGCGCATGGTTGCTTATTCTGGCGGTAGTTGTGTATCTGTCATGGATAAAACCATCACCCTGCTTGCTGTACCCGATATAACTTTTACCGCGCCATCGGCAGTATGTATTAACGGTGGCACCGTACAGCTGGCCGCCCAGGAAACCTCGGGAATAGCCGGCACGGGAGCGTACTCGGGCACGGGCGTGACTACCGCAGGCCTGTTTGATCCGGCGGTAGCGGGGGCCGGCACTTTTACTATAAACTATATTTACACAGCTACAAATTCCTGCCCGGTTTCGGTAAGCCAAAGTATTACCGTTAATCCGATCCCGGTTATTACCACCGGCCCCGATATTACCGTACTATCAGGCGGCACCGCTAAACTGCCGGCAACCGCCCAGGGTACCGGCCTCACCTATTTATGGTCGCCGGCCACTTACTTAAACGATGCTACCTTGCTAAACCCAACCGTTACCCCAACTGATGATATCACCTATACACTCACAGTAACCAACAGTTCGGGCTGCTCAGTAAGCGGGCAGCTAAATGTTTCGGTATTGCAGGGGCCGGTGGTACCCAATGCCTTCTCGCCCAATGGAGATGGTGTTAACGACCAATGGAATATCAAATACCTTAACACCTATACCAACTGCACTGTCGAGGTTTATAACCGGTATGGCGCCAGGCTATTTGCCTCCACTGGTTACGCGGTCCCCTGGGATGGTACTTATAAAGGCACCGCTGTACCCGGTGGCGTATATTACTATATCATCAACCCCAAACATGGCAGGAGTACCATGTCGGGGTCTTTGACAATCGTCAGGTAATTTGCAAAAACAGGTCAAAAATTCAAACTAATCTGCAGGAAGAAAAATTTGCATTGATGATTTATTTTATATTTTCAATAATTACTGAAAATATAAAATAAACTATATATTTGTGCTGTCAATCAACAACACGCATAACAATGAAAACGCTTAACAACCACATGATCCTTTTCGATGCCGAATGCCCCATGTGCAGTGTTTATACCAAGGCATTTGTAAAAACCGGCATGCTTGATAATGGCGGCAGGGCTGCCTACCAAACCATGCCCCAAAACAACTGCCCGGTTTATGACAGGCAGCGCGCCGTTAACGAAATAGCCCTCATCAACCTGGATAATGGCGAAGTAACCTACGGCATCAAAAGCCTGTTTAAAATATTGGGGAATGCCTGGCCTGTGTTTAACCCGTTGTTTGCTTTTAAACCCTTTATTTGGCTCATGAGCAAGGTTTATGCTTTTGTATCCTACAACAGGCGGGTAATTATTCCACCTGTTCATGAGGACGCTGATTTTGCCTACAAACCATCCTTCAAGTTGCATTATCGCATAGCTTACCTGCTGTTTGCCTGGTTTTGTACCGCGTTTATATTAACCCGCTACGCGCATTTGCTGGTGGGCATGGTGCCACTCGGCAATAGCTACCGCGAATACCTGGTTTGCGGCGGACAAATAGCTGTGCAAGCCGTTGTAATAAGTATATATGCCAAAGACAAAGCCTGGATTTACCTTGGCAATATGATGACCATCTCTTTTGCCGGCAGTTTGTTATTGCTTGTACCACTCGCTGTTAATCATTGGTTTCAACCTGGCCCGTTGGTGTATGCCGTGTGCTTTCTGTGTGTAGCCGGGCTGATGTTTTTGGAACATGTTCGCCGTACCAAACTGTTACAGTTGGGGTGGATAATGACCATCAGCTGGGTAAGCTACCGTATTATTTTATTGATCCTGATTTTAAACTGATATCATGAAAGCGTACAAAAAAATAGTGCTCGCCGGTGGCAATGGCTACCTGGGCACCATGCTGGCCAGGTATTATAAAGACCTGGCCGATGAGGTCATCATCCTGGCCCGCAAACAAGCCCCCGCTATCGGTAACATCCGCACGGTGGTTTGGGATGGCAAAACAGAAAACGGCTGGACAGTGCAGCTCATTCAGGCCGATATGCTCATTAACCTTTGCGGAAAAAACGTAAACTGCCGGTATAACAAAAAGAACAGGGCCGAAATCATTGCCTCACGCGTTGTGCCTACCAAACTATTGGGCGATGTGATCCATAAAATGGTCGATCCGCCAAAGCTGTGGGTCAACATTACCTCTGCCACTATTTACCGCCATGCCGAAGATCATCCGCAGGACGAAACCACCGGCGAAATTGGGTACGGTTTCAGCATCGACGTATGTAATGCATGGGAAACCACTTTTTTCAAATGCGAAACCCCGCATACCCGCAAAATAGCGCTGCGCCTGGGTATCGCGCTCGGTCGCAATGGCAGTGTTTTCCCACGCCTGCTCAACCTGGTAAAAATGGGCATGGGCGGCAAACAAGGCGACGGGCAGCAATACCTGGCCTGGGTGCATGAACACGATGTTGTCCGCAGCACGCAATTTTTGCTCGATCACCCTGAAATGGAAGGCATTTACAACTGCGCCGCCCCCTATGGCGAAAAGAACACCGACTTTATGCGCCACATCCGCGAAGCGTATGGTATGCCTGTTGGTTTGCCCGCGCCGCAATGGCTGTTGGCAATCGGCGCCTTTGTTATCGGCACCGAACCGGAGCTGATATTAAAAAGTCGCTGGGTAAAACCGCAGCGCCTGCTTAATGCCGGTTTTACCTTTCAGTATGAAAAGGCGGAGCATGCGATACATGATATTTTGAGTATAAAGGGATAAGGAACTTTTCATTCGGGCATTGACATGCGGAGTTGTAAACTTTCGAGAGATTCTTAAAGAGAAAATATAAATATCGTTTAGCAAGCGGGGGCAAATTGTAAGCAAGTCAAATAAGCTGTTGACTTATCCCGATCATATGAAAACAGCTATTAGTTCAAACCGTTTGAACGATCCTGATAGCTTATGCAAGCGCTCTTCCGCTCAGGTAACTTTGGGATACAAGCCGCAGAAAAAAGATCATAATTTAATAACATTAAACAAACACACAGGTTATTTTAAATTATGACAAAAAATCAAAACTCCTGGTTTACTTATTTATTACATTCGTTGCTTTATAAGCACCCCTGCATTTTAAACGACGATAAATTCAAAGTTTCTCCTTAACCAGGAGGTAACCACCTTTCGCCTTACACAATTAGGGGTAGCCAAAACAATGTTTTCATGGAAGATAAATTTAGGTTATCCGAATATAAGGCGCTTATATACCGGATATTTTTAGGTTACTTGTTTTATTTTATAGCCCGGGTTTTGTTCTTTGCCTATAACACGCACCTGCTGGCCGTCGATAATCTTTCTACGCTGTTAAAGCTATGCTATTACGGGATGGCATTTGATACTACCGCCCTGCTTTATGTTAACAGCTTATTTATTTTATTAAGCATATTGCCTTTAACCGTCAATACCCGCCCGGGCTATCAAAAAGGCATCACCATTTTATATTTTATCACCAATTTTTTGGCCTACGCCACCAACTTTGTCGATATCATTTACTATCGCTTCAGCCAGGTACGCTCAACCAAAGCTGTGCTCGATGTGCTTGCCGATGAAACCAATAAAAAAGCATTGCTTGCCCATTTTACCTGGGCCTATTGGTATATCCTGGTTATTTACATATTGTGCTGCCTTTGCTGGGTTTGGTTGTACTACCGCGTAAAAGTAAAGCCGCGCCCCATAAAGCACTTACAGCCTTATTTTTTCACTTCGATAGTTTCGCTTCTTGTTGCAGTGGCCTTGGTTATTGGCGGCATCCGGGGCGATTTTGCGCACAGTACCCGGCCTATTAACATGGTTGATGCCTATAAACACGTTACCGTGCCCAACCAGGGCGATGTGGTTTTAAATACCCCCTTCGCCATTATCCGCACAATCAGCAGCAACAATTTCAAGCTTCAGCACTGGACCACCGCAGATTATATTAACGCCAACATTAAACCCATAAAGCAGTACAACAGCAAGCCCGCTGCAAAACCCAATGTGGTAATCATCATTTTGGAAAGTATGGCCAAAGAGTATTGGGGCAGCATGAACAAGGGCGCCAATATACCCGGCTTTGTATCGTACACGCCGTTTTTAGATTCGCTGTCTGGCAACAGCCTGATATTTACCAACGCTTACGCCAACGGCCGCCAATCAATCCATGCCATGTCGTCGGTTTTGGCGGGCATTCCATCGTTTCAAACGGCTTTTACATCATCACCTTTTGCCAAGCAAAAAATCGAATCTATCGTATCGGTATGTAACAGCATGGGGTATCAAACTTCATTTTTTCATGGCGCGGCAAATGGCTCTATGGGTTTCCAGGGCTTTGGCAGCATTTTGGGGTTTAAAAACTACTACGGCAGAACAGAATACAATAACGACCGGGATTTTGACGGTATCTGGGGCATTTGGGACGAGCATTTTTTTCAGTTTATGGGCAAAACATTAGGCACTCAAAAACAACCCTTTATGGCTACTTTGTTCAGCCTGTCGTCGCATGACCCCTATCAACTGCCCGAAAAATATAAGGCCAGGTTTAAAGGCGGGCCGCTTGCTATTGATAAATGCGTTCAATATACCGATAACTCGTTGCGGGTATTTTTTAACTATGCCAAAACCCAACCATGGTATTGCAACACTATTTTTGTAATAACCGCCGACCATACCAGCCAAACCTATTACCCCGAATACAGCGAAGGTGTTAACCGCTTTGCCGTGCCGATATTGTTTTACAGCGCCAACAATACCTATGGGCTAAAGGGCGTGCGTACCGACCTGGCCTCGCAAATGGACATATACCCGTCGGTAGCCGATTTGATAGGTTACAACAAACCTTTCCGGTCATGGGGGCGCAGCCTGGTTAGCAGCCTTCCAACCGAAAAGCCGAGAGTAATTAATTCAACAGGAAATATCTATCAGTTGATGCAAGGCAATTACACCTACCTGTTCGACGGAAAAAACATCACCGGGATATACGCCGTTACCGACGAAGGCCTGAAAAAAAACCTGGTGACCAACACCCCAAACCCCGAAATGAATACCGGCATAGCCGATTGCAAGGCCTTCATCCAGGATTATGCAGACAGAATTGTAAATAAGAAGCTGAATTGACACTAATGAATGTGCAGATTTCAAATTCAGATGTGCAGATGAAGGGCAGTATTTCAGATACATAGATTTTATTTTCAAATCCTTAAATTTTCAAATTGATTTAAATCATCTGAAACGGCGAAGCCCCCAACGTAGTTAATCTGCACATCTAAAATGAGCGTCATTTCCCCAAAAACTCATCTATCGCTTTTACCGCGCTTTCATACCTATCCGCGCCGGTGCCAGATATCAGTACATAGTTGGCATTCAGGGCATCCAGTTCTTTATGCCAAACATCCATAAAATACGCCCGTTTGGAGGGGAAGTTACGGAGCGGGTCATCCTGCCAGGGCAGGTCGATGTTGAGCAGGAGGTATAAATCGTAAGGGTGCCTGGGCAATTCGTCCAATACTTCCTGTGGCGAGCGGCCAAACATTTCTTCGCTCCATATTTTTACGGTGATAAAGGTAGTATCGCAGATCAGGATCTTGTTAGCCATGGGCAGTAGCTGTTCTTCCAAAGCGAGTTGGCCATAAAACATATTAATCTCATCCTGCCAGGTGCAGGGTTCTGTTAACTGTTCGCAGTAACCACGGGCATACTCAGGCACGGCAATGGTTTGGTAATGCGCCGCCAGGTAGTCTGACATAGTCGATTTACCTGTCGATTCGGGACCTACTACTGCTATTTTGGGTATGTGGGACATGGATTTTAAATTTCAAATATGCAAATTTCAGATGTGCAGATGAATAAAGTCAAAAGCAAGGAGTTATCGACATATGCAAGCCGAAATCAATTCACTATCTGCATATCTGCACATTTGAAATTTGCACATCTGAAATTTGCATATCTGCACATCTGAACCTACTACCGCTCCAGCTTTGCTATCCTTGTTGGGGTATCTATACCTGCAACAATACTGCGCGAGCTCAGCGCGATGGCCCTGATGGTTAAAGTAATATTACTTACATCTAACGAGCCAAACTCGTCTTTAACGGTATGGTATAGTTTATCGATATCTATCTGATCGGTTGAAATGGTATGGGCGGGTACGCCGAGCCTGGCCAGTGTGGCATTATCACTGCGGTAAAACAAATTCTGCTCGGGATAAGGGTCCGGGTAAAATTTAAAGGCCGTGCCCTCAAGGTTTTTTTGCAGTATCTTACCGAAATCTGAACGCTCGTAGCCGGTAATAAATGCCGAGTTTTCACCAAATTTTGACGCTTTGCCAATCATTTCAATATTAAACATGGCCACAGTTTTATCCGGATTTACCTGGCCCGAGAAGTACTGCGACCCGTAACCGCCAATTTCTTCGGCACAAAAGGCTACAAAAATAAGGGTGCGGGCATTATTTTTTAGCTTTTTGTAATATTTAGCCAATGATATTACAGCCGTTGTACCCGATGCATCGTCATCGGCGCCATTGGCAATGCTGTCGCCTTCCATAGGTTTTAGGATGCCCAGGTGATCATAATGGCCGGAAAATACCACAAACTCATTTGGCTTACTTTTTCCTCGAATCATACCCGCAACATTAAATAAAGAAACCTCTTCGCTTTTGGTTTGATAACTTACATCAAATGAGGTTACCTTATCAAAATTTCCCAGCACAAATACAGCAGGTACAGTTGTTTTGCCTTTAAAGGTTACGCCGCCGCTACCGATAAAGCCGCGTACCCGGGCAAAAAAGTCTTTAAATTTAGGATCGACCAACACCAATGATTTTTTACCGCTACGGGTAACCATTCCAAATTCCTGCCTGAAATCTTTATCGGCTGTTACCTGTATCACCTGCACATCGGCGTTGGTAGCCCAGCTAAATGAATCGCCGCCGGTTGCAAAAGCGCTATCAGCTGCTATACTTTTACCGTTAATGCTCAGCGTTAATTTAACCGGGGTAGAGCGTATCATTTTAAAATCCTGCCTGAAACCGGTATTACCTGCCAGCGGCGTTAAGCCAATGCTTTTAAATTCGCCTTCAATAAATTTGGCAGCTTTTTCGATGCCGGGCGTAAAGGTTGCACGCCCCTGCATGTCATCAGCCGATAACGTTTTAATAATGCGGCCGACATCATCCTGCCCAATCATTTTATTTACGTCCTGGGCAAAGCCACAGGTTGAAGCTGCTAATAAAGCTAAGCTTAATAAGGTTTTTTTCATGGTTATTTGACTTTAGTTTGCAACCAATTGTTACGGAATGTTTCCTGGTCTTTTGATAATTGCTTGCCTGCTTTTTCAAAGGTAATTACTTCAAAATTAGGATTTGCCTCTAATACAATGGTTGTTTCATGGCTGCCGGTGCGGTTTTTATAATTTACGGTAAGCTTATCGCCAGGTTTTTTTTCAGTAAGCTGGTCATCAAAGCCTTTCTGGTCTTTGATGTCAACGCCGTTTACTTTTAATATAACATCACCTGCATCCAGCCCGGCCTTATATACCGGCGAGCCAATAATTGTGCTTGATAGTATGGGCAATCCTTCGGCATTACCAGCGCGCGGCTGGCCCGCCCTGCCACGGCCGGCGGTAGTTGCCAATGAGCCTGCCCAGCCTTTTTCGGGGTTAATTTTGCGTAAAACCAAACCCGCTTTGGCCAATAGTTCTTCGTAGTTATTTTTATCAATGCCGGTAATGTATCTCTTAAAAAAGTCGGCAGCAAATTTGGGGTTGGTTACTTTGCCCAGGTCGTTTTGCAAATCGGGCACTGTATAAGGTTTCATTACCTTGCCGCGGCTTAGCCAAACCTGGCGCATATAATCATCAAGCGTAATGTTAAAATCGCTGCGCAGGCGCAAGTCAAGCGCAAGGGCTATGGCGCCGCCATAGGTATAATAGCTGGTAAAATCGTTTGCGTTGTTATTTGGGTCGATAGAAACACCGGCATCGGCAAATACCGAGTAACGGCTCATTTGGGTTGCAGGATATTTAGCGGCGGCAGGCGTGTTTAATACCTGGTTTACCAGGCCTGCTAATGTGCCCGTATAATCGTCGAGATCAATAAAGCCTGAGCGTTCCAGTAGCAGTTCGCCGTAGTATTGGGTAAAGCCTTCGGCAAACCAAAGTTCGCTGCTCATGTTGGCGTGCTCAAAATTGAAGGGCTCCAATGTTTTGGGGCGGATGCGTTTCACATTCCAGCTATGGAAGTATTCGTGGGCAAAAACGCCCAGCAGTCTTTTCTCCAAACCTTCAACCTTAGGTGCGGGTATTGTGATACAAGTTGAATTACGGTGCTCCATGCCATCGCCAGATGTAGTTGGGTGGATATCGCTGATAAAAGTATATTCGCCGTAATCATAAGCCGGAAACTCGCCAAATACGGCTTTTTCTTCCTGTACCATCCTGGCAACCATTTTGCCAAAATTATCTATTACGGCCTGGCTGTCATCGGAGTGAACGGTAAGGTTTACCTTCTCTTTTTTGTTATCGTAATTAACCACGTCCCAACTGGTTATTTTAAAATCGGATAGTTCGGTAGGGCAGTCCATCATGTACTGCAAATTAGGGGCGCTGTAAACGTTTTTATCCTCGTGTTTAAGCTGGGTAGCTACATGCCAGCCATATTTATCCAAATCGTTAAACTGGAAGGTAAGGGGCCTTTTGTCCTGCCCTACTACCCACATAAAAGTGGCGGGCATGTTGAGGTGGGCGTGGCTTGGGTCAATGCTGGCGTAGGTGCCATCTGTCCAGTTGCCAAAAAGGGTGTAGCTTACTTTTACGGTAGCCGGATGCTCGTCTATCGAGTAAACATCACCTTCTACCTGCTTCAGTTCAAGGGCCTTGCCGTTTACATCGGTAGCGGCAACATTATAAATATTTTTACCAAATTCATGCGTGGCATAGCGGCCGGCAGATGAACGGCTCATCCTTACCACCAAAGGGCCGGTTGGTGCCTGCGGAATAGTCATAGTAATCTCGGCCTCGTGATGGGCAGCATTAGGGAACGATATGGAATAATAAATAGCTTTTGGTGCATCCTGCTGGGCCATGGCGGCGGCCGAAAACAGGGAAGCAAACGCGAGTAGTAATGTTTTTTTCATGTATTATGATTAGCAGCGATGAAATTACAACTAATCGGCCAATTGTATTATATCAATATTATTACAGAGAGGGCGTTTGCCGGGCTATAGTATTTATTACGCCGGGGTGCCGGATTGAATACTATTTTACTGGTAGGGCTTAACACCATAAGTATTCGGAAGAAATAAAAAAAGCGGAGGGGTGTGCGATTCCTTCCTTGGGGAAGGGGGAGGTAGGGGTTAAATCAGGCGTTCAAGCCACTTTGCAACTCGTCGCTCGTATAAACCCCTCCCTGCCTTTACGCTCATTTCCGACCGCACCCCTCCCGTTGGGAGGGAACTAAAAAGTCTTCCGAACACCTACGAACTTACTATCAAAGAATTCTTTAATATGTCAGTTATAGCAATTACACGTATTTTTGAATCATGAAAAGACTGATGCGCAGTTTTGGCTTCGCTTTTAAGGGGTTAAGGTATGCCACAGCAACACAGCCTAATTTCAGGATACACCTGGTACTGGCCTTTATTGCCATTGCGCTGGGTTTTTTACTGCAACTTTCGCCGGCCGAATGGCAATGGATTATGCTGGCGATAGCCCTTGTATTGGTGATTGAACTTTTAAATACCGGGATTGAAACCTTAACCGACCTGGTATCGCCCGGGTACAATGAAAAGGCCGGCAGGGTGAAAGATGTTTGCGCCGGCGCAGTAGTAATTGCGGCTTTGTTTGCACTTATTACAGGCATCGTGATATTTTTACCCAAACTTATTTTACTGGTAAAGCATGTTGCATAAAACCCGAGGTATTGTATTTAAAGCCACCGATTATGGCGAAAGCAGCGTAATTGTGCAAATTTTTACCGAAAAGTTTGGCCTGCAATCGTACATCATCAACGGAGCTAAAAAGCCAAAAGCTAAAATAGGCCGCAATATGCTGCAGCCGCTGCACCTGCTCGATTTGGTTGTTTATCATAAAAATACCGGCAGCGTGCAGCGTATAGCCGAGCTTAAAAATTCGCCCGTATTGCAAACCATCCCTTATGATGTGATCAAAAGCTGCATAGCCATTTTTTTAAATGAGGTGCTATATAAATCCATCAAACAGCAATCGGCCGAGGAAAATATTTTTGATTTTGTTTTTAGCGCGATAGAATGGCTCGATCATCAAACAAGTAATGTGGCCAACTTTCACCTGCTGTTTTTAGCCCGGCTTACACGATACCTGGGATTTTATCCAGACCGGAGTTTAATTAACCATGCCGATTATTTCGACCTAAAAAACGGTACGTTCAGCAAATACAAGCCGGATACGGTGATGTATTTGTCGCCCCCGCATACACAAAATTTTATCAGGCTGCTCCAGTGTAATTTTGAAAGCATGGACCAGCTGAAATTGAGTAACGACGAGCGCAGGTACCTGATTCAGAAATTAATAGAATATTACGCCCTGCACATAGAGGGGTTTGGCAATATTAAGTCTGGGGACGTGTTGGAGGAAGTGCTTTCCTAAGCCTCCGGGTGCTCCAATACGTGCTTTTTAATAAACTCGATGCTCGAATCGGGCAAATCTGTTCCGCTTATTTGCTTTACACTGCCATCGGGTTGTATTTCCAATTCGGCGCTGATGTTGTTGTCTATAAACACGTGCAGCTTGTTTTGCTCTTTTTCTACCCGGCAGGTCAGGTCACGGCCCGAAAAATGGATTTGAAATTCATACTTTCCATCTTTTGCAGCAGGTACGGTATCTTTTGGATCGATCATGATATAGCGTTTATCTGGATAACACTATTGCCTGTTGGATGTTTTATTTGGCGATAAAAATGGGGCTAAAACAAAAAAAGAGATAGCCAAGCGGCTCTCTCTTTTTTTTAAGTTGACTGACCTCATTATTTACCATAAAGAACTAATTGGTTAGATCGATAATAACAATTAGGACAAATATAAGCACTATAGGATTAGTAGACTAATTTTTGGCGAAAAAAGATTCATTTTTATGAAAAAACACCGTATTTTGATCAAAAAGGCCTGTTTTTTGAAAAAAACGCCCTTATTTTGCCATTTTTTCAATCAAAACGCTCAAAAAATGACCCTGTTTTTATCCGGGCAGGCTTGGCATAGCGCATGCAATGGCACCCTTTGGAGCACTTAAGT
>Ga0075366_10000472_pt1 | contig 18720 bp, 17 predicted proteins | sample EndMethybrTD3031_FD_72351 | JGI IMG/M metagenome (GOLD analysis project Ga0075366, IMG submission 72351) | Populus endosphere microbial communities from Tennessee, USA - Endosphere MetaG P. TD hybrid TD303-1 | ecosystem: Host-associated > Plants > Roots > Endosphere | place: USA: Tennessee...
CAATGCCGGCCCTTCGAAAGATGCCGTGCCGACGACACGTTCAAGCCGTCTCCTCGTCGTCGTCCGAGAGTTCCAGCTCGGCCACCACGCCTGGCAGCAGCGCTTGCACGCGCGCATCAGGCAGCGATTCGACATCCCTCAGGCTTCGCTCCATCGCGCGCGTGCGGCGTTCGGCTTCGTCAATGGTGTTGCCGGCCTCGACCAGCTTCTTCTTCGTCTTCGCCAAGACCGCGCCGAACTTGCCGAACTCGGTCTTGACGGCGCCCAGCACCTCCCACACCTCGGCACTGCGCTTTTCGAGCGCCAGCGTGCGAAAGCCCATCTGCAGGCTCGTCAGCGTGGCGAGCAAGGTGGTCGGGCCGGCGAGCGTGATGCGGTGATCGCGCTGCAGCGCTTCGACGAGGCCGGGGCGGCGAAGGGCCTCGGCATAGAGGCCTTCGGTGGGCACGAAGAGGATGCCGAAGTCGGTGGTGTGCGGCGAGGCGATGTACTTCTCGCGGATCGATTTCGCTTCGAGGCGCAGGCGCGTCTCGATGGCCTTGGAAGCCGCGTCCACCGCGTCCTTGTCGGCGCGATCCAGCGCTTCCAGCAGCCGCTCGTAGTCCTCGCGCGGGAACTTGCAGTCGATGGGCAGCCACATCGGCAGACCGTCGTCGCGGCGCCCCGGCAGCTTGATGGCGAAATCGACCCGCGCGTTGCTGCCCGGAATGGTCTCGACATTGCGCTCGTACTGCTCCGGCGCGAGCACCTGTTCGAGCAAGCCCGCCAGCTGCACCTCGCCCAGCGTCCCGCGTGTCTTGACGTTGTTGAGCACGCGCGACAGCGAACCGACATCACGCGCCAAGGTCTGCATCTCGCCCAGGCCCTTGTGCACCTGCTCCAGGCGATCGGCCACCTGCTTGAAGCTCTCGCCCAGGCGCGCTTCGAGCGTGGCATGCAGCTTCTCGTCAACGGTTGCGCGCATCTGTTCGAGCTTTTGCTCGTTGCCTTGCTGCAGCGTGGTCAGCCGCTGCTCGACGGTCACGCGGACTTCGCCGATTCGGCGCTCGTTGGCTTCCGACATCAGGCGAAGCTGCTCCGACATCGCGTCGGAAAAGCGCTTGAGCGCGATGTCTTGCGATTCGCGAGAAGACTGGGCCTGCGCCGTCTGCGTACTGGCCGCGGCCTGAAGCGCCTGGCTCACTGCCGCCTGCATCGCGGCCAACTGCGTGCGAAAACTGTCGATCTGCTCGTTCTGCGTGCGGGCCACATCGCCCTGCTGATTCAACAGGGTCTGCTGGAACACGCCGAGCGCATTTCCCAACTCGACGCGTGTGCCTTGGGCGCTGCGTCCCACCTCGTCGCGCAGTTCACGTTCGAGTCGCTCGCTGCCCGCCGACAGTTGCCGCAGGACGGCGCCGGCAGTCTCCTGGGGATCGGCCACGGACCGCTGCCTCGCGACCAGCCACAACAACAGTGAGAGATTCAGGACGAGCGCGAGAAGGATCAGCCAAGCTTGCCAGTTCATTCGCCCATTGTCTCAGCACGAGAAACGCCTCGCACCAGCGAGGCTTCGATGCGGTCGAACACGAGTTGCACCAGCAAGGCGAGCGCCGCCGATGGCAAGGCTCCCGCCAGCATGGCGCCGGTGTCGTTGACGGCGAGGCCGGCGACGATGCGTTCGCCGAAGCCGCCCGCACCGATGAATGCCGCCATCGTGGCCGTGCCGACGTTGATCACGGCCGCCGTCTTGATGCCCGCCATGATGGTCGGCAAAGCGAGCGGCAGCACGACGAATCTGAGGCACTGGGGCGGCGTCAGCCCGAGCGACAGCGCGGCGTCGCGCATATCGACGGAGACACCCGACAGCCCGGTATAGGTGTTGCGCACGATCGGCAGCAGCGCGTACAAGAAGAGCGCGAGCACCGCGGGCACGAGTCCGATGCCGCCGACGATCGCGATCAGGAAAGCGAGCAGTGCAAGCGACGGCACCGTCTGCAGGATGCCGGTGGCGGCCAGCAGGGGTGCCGCGCTGCGGGGCCACGCCCAGGAGGACACGCCCAATGGCAAACCGACGACGACGGCGATGAGCAAGGAGCCGAAGACAAGCATCAGATGCTGCGCCGCGAGGCGCCCGAAGTCGTCCGCGAAAAGACGCGACCAGAAGCCCTGCGACACCTTGGCGGGCCGGGTGGCGCCACCGGCCACGAACTGCCGCGCGACGTCGGCGAAGGTCGAACCATCGAGCTCGACCTGCGCGTTGAGCGCGATCATCGTCTTCTCGTCGATGCGGCCTTCGAGCCCCTTGAGCGGCGTGGGGTCGACGCCGCTGCGCATGAGCAGCACGGCGTCGTACTTCGGAAAGAAGCCCAGGTCGTCCTGCAGCACGCGCAGCGCGAAGCGGCCGACCTTGGCGTCGGTGGAGTAGATGTCGATCACGTCGACGCGCTCCGCCGCGATGGCGTCGTACGCAATGCCGTGGTCGATGCCGCCGCTCAGTTGCATCGGCAGCTTGTAGGCCGATTTGAGCGCAGGCCAACCATCGGCACGCGCCAGAAATTCATGCGACAGGCCGAAACGCAATGCAGCCGCTTGCGGCTGCAGCAAGTCGGAAATGCGCGTGATGCCGAGCGCCTTGGCTTGCGATTCGCGCATCGCCAGCGCATAGGTGTTGTTGAACCCGAGCGGCACCGCCGCCTTGAGCCCGCGTGGCGCGAGCCAGGTGTTGAGTTCGGCGAGCGTCGGGTTGCCGTCTCTCTTCAGAAGCTCGCGAACGATGGTGCCGGTGTACTCGGGGTACACATCGACCGAGCCGGTGGCCAGCGCCTGTTCGAGGATACCGGTGTTGCCCAGCCCCTGCTTGTGCTCCGACGGCACACCAGCCTTCTGCAAGGTCTGGTGAACGATTTCGCCGAGGATGTATGACTCGGTGAATCGCTTGGACCCGACGACAACCTTGTCCGCCGCCCAAGCCACGCCGCACAGGCCGCAAACGGCCAGAGCCAGCACGCAGCGGGCGAAGAAGCGCGTCATCGGCGCAGGACTTCGGGGTTGATCGGTGTGGGCGGCTTGCCGGCATCGGGGCCGAAGCCGAGCGCCGCGATGAGATTGTCGGCCGCCAGGTTCGCCATCGCCAGGCGCGTGGCCACCGTCGCGCTGGCGATGTGCGGCGTGAGCACGACGTTGGGCACGTTCAGCAAGCCAGGATGCACCTTGGGCTCGCCCTCGAAGACATCGAGACCCGCTGCAGCGATCTGCCTGGTCGCGAGCGCCTTCGCGAGCGCCGCGTCGTCGACGATGCCGCCTCGCGCAATGTTGGTGAGCGTGGCGCTCGGGCGCATCATCGCGAGCTCTGCCGCGCCGATGGCATGGTGCGACTCCTTCGAATACGGCAGCACGATCACAAGATGGTCGGCTTGGCGCAGCAAGTCTTCCTTGCCCACGTAGCTGGCCTTGCACTCGGCCTCGATGTCACCCGGCAGGCGCGATCGGTTGTGATAGATCACCTTCATGCCGAAGCCATGCGCACCGCGACGCGCAATCGCCTGGCCGATGCGGCCCATGCCGAGAATGCCGAGCGTGGCGCCGTGGATGTCGCTGCCGGTGAACATGTCGTAGAACCACTTTGTCCACTCGCCCCGGCGCAAATAATGCTCGGACTCCGCGATGCGCCGCGCCGTCGCCATCATCAGTGCAAATCCGAAGTCGGCGGTGGTTTCGGTGAGCACGTCGGGCGTGTTGGTGCACAAGACGCCGCGCGCGGTGCAGGCCGGCACATCGAAATTGTTGTAGCCGACGGCCATGTTGGACACGACCTTCAGCTGAGGATTCGCATCGAGCACGTCGGCATCGATGACGACGCTGCCGGTCGTGAACGCACCCACCTTTCCTTTCAGGCGCGCCATGAACTCGGGCTTGGTGAGCGCCGCGTCACTCTGGTTGTCGTCGACATCGAAGTGCTGGCGCAAGCGATCCAGCACCTCGGGGAACACGGCTCTGGCAACGAGGACAGCAGGTTTCATCCCGGCTCCCTTTTTCATTCGAGGAATCGAGCGAAACCGGCCACCGGTTCACGCTCGGTCACGAGGCTGTTCTCGACCGCGTCCGGGTCGGCGAATCCGAGCGACATGCCGCACACGAGCATGTGATTGGGCGGCGCTCCGATGTGCTCCAGGATGATTCGGTGGAACTGCGTGAACGCGGCCTGTGGACAGGTGTCGAGCCCGCGCGCGCGCGCCGCGACCATGATGTTCTGCAGGAACATGCCGAAGTCGAGCCAGCTTCCTTGCTGCATGATGCGATCGATCGTGAACATGAGGCCTACCGGCGCATCGAAGAAGCTGTAGTTGCGCCCGTGCTGGTCATGCATTCGCGCCTTGTCGGTCTTGCCGATCTGCAGGAGGCCATACAGGTCCCAGCCGATCTTCCTTCGCCGGTCAATGAACGGCGAGCGCCACTCGGTCGGGTAATAGGCGTACTCCTCCTTGTGCGTCGATGCTTCCTCCGGATCGTCGTAGGCGGCCAGCACCTTGCGCGACAGTTCCGCCTTTGCGTTGCCGGTCAGGACGAACACATTCCATGGTTGCGTGTTGGTGCCCGATGCCGCGCGCGAAGCGATGGCAAGGATCTCCTCGATCGTGCTTCGCGGAACGGGGGTCGGCAGGAATGCGCGGATCGACTTGCGCGAGACGATTGCCTCGTCGACGGCGGCGGTTTGTTCGGCGGTCGGTTGCCTGGTGGTGTTCACAGCAGTCCTTGCAAGGCTTTGTCCATTGCGGGCGGCAGCGCGGTTGGCCGCCGTGTGGCGCGGTCGACATAGACGTGAATGAAGTGCCCCTTGGCCGCGCTGAGCGGCTGCCCCTCGGCGAATAGCCCGATTTCATACCTGACGCTCGACCCGCCGATGCGGCCCACGCGGATGCCCGCATCGATGGGTGTGGGAAATGCGATGGGAGCGAAATAGTTGCAATGCGTCTCGACCACGAGCCCGATGACTTCGCTGCGATGAATGTCGAGCGCGCCGGTGTCGATGAGGTAGCCGTTCACGGCGGTATCAAAGAGGCTGTAGTAGACGACGTTGTTGACGTGACCATACACGTCGTTGTCCATCCAGCGCGTAGTGAGCCGCGTGAAGTGGCGGTAGGCATCACGGCCTTCGGCTTGGGGACGTTCGCTCATGCGTCGTATTGTTCCATTGGCGCCAGCTTTCCATGGCTTCGCGAAGGGTGTTGAGTTGCACGGCCACCGTGTCCTCGATGACGCGACCATAACCGCCGGCCATCGAGAGGGCCGCCGGGATGCGGCGTTCGCACAGGGCAGCCAACACCCGCCGGTCGCGCTCGGCCAATCCTGCTGCGGAAATCTTCAGTCGCCCGAGCCGGTCGCCCTCGTGCGGATCGGCGCCCGCCAGGTAGAAGACGAGGCCGGGCATGGCCTGGGCATGATGGCGCCAAAGTGCGCTCAGCGCACGGTCGAGCGCGTCCAGGTATTCGGCGTCGCGGCAATCGTCGGGCAACTCGATGTCGAGATCGCTGGCTTCCTTGCGAAACGGAAAATTCTTGGCGCCGTGCAGCGACAGGGTAAAGACCGTCGGGTCGTCTCGAAAGATCGAGGCCGTGCCGTTTCCTTGATGCACGTCCAGATCGATCACGGCGATGCGCAAGAGCGCCCGATGCTGCCGATGCCACTCCGCTTGCATGAGCCTGGCCGCCACCGCGACATCGTTGAAGACGCAATAGCCGGCCCCCTTGTCCGCGTAGGCATGGTGGGTGCCGCCGGCCAGGTTGGCACTGACCCCCTCCTGCAGCGCCGTGCGCGCCGCCTGAATCGTGGCGCCGACAGAACGGCGCGAGCGCTCGACCATTCGGTTCGACCACGGAAAGCCGATTTCACGCTGTTGCGCGGCAGACAGATGACCTTCCACAACTGCACTCACATAGCCGGGCGTGTGCGCGAGAGCAAGCTCGCCATCGCTGGCCACCGGAGCCTCGTGCAGCCGGATGCCCGGCAGGCCTGCCTCGACCCCCGCTCGCAGGAGACCGTACTTGCCCATCGGGAATCGATGACCCTCGGGCAAGGGCAACACGAAGTGATCGGAATGGAAAGCCTGCACCCGAACCATTGTGTTCGCTGGACAACAGCCCGGTACGGCCGGATACATCTTGAAAGACCTTTCTAATATGTTGCGGCGCAGCATTTCGTGCTTGCTTTGTCACCTCAGGCCTCTATACTTCGGGCCATGGTGCAGCGCAGCAATTAGCGCCTCACCAGGCTCTAACCAACCCCCCGCTCTGGAGATCCCACATGCTCACCGCTGAACAATTCGCCGCCGCCCAAAAAGCCAATGTCGAGACCCTCTTCGGTCTGACCAACAAAGCATTCGAAGGTGTCGAAAAGCTCGTCGAACTGAACCTGCAAGTGGCAAAGGCTGCCATCGGCGAAGTCGCCGAAACCACCCGCGCCGCCCTGTCCGTCAAGGACGCGCAAGAACTGCTGGCCCTGCAAGCCGGCCTGCTGCAACCGACCGCCGAAAAGGCCGCCGCTTACAGCCGTCACCTGTACGACATTGCTGCCGCCACCAACGCTGAAGTCAGCAAGGTTGCCGAGCAGACGGCCACCGAAGCGCAAGCCAAGTTCATGAACGCGGTCGACTCCGCCGTCAAGAACGCCCCGGCCGGCACCGAGAACGCCGTCGCCCTGGTGAAGTCGGCCGTCGCCGCTGCCAACAACGCCTACGAAAGCGTGCACAAGGCCGCCAAGCAAGCCGCTGACGTCGCCGAAGCCAACTTCCAGGCCGTGACGTCCACCGCCGTGAAGGCCGCGCAAGGCACCACCAAGTCCAAGCGCGCTGCCTGATCTTGAAGCAACGGGATTCGCGTTAATTTTTGTACGAGGGTTGAACTTCCCGACAGGCCTCCCATCTGATGAGTACCGCAAGCCTGGCTTGCGGTGTCCCTGAAAGGTTGTCTCCTCGGTACCCGAATCCCTCCATTCAAGGTACCTTCAGGCCCGGTCTCTGACCGGGCCTTTTATTTTGTCTTGGCCACAATGCTGGCGCGCAACTGCGGCAACAGAGCCAGCGCGGCCTCGCGGCCGGCGAGGATCGACTTCTTGCGAGCAGCGAAGTCCGCGCCGCCCACACCCGGCAACCTCGGGCGCATCACCACGTCGGCGTCGCGCAGTTCGAAGGTGTTGATGCTTCGGCCCATGATGGCGAAGGTCTGCAACAGCATGCGCATCGGGTCACCGGTCGGATTGCCTTCCGGCGCCGCAGAGATGTCGACCGCGATGACGAGGTCGGCGCCCATCTGCTTGGCAAAACGCACCGGCACCGGCGAGACCAGGCCACCATCCACATACTCGCGCGTCCCGATGCGAACCGGCTGGAAGACGGCCGGGACGGCGCTGGACGCGCGCACGGCCAGTCCGGTGTCGCCGACCTGGAACAAGATGGGCTGCCCGCTGTCGAGGTCGGTCGCCACGATGCCCAGCGGCAAGGACATCTTCTCGATCGGGCGGTTTCCCGTCGCGTCTCTCACGTAGCGGGCGAGCGCGTCGCCGCGAATCATGGCGCGGCCGGGAAACGACCAGTCCGTGATCGCCGTCTCGTCCATGGCGTCGGCCAGCACACCCAGGGCGGCGCCGTTGCGCCCCGAAGCGTAAAGGGCAGCCACGAGGCTGCCGGCCGACGTGCCGACGACGAGATCCGGGTGGATTCCGTTCTCCTCCAGCACTTGAATGACACCGATGTGGGCAAATCCCCGCGCCGCGCCCCCGCCCAGGGCGAGCCCGATTTTGGGGGGCCTTGGCAACGGCTTCGGGACGATAACGTCGGGCGGCGGAACCGACGCCGTCGGGCCTGAGGCGGAAGACGACGGCGGCGCAACGGGAGCCGTCTGACAGGCCGCCAAGGCCAGAAGGCCGGCCAAGGCGACGCAGCGGGACAATTGGGAGCGAATGTAACGGGGACTGGGCATCAGCCGAATTTTATGGGGCCGGTCAGTGGCGACCTTTCAATCCTCGAAATTCAGCATAAGCATTCGCCAAAACTGTTCTTCTCATCTATATGGAAGATCCATAAAGTCGCGGCTCACGGCCATTCGGGCGTTCGTCCGACCGTGCAGAGCAATCGCACCATGGATTTGATCGCAATCTTGAGTGGCTTCGGCGTCGGCGCCATCGTCGGCCTGACGGGCGTGGGCGGCGGCTCGCTCATGACGCCGCTGCTGCTCACGGTGTTCAAGCTGAACCCGGCCGTGGCCATCGGGACCGACCTCTTCTTCGCGGCGATCACCAAGACCTCCGGCTCGATCGCCCACCACCGGCACGGCCATGTCGACTATCGGATCCTCGGCTTTCTGCTGGCGGGCAGCATCCCGGCGGCCGTCGCCACGATTGCGCTGATGCACTTCACCGGCATCACCAAGGGCTGGGCCAGCGCGCTCACCTTCTCGCTGGGCATCGCGTTGCTGCTGACGGCCGTGACCGTGGCTTACAAGCAAGCCTGGCAGCGCATCGGCCTGCGGCTCGAACGCCTGATTCCCGAATCCCGCAAGACACGCTTGACCGTGCTGTCGGGCGTCATCCTCGGCGTCCTGGTGTCGCTCAGCTCGATCGGTGCGGGCGCCATCGGCGCGACGCTGATCCTCATCCTCAACCCCCGGCTGGAAGCCCGTCGCCTGGTGGGCACCGACATCGCGCATGCCGTGCCGCTGACGCTTGTGGCGGGCATCGGGCACGCGACACTCGGCCACGTGGACTGGTCTCTGCTCGCCGCGCTGCTCGTCGGCTCGATCCCCGGCATCTGGATCGGCGCCCAGCTCACACGCCAACTGCCCGACAAGCTGATTCGCGCCCTTCTGTGCGTATCGCTCGTCACCGCAGGCCTGAAGGTCATCGCCTAATGAATCACCCCCACGTCGCTTCGCTCCTGCCCCCCGAGGGGGCGCAGGCCCCCTTTGGTGCGGCCCGGCAGGAGTCCTGATATGTATATCTACACCGACTTCGACAAGCACTTCGTTCACCAGCGCGCCGCGCAGTTTCGGGACCAGCTCGAACGCAACCTGGCCGGCACCCTGACGGACGACGATTTCCGTCCGCTGCGGCTGCAGAACGGCTGGTACATCCAGCGCCATGCGCCGATGCTGCGCATCGCCGTGCCCTATGGCGAGTTGAACAGCACGCAGCTGCGGGCGCTCGCCCGCATCGCGCGCGAGTACGACCGCGGCTACGGCCACTTCACCACGCGCCAGAACTGCCAGTTCAACTGGATTCCGCTCGTGAAGAGCGCCGACGTGATGGAACTGCTGGCCGACGTGAACATGCACGGCATCCAGACCAGCGGCAATTGCATTCGCAACATCACGAGCGACTGCTTCGCCGGCGTGGCGGCCGATGAAACCGTCGACCCGCGGCCGTACTGCGAGATCCTGCGCCAGTGGAGCACGCTGCACCCGGAATTCGCGTTCCTGCCGCGCAAGTTCAAGATCGCCGTCCACGGCGCGCTCGAAGACCGCGCCGCCATCGCCTGGCATGACATCGGCCTTCAATTGCTGAAGAACGACGCCGGCGACGTCGGCTTCAAGGTGCTGGTGGGTGGCGGCATGGGCCGCACCCCGGTGATCGGCACGGTGATCCACGACTTCCTGCCGTGGCAACAGATCCTCGTGTTCATCGAGGCGATCGTGCGGGTCTACAACCGCTATGGCCGCCGCGACAACATGTACAAGGCGCGCATCAAGATCCTGGTGAAGGCCGAAGGCCAGCGCTTCATCGACGACGTGAACGAGGAATACAAGAACATCCTCGAACGCGACCTCGACGGCTCGGCGCACATCATCACGCAGGCTGAATTCGACCGCGTGTCGGCGCACTTCCAGTTGCCCGCCGGCGTGGCGCCCATCGCCGACAGCAAACTGCAGGTGCCGAGCGATGCACCCGCTTCGTTCTCGCGCTGGACCGAGCGCAATGTGCATGCGCACCAGATCGCGGGCTATCGTGCCGTGACGCTGTCGCTCAAGCGCACGGGCCAGGCGCCCGGCGACGCGACCGACCAACAAATGGAACTCGCTGCCGACCTCGCCGACCGATTCAGCAGCGGCGAGCTGCGCGTCTCGCACGACCAGAACCTCGTGCTGCCGTGGGTGAAGGAATCCGACCTCTTCGCGCTGTGGGAAGCCGCGCGCGCCGCAAGTTTCGCCACGCCCAACATCGGCCTTCTCACCGACATGATCGCCTGCCCCGGCGGCGACTTCTGCGCACTCGCCAACGCGCGCTCGATCCCGATCGCCGCCGCCATCACGGAGCGCTTCGACGACATCGACGAGCTCTACGACATCGGCGACATCGACTTGCACATCAGCGGCTGCATCAATTCCTGCGGGCACCACCACAGCGGGCACATCGGCATTCTCGGCGTCGACAAGGACGGCAGCGAGTGGTACCAGGTGACGCTCGGCGGGCTTGACGGCTCGGCCATCAGCGGCCACGCATCCACGCCCGGCAAGGTGATCGGCCCGTCCTTCGCGGCCGACGAAGTCGTCGACGTGATCGAAGCCGTGCTCGACACCTACCGCGTGCAGCGCACCGCCGCCAGCGAGCGCTTTGTCGACACCGTCAAGCGCATCGGCCTCGATCCGTTCAAGACAGCCGCCAACGCGCAGCGCCGCACCACCGCCAAGGCCGAGTAAGCACCATGAAGTTCATCGACAAATCCAAGGACGCGTGGCACACCGTCACCGGTGAAGATGGCCCGATGGTCACGCTCACGCCGGCGCCGCACAGCCTGCTCACGCTGACGCAGTGGCATGGCGTTCGCAACACCTGGCCGGCCGACATGCCCGTCGGCGTGCTGTACGCCAACGATTCGGACATCGAAGAATTGGTGGACGACCTTCCGCGCCTGTCGCTCGTGGCGCTGCAGTTCCCGAAGTGGGTGGACGGCCGCGCGTACAGCCAGGCACACCTGCTGCGTTCGCGCTATCGCTTCAAGGGCGAAGTGCGTGCCACCGGCGACGTGCTGGTCGACATGCTGCCATTGCTTCAACGCACGGGCTTCGATGCGGTGGCGATGCGCGGCGACCAATCGATCGACGCGGCCGAACGCGCATTGCGATTCTTCCCCGGCCACTACCAGGGCGACGTCCGCGACCCGCGCCCCCTGTTCGCGCGTCCGCCAGGCGAAGAAAACTCCAACGCCGAAGACTTCGTGAATGCCGGAGCGTCAATATGAGCGCGATCGACCTCTACGCGCGCAAGGGGCGCGATTTTGATGCCCGCGTCGCCAACGCGCTGGCCGTGTTGCAGCAGGCTGCCACCGAGAACGCCGGCCGCGTGGTGCAAGCCACGAGCCTCGGCGCCGAGGACATGGTCATCACCGACCTCATCGCCCGCCACAAGCTGCCGATCGCCATTGGCACGCTGGAAACCGGCATGCTTCACGCGCAGACGTCGGCGCTCATCCCGCGCATCGAGTCGCACTATGGCGTCACGGTCGAGGTCTACCAGCCCGTGGCAGAGGCGGCCATCCATTTCGTCAAGACGCATGGCGACAAGGCCATGTACGAAAGCATCGATCTGCGCAAGACATGCTGCGGCATCCGCAAGCTCGAACCGCTGTCGCGCATGCTCGCCAACCGCGACGCGTGGGTGACGGGCCTGCGCCGCGAGCAATCGAACAACCGCGGCGAGGTGCCGTTCCGCGAAGTCGACGACAAGGGCCGCGCCAAGTTCAGCCCGCTCGCCGACTGGACCTGGAACGACGTGTGGCACTACATCGCGAGCAACGACGTACCCTACAACCCGCTGCACGACGAATTCATGCCCAGCATTGGCTGCGCACCGTGCACGCGAGCGATTGCCGTGGGTGAAGACTTCCGCGCCGGCCGCTGGTGGTGGGAGGACGAAAAAGCAAAAGAGTGCGGGCTGCACGTGAAGGAAGAGCCCGCCGTGTCGATGATTGGAGCCAAGGCATGAATGCCCCGTTGAGCATCGAGCAGCTGCTGCCCGAACTGGACCATACCCACCTCGATTGGCTGGAAGAAGAGGCCATCTTCATCCTGCGCGAGACGGTCGCCGCGTTCGAGCGCCCCGCCCTGCTGTTTTCGGGCGGCAAGGATTCTTGCGTCGTCCTGCGACTGGCCGAGAAAGCCTTCAAGAGCAAGGGCGCCGACGGCGAGTACAAGGGCCGCCTGCCCTTCCCGCTGCTGCACGTGGACACCGGCCACAACTTCCCTGAGGTGATCGAATTCCGCGACCAGCGCGTGGCCGAGATGGGCGAGCGGCTCGTGGTCGGGCACCTCGAAGACTCCATCAAGCGCGGCACGATCCGACTGTCGCATCCGCTGGAGTCGCGCAACGGCCACCAGACCGTCGCCTTGCTCGAAGCCATCGAAGAGCACCGATTCGACGTGCTGATGGGCGGCGCCCGCCGCGATGAAGAAAAGGCTCGCGCGAAGGAGCGCATCTTTTCGCACCGCGACAGCTTCGGCCAGTGGCAACCCAAGGAGCAGCGCCCGGAACTCTGGACGCTGTTCAACACGCGCATCAAGCCGGGCGAACACATGCGCGCATTCCCGATCAGCAACTGGACCGAACTCGACGTCTGGCTGTACATCGCGCGCGAGAACATCCCGCTGCCGAGCCTGTACTTCGCGCACAACCGCGAAGTGATTCGCCGCAAGGGGCTGCTCGTGCCGCTGACGGAGGTGACGCCGCTCGAAGCCGGCGAAAGCGTCGAAACCGCCGAAGTGCGCTTTCGCACCGTGGGCGACATGACCTGCACCTGCCCGGTCGAGAGCCCGGCCGTGAACGCCGTGGACATCGTGGCCGAAACGCTGCGCGTGACCGTGAGCGAACGCGGCGCCACCCGCATGGACGACCGCACATCCGACGCGTCGATGGAGCGTCGCAAGAAAGAGGGCTATTTCTGATGACTTCCCCTGCGACCCACGCCGTGCCGAAAGACCACCGCGCGCTGCGCTTCCTCACCGCCGGCAGTGTCGACGATGGCAAGAGCACGCTCATCGGCCGCCTGCTGTTCGACAGCCGCGCCATCCTGGCCGACCAGCTCGACACGCTGGAGAAGAAGGCTGCCGGCGCGCCCATCGACTTGTCGCTGCTGACCGACGGCCTCGAAGCCGAGCGCGAGCAGGGCATCACGATAGACGTGGCCTACCGCTACTTCGCCACGAAGCAGCGCAAGTTCATCATCGCCGATGCGCCCGGCCACGAGCAGTACACGCGCAACATGGTGACGGCCGCGGCCGGCAGCGACGCGGCCGTGGTGCTCGTGGACATCACCAAGCTCGACGTGAACGCCAAGCCCCTGCCCTTGCTGGCCCAGACGCGCCGCCATGCGCTGCTGGCGCATCTGCTGCGCGTGCCCAGCATCGTGTTTGCCGTGAACAAGCTCGACGCCGTGGACAACCCCGGCCAGGCCTATGCCGCCGTGCGCGACGCCTTGCTGGCCTTTGCCGAACAGGCCGGCATCGCCGTGGCCGCGATCATCCCGGTGTCGGCGCTGCGCGGCGACAACGTGACGCAGCCGCTGGACGCCGACTGGTACGACGGCCCGTCGCTGCTGCAGTTGCTGGAAAGCCTGCCTCCGACGCAGGAGCGCAAGGAAGGCGACCTGCTGGTGCCCGTTCAGTACGTGGCGCGCGAAGGCGAAGGCACGGGCAACCAGCCGCGCACGCTGTGGGGCCGCGTGGCGCATGGCCGCGTGCGGGCCGGCGACGAGGTTCAGCTGTTTCCGAGCGGCCAGATTGCCACCGTCGCGCAGGTGCGCCTCGCGGGCGACGTGGTGGACGTGGCCGAAGCCGGCCAATCGGCCGGCATCGTGCTGGACCGCCAGCTCGACGTGTCGCGCGGCGACTGGATCGCCACGCCCAAGACCATTCACGAGACGCAGCGCTTCACCGCGACACTGGCCTGGCTGGACACCGAGCCGGCCGTGGTCGGCCGCAAGTACTGGGTGCGCCATGGCAACCGCTGGGTGCAGGCGCGCATCACCAGCATCGAGAACAAGCTGGACATCCACACGCTCGAATCGCTCGATGCGCATGAACTGGCAGTGAACGAAATGGGGCTTGTCGTCATCGAAACCCAGCAAGCCCTGCCGATCGAAGCCTATGCCTCGAACCGCGTGGGCGGCTCGCTCATCATTGTCGACCCGGCCAGCAACCGCACCAGCGGCGCCTTGCTGGTCAAAGAGGCTGCCTGACACATCATGACCGCGCGCGTCGTCATCATCGGAGCCGGGCCGGGGTCGGCCGACCTGATCACCGTGCGCGGCGCACAGTGGCTGGCCCGCGCCGACGTCGTGCTCTTCGACGCCCTGACCGACCCGGCCCTGCGCGAAATGGCGCCGAACGCGCGGTGGGTCCATGTGGGCAAGCGCGGGTTTTCCGACAGCACCGGACAGGCGACCATCAACGCATTGTTGGTGAAGCATGCCAACGAAGTCGATCTCGTCGTGCGGCTCAAGGGCGGGGACCCGAGCGTCTTCGGCCGGCTCGAAGAGGAATTGATGGCATTGGCGCAAGCCGGCATCGGCTGCGAGGTGGTTCCCGGCGTGACTGCCGCCATCGCCGCCGCCGCCGCCACCAAACGCCCGCTCACGCGCCGCGGCAATGGCCGCAGCGTGAGCTTTACCACCGCCATGACGCGCACCGGCGCTTTGCACGCCTCTCGAACAGCCGACACCGAGGTGTTCTACATGGCAGGCAAGCAGCTTTGCGCGTTGTCGCGCCGCCTGATCGAGGCCGGCTGGCCGAGCGACACGCCGGTGTGCGTGGTTTCCCAGGCCGGCTGGCCCGACCAGCTTTGCAGCGATCACAACGTCGCCACATTGCCGCGCGCGAGCCTGTTGCATGCCGGGCGCCCCACCGTCGTGACCGTGGGCGCCGGCGCCGAACCGGTTTGCGTTACCGCAAGCGAAATGACGTTCAACCAGCGCTTTGGCCGCGTGGAAACCCTGAAGCCGTAAAATCGCGGGTTTCGCGGCACACGCGAAACCCATCTTCAACAACACTGAGCGAGACCATGACCCACGTCGTCACTGAATCGTGCATCCGCTGCAAGTACACCGACTGCGTCGACGTGTGCCCCGTCGATTGCTTCCGTGAGGGTCCGAACTTCCTCACCATCGACCCCGATGAGTGCATCGACTGCGCGGTGTGCATCCCCGAGTGCCCGGTCAACGCCATCATGCCGGAAGAGGACGTGCCGGGCGACCAGCAGCACATGATCAAGCTGAACGCCGACCTCGCCAAGAATTGGCCGAGCATCACCAAGCGCAAACCGGCGCTGCCCGATGCCGACGATTGGAAAGACAAGACCGGCAAGCTGCCGGAGCTGATCAAGTAAGACCCGACCGAACACCATGGAACCGAACGCCAACGTGGAGATTTCCAAGACCGTCGACTCGCACGAAGGGCCGATCGAGACCGATGCAGTCATCGTCGGCGCCGGGCCCGTTGGCCTGTTCCAGGTGTTCGAACTGGGCCTGCTCGAAATCAAGGCCCACATCATCGACTCGCTCGCCTATCCGGGCGGACAGTGCATCGAGCTCTACCCCGACAAGCCGATCTACGACATTCCCGCCGTGCCCGTGTGCACCGGCAAGGAACTCACCGACAACCTGCTCAAGCAGATCGAGCCCTTTGGCGCGACCTTCCACCTGGGGCAGGAAGTGACGGTGGTGCAAAAGCAGGAAGATGGCCGCTTCTACCTGGAGACGAGCAAGGGCACGCGCTTTCTCACCAAGACCATCTTCATCGCCGGCGGCGTGGGCTCGTTCCAGCCGCGGCTGCTCAAGGTCGACGGGCTCGACAAGTTCGACAACTCGCAGCTCTTCTACCGCGTGAAGAACCCGGCGCAGTTTGCCGGCAAGAACCTCGTGATCGTGGGCGGCGGCGACTCGGCCCTCGACTGGACGCTCAACTTCGTGCAAGACGGCCCCAACAAGGCCGAGAGCGTGATCCTCATCCACCGCCGCGACGGCTTCAAGGCCGCGCCAGCGAGCGTCGCCAAGATGCGCGAGCTGTGCGACGCCTATGAGATGCAGTTCGTGGTCGGGCAGGTCACGGGCATCGAGGAAGCCGATGGCCGCCTCACGCAGATCAAGGTGACGGGCAGCGACGGCGTGACGCGCGTCATGCCGCTGGACATGCTGCTGGTGTTCTTCGGCCTGAGCCCGAAGCTCGGCCCCATCGCCGAATGGGGCTTGAACCTCGAACGCAAGCAGATCGTCGTCGACACCGAGAAATTCGAGACCAGCACGCCCGGCATCTTTGCCGTGGGCGATGTGAACACGTATCCGGGCAAGAAGAAGCTCATCCTGTCGGGGTTCCACGAGGCAGCGCTCGCGGCCTTTGCAGCGGCCCCTTACGTGTTCCCCGACAAGCGCATCCACTTGCAGTACACGACCACGAGTCCGAAGCTGCACAAGGTGCTCGGCGTCGAAACGCCGGTCTTCGATTGACGCGATAATCCCGTCCGCGGCGGACGTATCGCCGCACTCGCTATTTCGCTAGGGGTGTTGGACGTGGCAACACGTTCGACTGAGAAAGTCCCTTTGAACCTGACTGAGGCATGCCTGCAAGGGCTTGCCTCAAAGTCCCCGGATGGCGACTCTGAGGCAAGCCCTGCAAGGGCGAGTCTCACAGTCTCCCAGCGGGGACTCGAGGTAATCCTCGCGCAGGGAAGCATGCATGACACCACGTCCCGTGGGTTCACGTTCGCCGACCTGCCATCGACTTCTGTGGACACACGATGGCAACTTGCACTTCAACTCTTCGATTCAACCGCACGCCGGTAGTCGCCGCCGCGTTGCTGCTTGGCGCACTTGCTCACGCGCAAACCGCGACCACGCTGAACCCGGTCACCGTCACCGGCCGGGGCGATCCGGCGATCGATGTGAGCGGCTGGGGTGACATCCCACTGTCGAAGGCACCGTTCCAGGCCAGCATCATCTCGCGCGAGCAGATGCGCGAGCTGGGTGTGCAGCGCCTGGCCGATGTGGTGCGCATCGATCCGTCGGTGAGCGACGCCTACAACACCGAGGGCTATTGGGACTTCCTCACGGTGCGCGGCTTCGTCATCGACAACCGCAGCAACTATCGGCGAGACGGCCTGCCCATCAACGCCGAAACCGCGATCCCGCTGGCCAACAAGGACAGTGTCGAGATCCTCAAAGGCACGAGCGGCCTGCAGGCAGGCACCAGCGCGCCGGGTGGCCTCGTCAATTTCGTCGTCAAGCGCCCGACGGCCGAGGCCTGGCGCGATGCCACCATCGAATGGCGGCAAAACGGCACGTTGGTCGGCAGCGCAGACATCAGCCAGCGCTTCGGCGTCGACCGTGTGTTCGGTCTTCGCGTCAATGCGATGGCCGCGCACTACGACCCGCGCGTGCGCGACGCGAAGGGCGATGGTCACCTGTTGTCGCTGGCGGGCGAATGGCGAGTCACGCCCGACAGCCTGCTTGAAGCGGAAGTCGAGTCCAGCCACCAGAGCCAACCCAGCGTGCCGGGGTTCAGCATGCTCGGAAACGTCGTTCCGGCGCCAGTCGATCCGCGCATCAACCTCAACAACCAGCCGTGGTCCCTGCCCGTGGTGCTGGACGGCAACACGGCGTCCATTCGCTTCACGCAAAGGCTCGATGCGGATTGGCGTTTCACAGCCCACGCGGCGACGCAGCGTTTGAAGAGCGACGACCGCATCGCCTTCCCTTTCGGCTGTGGCGCAGAAGGCAACTTCGATCGCTACTGCAGTGACGGTACGTTCGACCTCTACGACTATCGCAGCGAGAACGAGCGTCGCCGCTCTGACGCGTTGCAGCTTGCCGTGCAAGGCTCGCTGAAGGCAGGCGACGTGTCGCACGCCGTGACTGCGGGCGTTCTTCGCAGCCGCTTTACCGCGCGCTTCCAGCAGCAGGCGTTCAACTACGTTGGCAGCGGCAATGTGCAAGGCACACTCGTGACGTCGCCGGACCCGACCTTGACGGCAGACAGCACGAATCGCGACGAGAGCAACACCGAACTCTTCGCACGCGACGCCGTGCGCTTCGGGCCGGGCACCACGGCTTGGCTCGGACTGCGGCACACCCGGCTGTCGCGAAGCAGCGTCGACACGAGCGGCAACGTGGGGCCGGCCTATTCGCAGAGCTTCACCATTCCCGGCGTCGCGCTGAGCCAGGAATTCGGCGGTGGTCAACTGGCCTATGCCAGTTGGGGGCAAGGCGTGGAAACCTATGTCACACCGGGATTGCCCAGCTACGGCACGGCCTCCGGCCTGCCGCTGCCGGCGGTGAAGAGCCGGCAGATCGAACTCGGCATCAAGGGCCGATTCGCCAACGGTACCTGGGGCGTGGCGTTCTTCGACATCGATCGGCCCGTGCCCACCGACACCGGCACCACCTTCGCGCTCGACGGCAGCGCGCGCCACCGCGGCATTGAGGCGAATGGCGCCGTGCAATACGCCGGCTGGACCGTGCAAGGAGGCGTGCAAGTGCTGCGCGCCCGCCGCGAAGGCAGCGCCGACGCCACAGTGAACGGCCAACGCGCCACCAATGTTCCCCAGGCCACGCTGAAGCTGCAGGCCCGTCGCGACATTGCCGGGGTGCCCGGCCTGTCGATGCAAGGCGACCTGGTCGCCGAGAGCGATCGCACCCTGTTGCCCAACACTGCCGACGCACGCATCCCGGGCTACGGCCGATTCGATGCGGCCTTGCGCTACCAACAG
>Ga0075366_10000473_pt1 | contig 18698 bp, 22 predicted proteins | sample EndMethybrTD3031_FD_72351 | JGI IMG/M metagenome (GOLD analysis project Ga0075366, IMG submission 72351) | Populus endosphere microbial communities from Tennessee, USA - Endosphere MetaG P. TD hybrid TD303-1 | ecosystem: Host-associated > Plants > Roots > Endosphere | place: USA: Tennessee...
ACATCGTAGTTTGCGACAGCAACATTATCAGTACTGGCTACCCAGGTAAGGTTGATTTGAGTGGTGCTGACGGCATTTGCCCGCAGGTTTTGAGGAGTGCTTGGTGCCTGGGCGTCGGTTGCTGCTGGAGTTTTAATTGATGCAGAGGCTGTGGCAGCAGAACTGTTACCGGCCGCATCGTACGCTTTTACCTGGTATGCGTAGGAAGTGTTTGGGCTGACGCCAGTGTCAACATAGCTGCCCGTGGCCGAGGTACTGATTGGAGTGCCATTGCGAAGGACCGTGTAGCCTATAACAGCAACATTATCGGTACTGGCGTTCCAGCTGACGGTGACTTTATTCGCCGCGTCCGCGGTTGCCTTCAAACCCGTTGGTACACTTGGTGCCTGGGTATCGCCATTGGCTACATTGACTGTCCTGGAATCTGCGCCAGTATTGCCGGCCGCATCGTACGCCTTGACCGAAATACTGTGCGAACCGTTAGTAACTTGCTTGCTGTCCCAACTGTATGAATACGGGGAAGTCGTGTCGCTGCCCTTAAGGACGTTATCTATATAAAACTCAATCTTGGAGACCCCGGTTTCATCACTGGCATTGGCTGTTATGTTAGCCGTTCCGGTAACTGTACTGTTTGCTGCGGGTGCAGTAAGCGCGACTGCCGGTGCGGTGGTGTCTGCATTGATGCTACAGTTGCCGCCCATGCCAGAAGGTACGCACGCTGTATCAGTTAATGCTAATACGCGGTCAACTTTTACATTTGCCTCACGTCCGATGAGCTTGAAGGTATGGTTGCCGGCACTGAGATTGAGCGAAATCTTGGAGGCTGACGAGCCGTTCTGGTAATCAACCCATGTCCATGTATTAGCGGCAATCGCGGAATCGCCCACGGTATAGCAGGTACCTCCATCAATTTCGAGCGAGTAGGAGTTATTAGTCGCGTCGGATGCCATGATGCGGCTCCATATACGATATGTCCCAGCCGAACTTACAGAGATAGTGCTTGTTGATTGGCCAAAGCTGGTATTCGGCACACTACAGGCCGCAGCTGCTTGCCGCGCATCAAATACGGCAAAGCCTATGCTGCTCAAGACAACGCCAAGAGCAACGAAAAGAGAGGTTAGTTTTATTTTCCGTTTTGTTTTTATTTTCATAGGACCCTCGGGATAGGTTGGTATGGTTATGCTTTTATCATCACCGTTCGCTGCGAAACTGTCAATACGTTCTGGACTGCACTCCTGTCTGTGCCATACTATTACTTGTATGCATCAAGAACGGCTCATCGGGGTACTCCTGCGCCCCTCATTGTTCAGCTCTACGGTTTCTATGGTTATAAGCCTGGCCGTCCTCGGGGCTGCCAACTGGACGTATGTGTCGCACAAGCTGCTTTTCTATGATTACTTTTTTGGACCTGATGGCATGGTCCGTGCTATCCAGGAATCTTCTGACAGCTCGGCAATACTTGACGTGGTGTTTAGTAAGTCCTTCGGCTATAACCTGGCGATTCTTGGCGGTGCGATTGCCGCAGGCTTTGCCGTGTTTATCCTGCTGCAGGTACTCAGCCGTGTAACCAAGGACGCGAGCGGGGTATATGAAGACCTGCGCGCCATCGACTCGGTGCCAAAACGTATGATCGAACGCGAAATTGGCCGTCGCATTATTATGCGTATCGTTTTGGCCGTCGTGTGGATTGCGTATACGTTTGTAACTATCAAACTTATCATGCCGTTCTGTGTGTTTACGACAGGAGTGGGGCTTAAGGCGCTGTGGGGTTTGGACGGTATAGCTTTTATATTGTTCGGTCTGGCTATGAGCTTTGCGTGCTTGCATCTCCATGTGGTCCTGGCCAGGCTGTTCTTGTTCAGGCCGCGCGTTTTCGGCACGGTTATCGAGTAGCTACCTCTGGAGCTTTTCTTACGGTTGGCTCGGTAAGATTGTAGTAGGGTATACTACATATAAACCCACGTTATGCGTAAATCGAAGAAATCATCCAAGGTACGTTCGGCATCCGATAAGGATTTCGAACGGTTGTACCGCACGATACCGGACTACCGCCGGGAACGTTCGCAAGGCCAGAGTCCTGCCGAACAGCAACCCGAACAACCTGATGAAAAACCGCGCTGGAAGCGGATTCTTAAACGTGTCCTGATATTCTTGCTTATTGTTGCGATTCTTGGAGGTCTCTGGCTCGGCTGGAAGTTTGCCTCTAATAACGTGAAGATCTTCGGCTGGGGCGGCCTGGTTGATATGTTCAAAACTACTAAGCTAAAAGGTGAAGATGAGGGCCGGGTAAATATTTTGTTAGCTGGCAACTCATCCGATGACCCTGGGCACGGCGGCGCAGAACTGACCGACTCGATAATGATTGCCAGCATTAATACCAAAGACAAAACAGGCTACATACTGAGCATTCCGCGCGACCTGTACATTGATATTCCCGGATCAGGCTATGCCAAGATCAACGAAACCTACCAAGACGGAAATAAAGAACCACTCTTCAGCGAATCGGGATATCCTTCAGGCGGCATGGGCTTACTGGAGAAAACTATTTCCGAGCGCTTCGGCATAGATATCCAATACTATGCCCTGGTGAACTACACGGCGCTTAGGGAAGCCGTAGATGCTGTGGGTGGCATACAGATTACCGTAGAGAGCAGCGACCCGCGGGGGTTGTACGACCCGAGCCCTGACCTCGCCAATAACCGCAAGCCGCTCGTCGACCTGCCCAACGGTATCGTGCCGCTTGACGGCCCGACAGCGCTTGGACTGGCTCGTGCCAGGGGTAATGGCCGCGGCTCATACGGCTATGCCCAGAGTGATTTCACGCGTACCGAAAACCAGCGCAAGATACTGGTAGGCCTTAAAGAAAAAGCAACCTCAGTAGGCACGCTTGCGAATCCTGTAAAGATCGGACAGCTGCTTGACTCAATGGGTAATAACGTCCAGACAGACCTGAAGGCGGGCGAGCTTCGCCGCCTCTATCAGATCAGTAAGGAAATTCCTGATTCCAAGATACAATCAGCCAGCCTTAATAAGGCAGACGGCGTCAATCTGCTCCAGAGCTACCGGACCAAGAAGGGTCAATCGGCGCTTGTTCCTGCTGCCGGTATAGATGACTACACGGCTATCAAGGCCTACATAAACAAACTACCGTAGTTCAGCAACGGCGGGTATCATGGGTATATGGTTATGCCTATCCGCCGCCGGTTTCTCGCGCTCCTCGTAACAGCCGCGGCTTTGCTATTCGTGGTTGGTATTGTCGTTGCCCTTGGCATTAAACCAGGACCCCGTTTTGCCCGCGAGCCGCAGCAGACCCAGGCCAGGAAACAGCCTGTATCCCCGCGTCCGCCAGCCGCATCTAACCAATATGAATTCCCGTATGGCGGCCGTGAATTACTTCCTAAGTATCGTTTTGTTGCCCTGTATGGAACGCCAGGGGCGCCAAAGATGGGCGTCCTGGGCGAGCGGAATGCCGCAGAGTCGGTGCAGGCTGCTAAAGATCTCGCTGCCCAATACCAGCCATTTTCTACCGAGAAAGTCTGGCCGACACTGGAAATTATTACCACCATAGCCTCCGCATCGCCTACGGCCAACAATGATTACTCAAATGAACTGGATATAAGCGCGCTGCAGCCGTGGGTGGATGCGGCAAAAGAAGCGGGCGTCTATGTAGTACTTGACTTGCAACCCGGCAGGACTGACTTTGTGACGCAGGCTAAGATGTACGAACCGCTCCTAAAGGAACCGCACGTAGGATTGGCGCTTGATCCTGAGTGGCGGCTCAAGCCTGACCAAGTACATATGAAGCAGATCGGCTCAGTCGACGTGGGTGAAGTTAATGCTGTATCGGCATGGTTATCGGACCTCGCTAAGCAGCATGCACTGCCGCAGAAGATGTTCCTCCTGCACCAATTCAGACTGTCCATGATCACCAACAGGCAACAGCTGGATACAAGCCATAAAGAACTGGCCTACGTCATCCAGATGGACGGCAATGGCGCCCAGCAAATCAAACTTGATACATGGCAGTCAGTGATAGCTGATCCGCCGGCCGCTGTTTATTTCGGCTAGAAGAACTTTTATGACGAAGACCACCCCGTCCTAACGCCAGAGCAAACCATGGGATTGCAGCCCAATCCCTGGTATATCTCGTACCAGTAGTTATTTCTTGGCTGTCTCGGCGGCAATACGGTGTTCTTGGCGTATTGCAAAACCGACCAGCCCAAGCAGGACGAGGTTGAAGATAAACCCGGGCAATGCGCTGAATTCAATGCGGCTGAACATAAAGAACTGGGTTAGGAAGATATTAATCAACGTTGCCCTGCGGAATTGCTCGTAAGCGCGCAGCCTTGAACGGCGCAGTAATACGGCACCCCATATAGCAAATCCTGCCGCCACCAGCGATGACAATAACTGGCCCCAAACTAGTTCTTCAGAGTAGGAAAGATCGCTCTTGAATATGTCGAAGGCGCCATCAACCGTAGCGTAGATGACGCCGAGCACGGCGACTACGAACATGGCCACTTCTGCTATGAAGAACAGACGTACCAGTAGATTTGATGACCTACGTTTCCAGAACAAGACATACTGACGGTCAAGCCATCTGATAAGGCGTTTTACCCGGCTAGGCTTGTTCGGGGCTACGGTCCTGGTGTAGGCGAGCACTTTCCCGAGTTGTGTTGTTACGGGATCCTGCTGGTCGGCACGCTCCAGCAATTCCTTAACTTGTTGTTTCTCGGTGGGATCCATGTCGCGTACGATTGCTTCTTCGAGCTGCGCGAGGGCGTTGAGCTGGTACTCACGGGAGTTCAGGGGACGGCTGCGGCTTAAGAAGTTGAAGAGCAGGTAGAGGATGATAAATATGGCGTAAATGATACCGATCGCTGGCTGGTAGAAATAATTATTGTCACGGGTGATGAACTTTCCCAGCTCATCGATGAACACCCCAAAACCTATGCCGCCAACGACAGCCATAAGGCGCTGGGCGCGTGCACCCAGAAAGGAAAGCCCAATGACAATACCGCCCAGCATAAGCGCACCGCCCCATAGCATATGAGCTATATGCAGCCCGCCGCTGCCGATTTGCGGGTAGCCGGTTATATACAAATAAAACCGCACCGCCAGTAAACTGGTGATTGCGGCTAACAAAAATAACTCAAGCTGGTCGCGCGACCTAACGTTACGATAGAAAATGCCAGAGGCCATGCGCCTATTATACTTGTTCGGCGGGTGCCTGGCCTAACTGGTCTAGCATTGTAGATAACTCCTTCGTAGACAGGACCGAGCAGTCAATCTCTTTTTTGGTAGCAATAAGATAGCCGTGCAGGACCCGTTTGATGCGTAGGGCGTCACTGCGCCATAGCCAGTTCACGATGTAGGGTTTTTCAGTATTGAAATATCGCGTGTATACCTTAAGCGACCCAAAGAAGGGCCCGACGTTGGCGTCAACATTTAATACATCCTCGATACGGATACTGGTTACCTCGCCGATAGCAAAGAATGACCGGTGTGTAATAGTGATCTGGGTGCGGTCAATTGTTACGGTGTCCGGGAACAACGTAAACGGAAAAACAGTCGTTGCAGTACCCAGTACTTCATTTGAACCGCTCACCGCCTGGGCGAGCTGGCGTTCGGCTTCATGCTTTTGATACTTTGCGCTGGGTGTGGTGGGATCGGGCGGTAGCGGTGGCGGCTGGTATTGGGGAGTTGGCGTGCCATTGTTCATACCTTTCCTCCTTGTTAGCTATTCTATCCTACCAAGATTCAGGTTCTGTTCGCTGTTAGATTTACCGCTAAAATAACGTGATTTTACTTCCGCTTACGGTGGTTTTGACATACTATGGCCATATGACTAGTCCACTAACACCCCCCGCAGACTGCCCATTCTGCCGGACCAACAACCTATTAAAGGGCGATGTCCTGGCTGAAACAGAAGGCGGATTTATGGTAGAGGGCCAATTTGGTACTTCCTGCCTCATCATTCCAAACGGGCATTACGAATCATTGCTTGAGCTTCCGGATACCTGGTGGCAGGACCTGAAAGCACTGCTCAGTAAAGTGCCTGGCCTTACCGGCGACTACAACTTGTCACTCAACTATGGCAAAGACGCTGGCCAGTCTGTGAAGCATTTGCATTTCTGGGTCATCCCCCGCGAAAGCGGCAAGCCCTCCAGCGGCAAGGGCTTTGCGCGCCTGATCGCCGAAGCGGACGCTACGCAAGCACAGGAGTAGCTTAGCTTACGGCTGGTGAGCCTTCGAGCGAGAGTACCCAGTCGTCGCGGTTGAACATACCTTGGTCAGTAAGGAACAGCGTTGTACAGCATGAGCCGCTTTCAGCTGCCGGCAGGAGCAGCGAGGTATCTTCTGTCCATTGCTGGCCGGCATATACAGTACTTGTGGTGGTAGCCTTGGTTACATCAGGTTGAAGATCTCCTGTTAGCTGCATTTCGACGTCCATGAAGAACAGGTCATAGCTATTGCGCTTCTGGAACATCGTTCCAACAAGGCGCAGAGGCACTGCTTCACAGCCGAGCTTTTCGCGGCATACGCGCCGTGCGGCGTCTTCGGGAAGCTCGTTATCGCGCATACGCGTTGCAGGCAGCCCCCAGAATCCTCCCAGGTCTTCATCACTCGCAGGGCGTTTAACGGCTAAAAATTGCTTGGGATTCTGCCTATTGCGCAAAATAACGGCAATGGCATTTCTACTCGGCTTACTCATGGCAACAGTAAACCACTAAGCAGCTTGGAATAATATGAAATAGATTTCCTAAATATCCTGTTTTCTAGAGGTCATCCATAGTCAGCGTATAGGTATATTCAGCCAACATGGAGTCGTTTTGCTCGGTAAATTCCAAGACATCGACAAATGCTTTACCGTATTTTGGCAGCGTGAATAGTTCTTCACGGGTGCAGGCTATATTTTCCCCGATATCGCTGCTTGGGCTAAGGACGGTGTCCTCTGGAAATGAACAGGTATATACGGCAAATAGCTTGTCATCAAATATAGTGTCTTCGTAGTGATCAGTGCGCCGGAAAAAACCATGGAATGTATGCTCGCCTAATTGTCCGAGCCTCTTAACAGCAAGCCTCTTGACAGCATCTTCAAATGATTCGCCCATTGTTACAGCGCCCGCTGGCCATTCGTGCGTATTCATAAAAGGCTGCACCTTTCTGTGTAGCGCCACGTATTTGCCGCCAACGCGGGGTAAAAACAGGACCATTAAGCGTGGGCGGGGAGCAAAAATCTCTTTCCCGTAATGAAATGCTAACTGCTGTTTACCTTTGGCTGTTATGCCATAACTGCCGCGGTCTATCTTCTGTACATAGCCGCCCGAAACAAGCTGGCGCAAATAGTAGCCCCCAAGGTCGGTTGGATAGCCGGCTTTTTCGCAAAGTTCGGTAAAACTAGAGGTGTCCTGGTTATAGAAACAGGCTAATACGCGAAAGGCTGCACCTTGGATCATGTGCTTACTATATCGTAATTATGAGTCGGGGCGAATATCTAGTTTAGTGAAGGGCTTTTTTGCGGTGTGAGCCTAAGGGCGTTATATCATTTGGCGGAATGACATGGATCTGGATAGACTCCTGCAACGTCGCTATATCGGCATGCAACTGGCGAGCACTCGGATGACATAGTGTTACTTCGATAGGTGCATCACCGTCGTTCTGGGCAAATTTGAGCATGTCACCCTTGTTGAATGGCAGTTTCATAGTGATGTACGAGGGCAGCTTACGGATGGCGTCCAAGCCTTGTATATACTCCAATGTGCCTTCTTCGCGGGCGTAGGTTTTGAAAATAGCTGCGTGCTGTTTCGGCTGGGCTGGAATGTAGGGCATCTCGCCGGCACGGTTAACGATGTCATTCACAATATGGTTCATGCCATGGCTGAGCGTATACAGCTCATGACGGTAGCCGCCGATACGCGGGCCTACCTCAATAATTTTCCAACCTTTAGGAGTTTTCATCATTTCGGTGTGGGCGGTTATTGAGCGGAGGCCGAGCGCCTTGCAGGCTTGTTCGGCGGTCGCAAGTGCCTGTTTTTCTTCGGCAGGGCTTATGCCGGCTGGCGACATCTGCAAGTATGCGAAGAAGTCTTCAAAACCCATCTGACGGCCGGTTACTACTTTAACAAGAGGCGCGTGATAGCAGGTGCCGTCATTGCTTACATACGAGTCTACGGAGAACATGTCGCCTTGCATGAGCTCCTCGACAAGTACAATTGGCTCAATACGCTTCAACCGGTTCTTGTAGGCGTTACGGATAAACTTGAAGGTTCTATTGAGCGTACTAATAAGCTCGGTGCGATTATTAACCACCGAAACAAGCAAGCTTCTTTCGAGTCCTGAGGGCTTTACGATCATAGGGTACTGGATGTCGCGTTCTACGGCAGCGATGGTGTCAATGGAAGTGTCTTGAACATGCATAGAAGCTGGCGACAGGGATGTGTCGTGGGCGTTAAATGCCTGGCGCATTAACTTTTTGTCGGTTGACCAGTCTAGCGATGTTTCTGTCGGTGTCTGCAAGTAGGGGAGATGCGGAATGATCTTCTTGAACTCAGTTATTGAGTTTTCGTATTGTGAGGTCACCGCATAGAGTTGGCCCTCGTAGGGGCGTATGGCTGCACGGATAGACTCCACGGAGCCAAAGTCAGCAGGGACAATGACGGCGTCATTCTCATACAAGTGCTGCTGGTTATTTATGGCGTGTATGGTTTTTTGGATTTTCCTGTCGACGATAACTACCGCTTCCAGGGATTTCCCAGTTTTCGCTTCATGCGCTCGGAGGGCACTAAAGGTAGGGGCGTGAAGTGAGTTGATGAACAGTACGACATTCTTTTGGCTCATTACCAAAACTCCTAGTAAGCTTCTTGGCTGCTGCCTCTGAAGCCGTTAAAGATAATAGACAGCGATCTAACGCTGCCTGCTGCCGTGATTTGCATCACTCATGCAGATAAAATATTACAACTCCTGCACAAAAGTGCAAGTGGGATTTTTTACAGCGGGCAGTAAAATTACTGCGCCATTGCGGCAAGTTGGTCGTAGAGTTCTTGGCCGGCCGTGGCTGTAGCGATAACTTCTTCCATCAGCTGCGCATCAGGAATTCCTTCGGCAACTGCATCCTGCTGAGGATATACGTATCTATCGAGCACCATGCCGCTCAATTCGGCGGCAGCTGCTCCAGGGTGTCTAATGATGAGGCTACCCAACATGACCGTTTGGCGTTGACGCATATCAAAACCCGCTGCAGGTTTTTCTGCTCCCGCCATTCCGTATTTATCCCTGGAAACGGCTAGTGCATGGTGTTCGTCTACCAGCTTTGTGAGTAAGCGCTCGGGATCATTATCAGGTGCGCCGTACCTGCGCTTATCCGAAAGAGAAGCGGAACGGGTAGGAAAACCAGCGAATTCGCCGCTCAGGTCAGCCAGCGTTGTTGCTCCACCGAGATACTCAGCAGAAACTCCCCAACCTTTTATAGGGTCAACGGTCATTTCGCGGTAGTCTGCAAGGCCTCTCATATGAACGCTATTTTAACATAAAATAAGCTTATTAACAATATTCAGGCAAGCTGTTTCCTGCGGACGATCAGAAGCGTTACGAAGGCGGCATTCATAAGAGCGACTGCCAATGGGAATAATGTGGTTACCAGCGTGTACTGGGCTAGGGCGAGGACAATGAGAAGGTACTTGAGGGTGTTTATCTCGTAGGTAATAAGTGTTTCCTGGTGAGGCTTGGCATATGCTTTCCTGACCGTTGGCAGGAATCCAAGCAGATCAACGATGGTTATCAGAATGATAGAAAGTAACGGGCCGCTGGTAGCAAACCAGAGGGCCAGGGCGATAGCTGCGCTGCCAAGGCATATCCAGTCAAATGGTTTTATGTCCCGTTCACCCTTGAAGAGCGCTAAGGCGAAAATAGCACACAGCGCCACTGCCGTAAGGCCGACTGCCCACGCCCCGGGCCCTGCGTCATCGTGCAGCTGCCCCGCAAAGGCAATGCCGTTCAGAACACCCCATACGAGCCACGAAAAGGCATGTGGCTTGGTTTTGCCGGATAGGATGTCGCGGAAGTAAGGGATATATCCAATGATTGAAATAACAACAGCGCTAGCACCCAGTATTGCTTTGAAGTCCATGCCACAATCCTAAGCGCATAGGGCAGGCAAAGCAACTCTATTGCTTCTTGGTTTTATCCAAGACGGTCTTTTCGCTCTCGCTCACATGTTTGGCAGTAGGCAGTGCAACGACATCATTGTGTTCGTCGATGCCGATAATGTAGTCATACATGCGGCGCATGACACGGAGGTCATTGTAGTGCGTACCAAGCTCGTAGAGTTCTTGGTCTCCTTCGGCGGTGAGATAGTCTACGGATACGTTGTCGGGCTGGTTGGCGCGACGTTCATTCCAGAGGAGCGATAACTTTGCTTCCATGCATTCACGGGCTACGACATAGTATTTGTGCTGCAGTTTATGCGGGGCTTCTTCTCCCGAATCCTTAAGGAGCACCGTTAAAGCATCAAGTTCTTGTTGCAGGCGTGCGTACATGGCCTTGAGTTCTTCTATCATAGCGGGGTCGGGCTTGGAGTTGTCCGGACCAATAGGATAGGCGGCCCAGTTGAGTATTGTTGCGTGCGCCGTGCCTCCACCGCTTACTCTTGGCAGCGCTTGGAGCGAGATGTTTGCTATGCGTTTTGGAGTTATGGCTTGCAGTGGTTCGTCTTGCTGGTTGTCGTGCGCAAGGGTGGCATAGTTACGACTGAGCTGCTGGTGCGTGGCTGTCGGGTTGTATGCCCTTACCACACGTTCGCCTTTATAGCTGTGCAGCGAGCTGATGACTGCCGGTTCATCAAAGAGCGACAGGTGCGTTTCATTACCCTGTGAACCTTCAACAGTGAAGAGGAGCGGTTCACAGAGATACTGGTCAGCAGCCTGGTGAAAACCGATGCTGTCCGGACCATTTTTGTCGATAAGCAAAGCACACTCGATGGTTGTTTCACGCTGTGAACGTGCGTCTGGGACGTAATACTTTGGGCCTGCGTCACCGGAGTGATATTTGTGATGCGTGGGCTTCATGAGCCATTCAACCGGGCGCGAAAGCACGATGTCTACGTTCCCTGGCTTCTCAGTCTGGTAAGCGTGCAGGCTTTTGGCCAGGATATGGACTTTGTTACTGGGCAGTACGGGCGAGATGTAGGTATGGAAAGGGAATGTGAAGGTTTGGACAAGGTCGCGCTGGCTTGACTCGTTAATGGCATCACGCAAACCTGGGTCGAGCTTTGCGCCCAGAAGGTTAGTGTCCTGGAAGCTGCGCTCCACGTCATCAAACTGCATACCTACGCGCAGTTTTTCAGGGTTACTAGCGTAGGCATGCCGCAATATAACGGTGTAGCCCGTGCCAGTGGTATTAAGGGTGATGTTCCATTTTACGGTAGCGGAAGCATCAAAGGTAAGCATAACGTGGGCAGAAACTGACGCGCTGCCAAACGAGGCATGCGCATCAAATGAAACCTGTGTAAAGGTGCCAGCTTCGTTGCTGACGGTCAGAGGCCCGTCGACCGTAAGGGCACTCACATCGCCGCGCGGCTCATCCCAATAGGTGTCGCCAGCTTCTTCGCGTATGACGAGTTGGCCGAAACTTCCATCCTGGTCGAATTGGATAGTGCCGTCAGCCCGTAGTGTCGCTTCGTAGTGGTCGTTCTTCCAATTGAATGTCTCAACTTGCCGTGTGGTCTCAGATAGTTCTGATGCTTCATCTACACGGATAATTGAAACGCCATTGCCCGTCACATGGTAGAGGTGTCCATTGTTTGCAATCTGCGTGTCGGTTTTGCCTGTAGAAGGGAGATAGGCATAGTGTCCGTCCTGCAGGCTGTTGCTTATGACGCTGAGTGCCGTGGCGGTCTTGTCTTTGAGCGACTTGTCTATCTCTTGGGTCCGGACTTCGGCTATTTGATGCACTTGGTCGATGCTGCATCCGGAAATGACGTCATGTACCAGGTTTTGTTGTATTTGCTTGGCGTGGTAATCGAATATGTCTTCAGGGTACTGGCCGGCAGGCAGTAACGAGTTGAGCGGTTCAGCGTAGCGGTATAGCAGCCGCTCAGCGTGGCCGATCGCCAGCTTGGAATAAATGCGTGAGGAAAGTGTCCCCGGGAACACAGAACTGTATTTGCCGCTGATGTGCTCGCCGCTCATCTCAGGGATTCCTTCGCTGTGGTCCCGGATATTTTTGGCAAACTGCAAAGGATTTGAGCTAATGACGTCGATGCCAGCTTCTTTAAGGTCAAGTGCGTGATGCGTGGCGAAGTATGTGGCTGCATCACCCGGCTCGCTGTCGAGGTCAAACCCGTCAAATACCGGAATGTGCCCCTTGGGATAGAAGGGGCTTAGCTTGCGCGCTTCGTGCTCAAGGCGGGGCAGTGCCAGCTTATCAATGGTCGTTACGCGGTAGAAGTTGCGGTAGCCGCCAGCAAACAGGTCAACGGCGAGCATACGGGTTCCGTCCGGACCATTCCACCAGAAGAACGGCTCCAAGCAATCCGGCCCGCGCCACAGGTAGATATTATCAATGCCAAAGAACTTATGAATCTGAGGCGATTGCGATTCATGGCCGAAGATGTCTACCTGCCAGGCCGTAAAGTCAGTGGCGCCACCCATGTCTACGGTCTTGTCTACGCCAATGCGCAGATTGCGGATAATTGACTCTGCTCCAGACATACGCAAGTCGCACTGTGCGTAGTATGGTCCAATTTTGAGGTTCTTGTTCCGGATGAGACGTTGGGCCACAGCAAATGATTCGGGGTCGGTCTCTTCCAGGTCATCAATGACTAATGTTTGGGCGTCAAAGAGGAATTCATACTTGCTGTTTTCGCTGACCATTTTATCCAAATTCAAGATAAGACGGGGTATCCACTTACCGGTAAAGTTGTAGGGGACGAACCATTCACGATCCCAATGAGTATGGTTAATAACGTGTAGGTTGGTTTTTTGCGACATGGACGCCCCTAGTGTAATTAAGAAGATATTTAACGCCCAGTATATACTTCTTAAGCTTCAGGTTTGCTGTAGAATTGACTATGTTCCAGTGGAAAAACGGAACAACTATGCGAGCGTACCAAGCTGCATAAACGCAACTGTTGTCTAGAAATTATATTAGGAAGTTATCCTCTTAAAGGTAGCTCCCGCGAGCAAACGGCCTGCATATACCGCGTCCTTAGCATACCGGCCAGCAAGGCGCACGGGTTCTTGCCCAAGCCGGTGCAGCCACTCGAAGCCGTGCTCACGCATTTCCTCGCTAGCACGCTGCTGTGCGCCAGCAGCCAAGTCGATGGCTGCGCCCACCGGCATGACGACTCCCGGAGGGAGTTGTTGGCGATTACTGGCCGCCCAAATTTCTGAACGGGGTGCGCCAACACACACGAATAAAGCAGTAGGCTGCTCCGGTTCATGGAGCTTTTCGATCTGCTCCAGGAGTTTAGCCGTTTCGGCAGCATCAGCACCGAATTGCATACTTGGCGTCAGGCCGCTTACCCGCAACTTGGGGTATTCCCCCTGGCGGTTAGACACTGCTGTTTCTGTAACAGAAGGTGTTTTGCCGCCCAGGTAGATGGCGTGGCCACCGACCTGCTGTAAGCGGTCGCATAGTAATGGTTCAACATCTGCTCCCGATACCCGCTCCGGCAGTGGTGTGCCCATAAGTCGGCTCGCCCAAACAAGTGGCATGCCGTCAGCGACGCTTAGCGTAGCTTGGTTGTAGGCAGCGTTCAGTGCAGGATTATGCTGCAGCATGCGCAGATGGTCGACGTTTGGCGTAAAGACAAGAGATGTTTCTGGCAGCGATGCGAGGTGCGCCAACTCGTCCACGGTTTCGTGGAGATTCATATTGGCTACCGGTACAGTACCGATAGTCACTGTTTCGTACGACATGATTCAGTATTTTAACATATTTTACACATATGCTAATACATTGCAGGACTACAAATATAAGCTCAATAAGCTAAGACCCCAGGATCAGATAGCTGAAGCTAGCAGCTCGTCGCGTAACTCGGGGAATTCTTGTGTTTTCATATTGCTAAAACAGAAGTGGCCATAGCCGTGGAACTCGCGGTATTTGATGCCTGCAATATTGTCTCGGATTATCTTTGTGGATTGTTGGATGCCCTCATGGTCATCATCTGAGTTGAAAATAACCAGCTTCTGCGTCCTTCTTGCCAACCCGGGATCCATCGTAAACGTAAAGAAATCACCCGCATCCCAGCTGATCCCAAGCGAAGGTGCAACCAGTACAACAGGACCTACTTGTACATCCGGGTGCTCGCTGAGCCAGCGCATCAGGAATCCGGCGCCGCAACTGTGTCCGACGAGCATCGTTTGAGGTGTAATGTCATAGCGTTCAAATTCTTTTTGCCAGATTTTATACTGCGGCTTCCAGGCCTGGGGAATCTCGGGCGTTTGGGCGTCGATGTCATGGATTAGCAACTGTTTTTGCAACCAGGGCAGCCAGTGCGAATTACTCGCCGAAGGAAAGTTAGGATTGTAATATTCTTCCTGACCCGGGTCAGGTTTGCCATGCAGGATAATCGCGTTCGTCATATCCCTATGGTAACAGGCTTTACGAATGTGCTTCGATAGAAGATTGGATTAAATTCAACTATATCGTATAGTCTATACAAAATAACGGAGGCGAGATAATGGGTGATCTAGAGGCAAGGGCAGCTGAACTACGTGCTGCAGACGCTGCAGCCAGTGCAGGACTTCCTGATTGGGAAAGGGCTGCAGCCGAACAGCTCGAACTTTCGCGGGGTCACATTGCTCGTTTTATTGGCAGACTGGCGGGCCGGGTGGAGACAACATCCCTCTATGCTGAGGTATATCGCAAGGGTGGTGCCCAACACGGAGACAGGACTTCCGAACGTACTATTACCGGTTATGATGATGTACAAACGGGATACCTGCGTGTAGGTGGCGGCTGGGTAGTCCAAGATTACAAACACAATGACGGGGATCTTGTGGATGGCATTTTTGTCCTGGAGAATGGCAAGTTTACACGGCGTGTAAGAAAGATAGAGCAGGTACCAAGGGGCAGACTCAACAATGTGCCTACGCCGCCATTCTATGACGCTGGTCTGCACATTATGGAAGCGCAGGTGGGTCAGCCTCTTCCGATGGATGAGCTGTTCCCTGAGACCGCAGAATTTGCCCGCCAAGAAAATGCAGACCTACTGACGCGCGCTCTCATGCACCGGTATCACGTACTGTAGCAATCCAACAAAAAAGACCTGCATCGACAGGTCTTTTTTATATGGCTGGGGATGCGTCTCCCAGCCGGAATCCAAACTGTATGAAAGCACTCTCGTCTCAATTAAGTCGAACAGACTAGGTTGGAAACCCGGTAGATTATCCTAACTAATTAGCTCTCGGCTTGATGATTCTATCGAACATCGACTCTAGGGCCGATCTATCAGATTGCTGGGCTGCTAACTTACACGCCTCATCATTCTCATCGCCTTCTATCAAACTCCAGTCTATTTCATAACCTGCGTCTTTAGCAACCCTGCTCCAGAAAATGCGCTGCGTACGGCCGTTTCCTTCTCTGAAGGGGTGGATATAGTTAAGCTGGTCGTAATAATAAGCGAGCCGTTTAGCAAAATCCTTACGAGAAAGACCCTTTAAGAAGATTTCGCTAGTTAACTCTCCAAACACATATGTTGACGCCTGTCCAATGAGTCCGTGCAAGAGAAAATACTCAGAGTCATCATCATCTTTTTTGATATCTACAGATCTTGTTTCACCAGCCCAGTTATAAACATTCTTGAAAAGTTGGCGATGGATAGAAGTCAACTCTATAAGATCATTAGTTCTGAGGATGTTAATAGAATCGAGTTCAATCTCATTCGCAAACACTATATCAGGCTCTAATGTCTTGAGCTCATTCGCCGTGCCTGCGCCCAGCATATTCTTGAGAATGCCCGTATCGGGATCTATATACGGGTCAATGAAGGACATTACAATTTGTAACGAGCTTTAATTTTCGCAGCTGCATCTTTCGCTGAGGCTTTACCAGCGATGTAACTGCCCGCTATTTTTTGGGATTCACGTGACACTTTGAGGCCCTCAAGCTTTTCGTTAGCGATAGCTTGTTTGACAGTATTTTTTCTCTTTTGAGAAGAAGTATTCATATGCATATTGTAGCACCCCTATCTAAGCAGCTTTACACTAAAATATTAGCTCGTTGATACCAAGAAGTATCATAACTATGGAGATTATTATCGTAATAATGCCAGCAAACCAGCGAACTTCGTTAACTTTACGCTTAGGCATCGTTACTTGCCTTAGGCGTTTTGGCGACACTTACAATTTTCGCTTGCGTCAAATACTCTAGTGAATCATCTTGCCCCACAATAATGGGTGGATAATTTTTAGTTGATTCCGACATTAAAGCTATTTGGTCCATCTCTGTATCGCGGTAAAAACGCTTTATATTGACCTTCCTGCTGAATGAAGATATTACGTAGTCCCCATTCTCTGGAGTGAAGCTACCTGCATCCGCAATGACGTAGTCCCCATTCTCAATCTTGTACTTGCCGTTTACTCTAGCATTGTTCATAGAATCACCTACAACCTGTAAGGCGAATAGCTTTTCTTTAGAAGTTTTAGGGGGCAAAAGTGAAGAGGAGATATGTAAATAGCCCTGCACGATTCCATCAGCATAAATACTCGCAGGGCCTGCATTGGCCGAACCTAATATAGGTACCATTATTAAATCAAATTTACTCGATGCATTTTTAATAACTCGAGTACTCTTACTCTCAGTATTGTCATCCAGTATACCCTTTTTGATTAATTGTTCTCTGTGGTGTTTGACCTTTTGAAGAGAAGAAATATCAAGAAGCCTTGCTAGGTCGGCAAGCTTCATCCCAATCACGTCATGGTGGGTCGATAGCTCTTTAATTCTTTCCTGTATTTCATGCATATACCTGTTATTTTACTATAAATCAATGAAATAATCAATAGATAGTGTCAAATCAAGTATAAAAAAAGAGCTTTATTTTATACTTGATTATCATAGATGCTTGCAGAAATATTCTCTTGATTTATTGCTTGATATTGCTATGATGAGATTACGACCAGCAAAACAGAGACTTTTGTAGGAAGTGAAGTCAAAATAAACCTTTTAAAGGAGGGCACTATGACAAAAAAGACATATTACGTAACGCCACGCTCTGATGGGGATTGGAACGTTAAGCGTGAAGGGGCGGCGCGTCCATCGGTAGTTGCGCCAACACAACGTGCGGCTGAGCAACAAGCAAAAACTTACTTGCGGCAAAATCCCGGTGGTGGCGAGGTGCGTATTCAGGGCTTAGACCATCGTTTCCGTGACAGTGATACCATTGGTCGTCGCGACCCTAACCCACCTCGGGACACGAGGCACTAGGAGCTCAAAATGGTTTTATTAATCAGCTATGATTTAAATAAGCATGAACGCCCAGAGGCTTACGCTGTCGTTAAAAAAGTTATAGAAGATAACGCAATCGATACTAAGAGGCCGCTGTATTCGCAATGGTTCGTAGAGACAGACGATAGTTGTGCCACCTGGAGGGACCGCATTCGAAATGTCTGTGACGATGACGACAATGTCCTGGTTGTTAAAGTCACCAAGTCTTATGCAGGGTACATTTCCAAAAGTATATGGACCTGGCTAGAAGCACGATTGTGATATAGGGCCGTGAGGGGAGCTGAGGGATTCGACCTGGCCGCCGAGCACAAGATGCGCTGGCTTTGGCGACCCTCCGGGCTTACGGGCGGGGAAAGTTCGCTGAACCTTCCCGTTCGAATCCCTCGCAGCCTCTCAAACAAGCAAAAACACCCACCTAAAGGTGAGTGCTTATGCTTGGCTGGGGCTCGGGGATGGGAATATAACTTTTTCAGATGAGTTGAACTTTGATCCCGCCGAATTGGACATGGTCTATGAAGATCAAAGCGAGGAGGAAAAAGCATGAAAAAGCGCCCTCCTGTGCTTATAGTTCTGTTAGCTCTTGGTGCCACGTATACCTACTGGAAATATGCCAAATATATAGTGGTCTTGATTGGCATTTTCTTTGTCATAAAAGTCGTAGTAAGCATTTCAGGAAAACTCCGTCGCTTTAAAAGGAAGAGGCGTTTCCAGGATATCGATACTATGAACGGACTCGATTTCGAAGACTATATTGCAAGACTACTGGTTGATCTTGGCTGCATAAATGTATCTCTGACTGAAAAGTATGATTATGGCGTGGATATTGTCGCAGAGAAAGACGGTATCCGTTGGGGTATCCAGGTCAAACGATACTCGGGAATTGTAAAAGCTGAAGCTGTCAGACAAGTTGTTACTGGATTGAAACTATATAGTTGTGATCGGGCAATGGTTATCACTAATAGCAGCTTCAGCGAAGTAGCTAAGCATCTTGCTAAAAGCAATGACTGTATTCTGATTGACCGAAGAAAGCTGGATTCTTTAATCCGTCTAAAAGGGGAAAATATCTGATGCGGTTACTTTTAGAGCTTTCGCAAGACGCTCATAGATATCAACTGATGGGCGAATCTCACCGCGCTCAATCTTGGCATAGTAATTTGTGCTCATTTTGGCTTTTTCTGCAATTTCAGATTGAGTAAGGTCGAGATCACGACGAAGTGACCTAAGCTTATTAGCTACTTTTTTCGTAGTGC
>Ga0075366_10000474_pt1 | contig 18644 bp, 9 predicted proteins | sample EndMethybrTD3031_FD_72351 | JGI IMG/M metagenome (GOLD analysis project Ga0075366, IMG submission 72351) | Populus endosphere microbial communities from Tennessee, USA - Endosphere MetaG P. TD hybrid TD303-1 | ecosystem: Host-associated > Plants > Roots > Endosphere | place: USA: Tennessee...
GCTGGATAAATGCCGATAACAAAGTGCGCAAAGCCACCTATACCAACCTTGACCCGGGTGGCTATGTGTTCAGGGTACGCGCCGGCAATAATGAAAGCTGGAACGGGCAGGAGCTCACTTTAAACATCAACATATCGCCGCCATTTTGGAAAACCACCTGGGCCTACATTTTATATACTTTATTGGCTGTAGGTTCATTATTATATTTAAGGAGAAGGGGTATTCAGAAAATAAGGCAGCAATTTTCGATCGAGAAGGAGCGGGAGGAGGCCCAGCGGATGCACGAACTGGATTTAATGAAAATTAAATTCTTTACCAATGTAAGCCACGAGTTTCGTACCCCGCTATCGCTCATTATGGCGCCGGTGGATAAGATTCTGAAACAAATTGCCGAGCCTGAAGTACAGCGGCAGTTAATGCTGGTAAACCGGAACGCCAAACGCCTGCTTAACCTGGTAAATCAATTGCTCGATTTCAGGAAGATGGAGTACCAGGAATTAAAACTGCACAAAATGAACGGCGAGATCATTGGCTTTATCAAAGACCTGTCATTTGCATTTACTGATATAGCCGATCAAAAAAGTATCCGTTTCATTTTCGATTCGGAAATAGAGACTTATTACACAAGCTTTGATCATGATAAAATAGAACGTATCATGTTCAACCTGCTCTCAAACGCTTATAAGTTTACACACGAGGGCGGGCAGGTGAGTGTTTTGATTAATGTGATTGATAAAAGCGCCTCCGAAGGCCAGTTGTTAGAAATAAGGGTGATAGATACAGGCATCGGTATAGCTGCCGATAAGCAGAACAAGATCTTCGATCCGTTTTTTCAGAACGACCTGCCCGGATCAATGCTTAACCAGGGTAGCGGTATAGGCCTATCCATAACCAAGGAGTTTGTAAAACTACACGGGGGAGAAATTTATATAGAAAGCGAAATTAGCCAGGGAAGCTGCTTCACAGTTTTATTGCCGCTGGTGCAATTGGATATCAGCGCTTTTACAGACGCGCTTATGCCATTTGATCATTCGAATGAACTGCATCGGGAAAATGGCCTGACCAAAGCAGATGTCCATAAAGAAACCAGGGATGGCAAAAGACCGACAGTGTTGCTGGTTGAAGATAACGAAGATTTCAGGTTTTATATCAAAGATAACTTGAAATCGGCCTTTAATGTGATCGAAGCGGAAAACGGGAAAAAAGGCTGGCAAAAAGCGCTGGCCCAACACCCTAACCTGATCGTAAGCGATATCAGTATGCCCGAGATGAACGGCATCGACCTTTGCTTAAAAATAAAAAATGATAAACGAACATCCCACATCCCGGTAATATTGTTAACCGCCCTAACCGGCGAAGATCAACAGTTAAAGGGGTTAGAAACCGGGGCTACAGATTATCTCACCAAGCCTTTTAACTTCGAGATATTACAATCAAAGATCAAAAACATACTGAGCCAGCAGGAGAGTATGCGTAAAACCTATACCAAACAGGTAGAGGTGAGCCCCACAGAAATGCATATCGATTCGCCGGACGAGCAGTTCATGAAAAAGGTGCTTATTTTGATTGACAATAATATATCAAACCCCAACTTTTCGGTTGAGGAACTGAGCAACGAGGTTTTTGTGAGCAGGTATACACTCTACAAAAAAATTCTGGCCATGACGGGTAAAACGCCTAACGAATTAGTTAGATCGATGCGGTTAAAACGGGCCGCGCAACTATTGGAAACCGGCCATTTAACCATCTCGCAAATCTGCCATAAAGTAGGCTTCAAGAGCCAGAAATATTTTGTGAAAATGTTTAAAGCCGAGTATAATACCATCCCTTCAAAATATGCAGAAGCTGCCGAAGAGATAGAATCATAGTCCGCAGTAACCCGAACGCATACAAAGCCAGTTAAATGACATGCCAGGGTATATCAACGTAAGTGTAACCGCTTTTTACCCAACAATACAAACTGGCATCGCTTCGAAGTTTTAACCCGCAAATTTCCCGCTCAAACAGCCCGACAGCATCCTTAACCTGATACTATTATTTCAGTTTAAAAAGCGGTAGCAGCTGTTGATAGGTGCACATTTGTAATCTTTTTGGATGCTATTTTGAGTTTTATCGCCAGTTTTTGTTATTAATTATCTGTTAATCAGCGTTTTAATCTGTGTTGACATTTGTGCCCCTATTTATCCACAACCGGGCATTGTTTACCATATAATTTTACCCTCAACAAAACCAATATACAACAGCGCTTTAAGCGTATCTGCTGTATGTTAAATCCTAAAAAGTAGTTTATAAATTTTAATGGAAAAAACCAACCTGCAATTTTACCGCCGGTTTAAAGTTAAACGCCTGCCTGGCGACCGTAACTTTTGTTTGCCCCAATAATTTGTTTACGGCTTAAAAGGAGGGCTTTTGTACCAGTTTGCACAACCAAAATAAACAATAGATCAATTATCAATTAACCAATTATTATGCGAAAAATTCTACGAATGGCATTGCTGTTTTTGTCTCTTTTTGTATGCTTCCGTGCAGGGGCGCAAAACCAGGCAACGGTAATCAAAGGAACAGTAACAGACGACAAAGGCACAACCTTGCCGGGGGCCTCTGTCAGGGTAAAAAACAGCCAGGCTTCTGCAGTAACAGATCGGGATGGCAACTATAGCATCGGCGTACCAAATGGCGCTACAGAACTTACGTTCTCGTTCATAGGGATGAAAACGCAGGATGTTATTATCGGCAAAAAAACAGTGATTAATGTTGTATTAGTGAACATGTCTACCGCATTAACCGACGTGGTAGTTATTGGTTACGGTCAGCAAAAGCGCCAGGATGTAAATGGTGCCATATCATCGGTAACTGCTAAGGATATTCAGAATATTCCTCAAACAAGCGTTGATCAAATGCTGCAGGGAAAGGCTGCGGGTGTTACCGTTACCAACGGCACAGGTGCGCCGGGTAGTTCGGCTTCAGTGCATATCAGGGGTATAACATCTCTTTCAGGTTCAAACGAACCATTGTATGTAGTTGATGGTGTGTATATTGATGGTTCTGCCTATACAACTCAAAACCAAAATAATGGCGAAAATACAGTAAGCCCATTAAGCTACATCAACCCCAACGATATTGCATCTATCGATATATTGAAAGATGCATCGGCTACAGCTATATATGGTAGCCGCGGTTCAAATGGCGTAGTTATTATCACCACAAAAAAAGGTAAAAACAGTACCGCGCATTTAAATTACGATGGTTATTACGGTATTCAACAGCAGGGTCATTTCCTTAAAATGATGAACCTGCCCCAGTATGCCGGTATTCAAAACACGATAGCTGATATTACCGGTATCGGGCGCAGAGGTGAGTTTGCAGATCCCAGCGTGCTTGGCCCTGGTACCGATTGGCAAAAAGCGGTGTTCAGGACAGCCCCGATGCAAAGTCATAACCTTTCGATGAATGGCGGGAATGATAACGTCAACTACTATATATCAGGTGGCTTCCTTAAACAAAATGGTACCATTATAGCGTCAAACTTTAAACGCTACTCTTTTCGTACCAACGTTGAGGGAAAACTGAAGGAATGGTTTAAACTTGGCTCAAACATCACCCTGAACCGTACCGATCAAAATATAGGTGCGAGTGATAACGGCGGTATTGTTTACCAGGCATTGTTGAATGCCCCGGATCAGGCAGCCAGCAACCCCGATGGCAGCTTTACTGTGGCCCCGGCATCGTACGGCAGCGGCACTTTTATAAGCCCTGTAGCACTGGCAACTTTAAATACCAATAACCTGGTTCGGAGCCAGATAAACGCGAATTTTTATGCTGATATTCATTTTTTAAAGAATCTGACTTTAAGATCAGAAATTGGTGGTTATAATAATTTCTCGAAAAGTGTATTATTTTTCCCTTCGTACACCGTAACATCTCCTACTGATCCTACGCTTGTATATGGTAACCCTATAGCAAGTTTAAATGAGTACACAGATCAGGCATTGGGCTGGAACTGGAAAGAGTATATTACCTACAATCATACCTTCGCCCAAAAACATTATATAACTGCTACTGGAGGTTATGAGTTGAATGAAGGCAATTACAACAGCATGAGTGCCGGCACCAATACGTTTTTAAGTAATGATTTACCCACGCTTAATCTCGGCGGGGCCAAAATACCTACAATTGGCGAAAACAAGTCGTCTAACACGTTGCAGTCTTTTTATGCGCGTGCAATTTATGACTACGATAACAGGTATAGTTTAACGGCCACTATCCGGTCGGATAGGTCTTCAAATTTTGCGCAAGGCCATCAAACAGGTTATTTTCCCTCTGCGGCCATTGGATGGACGGTTTCGAATGAATCATTTATGGCCGGTATTAAAAGCGTGGCTGATAATGTTAAATTCAGGATAGGCTATGGCGAAGTAGGTAACCAAAATATTCCGGGTTACCAATACGGGTCTGCACTTAATCCTACCATCACTGGCTTAGGTACAGGGTTTAACGTGTCAAATTATAACAATCCTAACTTAACCTGGCAAACATCTATACAAACTGATATTGGTTTGGATTTTACATTATTCAGCAGGGTTAATGTAACTGTCGACTGGTATAATAAAACCTCCAAGAAATTCCTTTTCCAGGCACCTTTGCCTGAGTTTTTAACCGGCGGCCCCAATTACCTTGGTGGTATCAGCCCACTTTACGTGAACGGCGGAGAGGTTAGCAATAAAGGTATTGAGTTTAGTATTAATTCAAAAAACATTGTTTCAAAGAATTTTAACTGGAATACCACAGTAACATTTAGCCATTACGTTAATAAAGTTGTTTCTACATATAACAACAGTATAATTAATGCCAGCGTTACCTCGGGCTTTTTGCAAATCCCTGTTACACGCACACAAGTTGGCGGCCCTATAGGCGCGTTTTACGGGTATACCGTTAAAGGAATATTTAAAACTGAAGATCAGCTGGCAAATGCGCCCATACAATTTGGCCAGTCTACAAGCACTACGCCGGGTACCCTGGGAGCAACAACATTAGGTGATATACAATATGTTGATACCAATCATGATAATAAGATTGATGCAAGCGATATGAGTGCTATCGGTAACCCCAATCCCACTTTTACTTATGGTTTTACCAATAACTTCAGCTATAAAGGGATTGATCTGTCCATATTTCTCTACGGGTCATATGGTGGTAAAATACTAAATTATCTGAATTACACTATAGCAGGCCTTAATGGCTTGTATACCAATCAACTTGCCGAAGCTGCAAATTATTGGAGCCCATCTAATCCTAATTCTGACATTCCTGCTCCAAAAGGTGGTGTTAACCCAAACCTCAACATGTCGACCAGGTTTTTGCAAAGCGCATCTTTTTTAAGATTTCAAAATGTGCGTTTAGGATACAACGTGCCGACGGCATGGGCTAAACGTATTGCACTTAGCGGCTTAAAAGTGTATTGCAGTGCGCAAAACCTGTTTGTAATAACAGGCTATAAAGGTTTAGACCCTGAAGTTGGCCAGCAAAATCAAAACGTGTTTTTAACCAATGTGGATTTGGGAAGGTATCCTTCGCCAAGGGTTATTTCTTTTGGAATAAACGCGGAATTTTAATTTGACCATAAAAGATTTAAAATGAAAGCAAATATTAAATATATAATCAGCGCGACAGTTATCGGTTTTGTTACCATGACAGGCTGTAAAAAAGATTTCTTCAACAGGCCGCCCGAAAATGCGATAGCTATTGATAATTTTTATAAAACCGATGCCCAGGTAGCATCGAGTACACTTAACCTTTACAATTCTCCCTGGTTTAATTATTGCGCTAAACCAGGTTGGGCAGTATGCGAAATGACCGGCGGTAACGGCCGCAGCTATTCATCAGATGTTACCGACTTTGGTAACCTGAACGGTGCGGTTACCAATCTAAATTCGCAAAATGATGCCGCCTGGTCGTCGTTATGGACTGTTGTGGCGCAGGCTAATGCCCTTATCAACTTAATGCCGCCGAGGGCAGGCGCAGGTGTAACCCCCGCTGTTTTAAATAATGCTTTGGGCGAAGCGCATTTTATGCGTGCTATGGCTTATTTTCATATCGTTAGGTTATGGGGCGCGGTGCCTATCATTGAGGATGCGAGTAACTTTTTAACCAATTTCCAGGTAAATGCCAACAGGGTAGAGGATATATATACCTTGATGGTTAAGGATATGAAATTTGCTGAGGCAAATTGCACTAAGATGATCAGAACCGGAGCTATTACCCAGGGTCATGTGTCAAGTGGTTCAGCTTCGGCTATGCTGGCCAAGCTATATCTGTATATGCAGGATTATCCTAACGCGCTTGCAGAGGCACAAAAAGTGATTAACAGCGGAGAGTTTAAGTTATATGGTATAGATCTGCCTAATAAAACTTACAATGATCTGTTTAAAACAGCAAATAATAACAACGAGGAAAGCATTTGCCAGATACAATGGGCCGGCGGTGCATCCTACGGTCACGGAAACCCCGCCCAGGCCTTTTTTGCTGCGAGTGGTATTATTACAGGTACAGGCGATGGCTATAGCGTATTAGGCCCCACTATCGACTTGCAAAACTCTTACGAAGGAGGCGACTTACGCCTGCATGCTACCATTATGCAAGCCAAGGATGTTTACCCGGAAATTAATGCTGCAGGCGGAGGATATACCGTTCCTGACAACATCAACTCCCAGGGTACTGATGCTGCCATTAAAAAATATGTGGTTGGTACCCCTGCGGACAATGGCGGTATTGGCGCGTCGCAATCTGCAGCAAATAATACCTATTTAATGCGTTATGCCGAAGTTTATTTAATTGCGGCCGAGGCTATTGTAGGCAAAAATACTACCTCTACAGATGCGCAGGCTTTGGTTTATATCAATGCAATCAGGAAAAGGGCAAACTTAGCGCCGTTAACCGTAATAAACCGAAACCATGTAGTCCCTAATCCTAACTATGATGCCACGTTTAACAATGCTGTTCCTAAAACAATAGTACAGGATGATATTTTAACGGAAAGAAGGCATGAATTCGCTATCGAAAACGACTACTGGTTTGACCTTTGCCGCATTGATGGATGGAATGGTATATTGAATAATACACATCCGTTTGCTACTCAATTAATAAGTCAACAGGAACGAGGTACATATGCTAATGACCGCAAAACTGTTTACCATAGCGCAGTTACACCAAAAAGTACCGACTTTTTACTGCCCATACCAATAAATGAAACAACCGCCGATCCTAAATTATTAGAACCAGCAGTACCATACACTTTTAAATAAATACAGCTATGAAAAATTTAAAATCGATATTTTCTTACTGCATACTTTCACTTGTGGTGGTATTCAGTATCAGCTCCTGTAAAAAGCATGATAGCGGTGGGGATGGCCCCCCGGTAATAACCAGGATACGCACCGTTTACCAAAGCACCCAAACTTCACAAGCTGTTACCGCTTTTGACTCAACTACAACTGATGGCAAAATTGGCACCCTTTACGCGGTGATTGGTAATAATTTAAGTTCCGCTAAGGCTATTTATATCAATGGCGTTTCTGTATATTTCAATATAGCTTTATCGTCGAATACCAGCCTTCAGTTTTCGGTGCCAAGTACGGTGCCTTACAGCAACGATACTACAAGTAATATACTTACTGTTGTTACAGCGCACGGAAAAGTTAGTACCCCGTTTATAGTTGAACAACCTGTACCCGGCATAACTTCGGTTAGCCAGCTTGCAGGCAATCCCGGCGATGTTATTACCATAACCGGTACAACATTTAATGGCCTTACGGGTGTATCATTTGGTACAGTGCCCGCTACGGTGCTTACCAAATCGCCTACGGTGATAACCGTAAAAGTACCATCTGGTGTAACGGCCGCACATCTGTTGGTTACCACCGCGGCTACTAAAGGCGGTGGGGTAGGTACAGGGCCGGTTGTAACCTCGGGTACAAGTTTATTATCTAACAACGTTTCATCGGCAAAGCAAACCAATTCCATATTTGGTTTTAGTACGGCCATTTATGATGATACATTCCAAAACGGCTGGAGCGATTATGGCTGGGGCGCCGGAGCAAAGGATGATAAAACTAATACAAGAAGAGGGACCACATCCAGGGCATACAGCTACACCGGTGGATATGACGCTTATGTAATACAGCCGGGGAGCGGAAACAGCGTTGGTGCTAACACTGCTCTTAAGTTTTCAATATTTGGCGGCAAGGGCACTACTGGTAAAAATATCCACCTGGTACTCAATTACAATTTTAACACGGCCGTGCAGGTAACGCTTACCGAAGGCAAATGGACAGATTACCAAATTCCAATCGCCAACTGGGTAGATGCCGGTAACCCGCTGCCATCAAGTATCAGCGCCCTGGTATTTCAGGAATTTAGTGGCAACTCATCTACTTTTAGTATCGATGAGGTTGGCATTATAAACTTGAAATAATAAAATTAACAAGCCTGATTAATATCGTCGCCAGGATAAACGCCGGCGACGATATTAAAATACCCGCAAAAGCTGTGAGCTTTAAAGTTTTGATTGCCATGGGGAATGCATCCGGGACGATGATAGTAGATGATGTTGCAGCTAAAGTGCAGGCCGATGAGTTGGCGGTAAAATAAAAGCAGCGTTTTACCATCGTTACAGAATACTTAGCTAACTAACTTGTTTTTGACTTTGTGATATAGATTTTATGATGACAAGCAATGTAATGCGCGAAAATACCCCGCTGACAGCAGGCGATTGCTTTACTGTTTTTGCGAAGGCCGGTAATAATTTTGAAGGACCGCTTCATTACCATGACGATTACGAGCTTCATTTGGTGTTAAACGCTAAGGGGGCAAAACGCGTAGTAGGCGGCCATATTGAAGTAATTGATGATTTGGAACTGGTGCTGGTAGGGCCTGATCTTTACCACGGTTGGTTTGCCAACGAATGTACAAGCCCGGAAGTAACAGAAATTATCATCCAGTTTCATAGAGATCTTTTTGACGAGAAGTTTTTACGCCGTAACCAGCTTAGTTTTTTAAAGGGGATGTTACAGCGTGCACCTATGGGGATTGTTTTTTCGCCGGAAGTAATTTTGGCCGTTAAAGACCGAATCGTGGCGCTAAATAAGCAAAGCGGCTTTACCTCGGTTTTAGAGCTATTATCCATACTGCACGAGCTGGCAACCTCGGCCGATATGAAAACGCTATCGGACCCAAGTTTCATCAACCAAAAATTTTTTCACAACAGCCGCCGTGTCCAAAAGGTATTTGAGCATATGAATAACAACTACAACCGGAAGGTTTCCCTTGCCGAAGTTGCCCAGGTTGTTCATATGCCCGAAGCCTCGTTTAGCAGGTTTATAAAAAAACGTACCGGCAAAACCTTTACCGATAGCCTTAACGAAATAAGGTTAGGCCATGCATCGCGGATGCTCATCGACTCCACCACCACAGTAGCCGAAATAGCCTATGAATGTGGCTTTAACAACATATCCAATTTCAACAGGATATTTAAACGTAAAAAACAGTTTACACCCAACGAGTTCAGGTCAACTTACATGGTTGCAGGTTTTATGCATAGCCCACAAGTTAGCTTAAAAGCATCGGTAGCTTAGTTATATAAAAACAAAGGCTGAATAAAAAAGCCATAAATACTGCGATGGTAAAAAACAGGAAAATGAAATTGATAATAAATAGCGTGTATGCAATATTATTGGCCCTTATAACTTTAACGGCATGCAAAAAAGATAAAAAGACAGATACACCAACCGTGGTTGATACGGGTAATGGTGGGGCCACTGGTCCAATTACATCGCCAACGGATCCGGGCCTGGCAGTTTCGCAAGGCTTTTTTCTGGATAGCTGGCAGGCCAAAACGTTCACAAAGCCGGCTACACAAAATGTGGCTAAACCAACAGCATCGTCAATAACCGTAACTGCGGATTTTGCGCAAGTGGTGTCAAAAGTGTCAAAAAACTTGTTTGGCAACAATATGAACCCTTTTACCGGTCAATATACTGATGCGGGCCTGGTAAAAGATATCACCAACCTATCGCCCAGTATTATTAGGGCGCCCGGTGGCAGTTTATCTGATGTTTACTTTTATGATTTGCCGGCAGGTGGTAAACCTTCCGATGTACCTGCTCAATTATTAAAAGCCGACGGCACTGCAGATCCCACCAGCGGGTATTGGAGCGGTTTGGTAACCGATAGCTGGTCGATAAGCCTTAGTAACTATTACTCGTTGTTACAAAAAACCAACAGCACGGGGATTATCACCGTAAATTATGGCTATGCCCGTTATGGATTGAGCGATCACCCTGTGGAAACCGCTGCGCATTATGCCGCTCAATGGGTTAGGAATGATAAAGGCCGAACCAAATTATGGGAAGTTGGCAATGAAAACTTTGGTAACTGGGAAGCCGGATACCGTATTGATGTATCAAAAAATAAGGACGGACAACCCGAAAATTTAACAGGCCAGCTATACGGAACCCATTTTAAGGTTTTTGCCGATTCGATGCGTAAAGCCGCCAACGACATAGGCGTCGCCATTAAAATAGGTATTGTGCTTACCGATGTGGATGACCAAAACAATTCGGTAGGCGTACAAAACTGGAATTCGGGCGTATTATCTGCCGCCGGCTCATCGCCCGATTTTTTTGTGGTGCACAACTATTATACGCCGTTTAATCAAAACTCAACACCCGATGTTATCCTGGCAACCCCATCGGCGGTTACCGCATCAATGTTAAATTGGGTTAACAACTCTGTTCAAAAAGCGGGCGTAGCACAAAAGCCTATCGCTATGGACGAGTGGAATATATTTGCCACCGGTTCAAGACAGCAGGTATCCTATGTAAGTGGTGTGCATGCTGTGCTGGTGCTTGGCGAATTAATTAAAAACCAGGTAAGTATGGCCTGTCGCTGGGATTTGGCCAATGGCGGCAGCGACGGTAACGATCATGGTTTATTTACCTATCAACAAGATGGGACAGCAAATTTTACCCCGCGCCCTGCATTTTATTACTTGTATTATTTTCAAAAATATTTTGGCGACAGAATGATCAGTTCGGCAGTAACCGGGAGTACTGATATAGTAAGTTATGCATCGTCGTTTACGTCGGGCGAGGCCGGCGTTACATTGATAAATAAAAGTGGTACCGATAAGGTAGTTAATATTAATTTCAAAAATTACTATACCGGTTCCAGCTATTACTATTATACCCTGAAGGGTGGTACCGATAACGGATTATACTCCGGCAAAGTAACTATTAATAACAACGGCCCGACCGGCGATGTTGGTGGCCCGTCGGGCTATGCAACGCTTGCGGCAAGTTCATCATCTACCAGTGGGGGGATAACCGTTAATGTGCCCGCAAGAGGTGTGGTTTTCCTGGTTTGCGATAAGAAATAACTATCGCGTTTAATTTATTTAATAATCAAATTTAATATCTGATCTGCCGCCTCTGTTGTAGGGATCAGATATTAATTACCTTCAAAGCATTATCCCGGAATAATGAATTAGGCTTCCCGTCGTCCATTACGCTTTTAGCTTTGTATAACTAAACCACGAATACTTTCAAAATACGCATCGCTTACCGGTAATTTAATGCCCGTCAGCTGCGCCTTACGATTTTGGATAGATTTTATTTTACTTACCGGGACAATATAACTGCGATGAATACCCTGGAATTTATCGGCAGGCAGCTTTTTCAACACTTCTTTTTAATGTCATTAACGTAAATACAGGTTTTCGTCGGTTAAATGAATGCGGATGTAGTGTTCCATGCTTTCAATATATTCAATCGCGTTCAGGTCGATTTTAGCAACCCGGTATTCAGAATGCACATACAGGCTTTCACTTGTATTATTCAGTTCTCATTGTATGGTTCTTATATTGATAAAACGCAAGCGAAAAATGGCTGAAGAGTGTGGAGATACAAACGATGTTGGGAATCTCGCCCGGTACACGGACATTCTGAGACAATTGACTTCCACATCCCGAAAGACATGGGGTTAGTGATTCTGGTACACCTCGATCATCCTAAATAATCGAAATTAAAAATGCTCTTCACTTTAAATTAACAAATTGGAGCTCCAAATAGCATGGAGTAAACTGGTTAAACGACCCGGAACCACAAATATTGCCTCTCGAATTAATCAGTTTTCAACAAATCGTATTAGTATTTCGTCAAATAGTATCAATTTGTCTTGCAGCAAAAAATTAGTTCATTTTTTAACATATTTTTATTTCACAATTATAATAATACAATACCGGCTTAAAATAGTTAAAAATTAACGGGTTGCTATTTAACTAACATTTACCAAATTATGAATACGAAAGAAAATGCTATTATGGCCATGGTGGCTATGGTCAATTATTACTGTCGGCTACCGACGGTCAGTCCCAGAACAATTTGTAGTAACCTAAATGTTAGGATTTAGTCCTGAATATTTATTCCTGCCTGCAATAAACTCAGTAAATACTTAAACTAAAATCTATGCCCACAAACCTTACTCAACATCACTCTTCCCTGGCAAATGCCTCAGATGCTTAAGCAGCATACTGTCTTCGTAAAGGAATAAATCCTTTACAAAATCAATTTTTATATCATTAATCAAATTATCCATTAATTATGCGATACTTATGGCTGTGCTTTGTAGTTTTTTCAGCAATTACAACAAATGCACTTACTTGCTTAGCTAAAGATAATAGGGGAGAGAGAAGCAACATCAACTATATTGTGTTTAACAATGACACCACAGTTCGTCGCGATACCACTGTTAAGGACTCATTGTTAAAGGATAGTACCAACTTTATCAAAAAGCGTACTATATATAACATTTTTGCCGATAGCGTTACAAAAAAGCCTTACGAATTATCCCTGTTTCCGGCAGTTTCATTACAACAACTTCTAAAGGGCAAATTCGCCGGGCTATATGTTCAGGAACCTTCGGGCGAGCCGGGTTCTGTGCAAAACATGTTTATCAGGGGTGCGCCTATGCCCTTGTTATCACAAAGGGAGGTTTATCAGTCACAGCCGCTTGTGGTACTTGACGGCATCCCGATAATAACCGAACACCCGTTTGCATTTGATATCCAGCAATATGAGTTTAACAGGCCCGGCCCTGCTACCAACATATTTGCAGGTATTGATATGAACAATATTGCTTCGATAGAAGTACTAAAGGATTTGGCGGCTACCGCGGTTTATGGGCCAAGGGCTGTAAACGGAGTAATTGTTTTATCCTCAAAAACACCTGGCGCCTCAAGAAGCATCACTTTCGATTCATATATCGGATTAGCGCAACGGCCGCAGGTAACAACCATAAACGGTAAGTACGAAAACGCTTTCAGACAAAGATTTTACGACCAGTATACTACCAACGGGAGGTATTCTGATGATGAAAATTACCCTATTTATTTAAGCGATTCGCTTAATAATGTATATAGTGGCAAAGCCGACTGGAGCGATCTGTACTACCGCAACGCTTTAGTTTATGGTATCAACTTCGGCATATCGGGTGGTACAAACCGGGCAAATTTTCGCTTTTCCTTAGGAGATATGAAAAATGAAGGGATTTCTGATGGAACAGCGCTAAATCGGTATAGCGCCATGTTTAACATCAATATGAAGCCAGTGAAGTGGCTGCTGTTTTCAACCATGGTAAACGCTAACAGGTTGGATCGTACGCGCAATAAAAATTTACGCGACAGGTTTGCGCAGATTAATTATTTCCCGGACCTGAGCGCGCCTTTACCGCCTAATAAAGATTATTATGCCAACTATCTTACAGAGTATAAAAAAGGATTTGACAACAACAAAACCAACATCATTGACGGCTATGCCAGGATCGGCGTTGAATTTGGCAAATTCAATTTCAGTACCACTTTTGGTGTAGATTACAATGAAGGTTATAGGGATGTGTTTTATGCCCGCACACTGTTGCAGGGTAATAGTTATGCATCAAACTACTTTGGCTTTAACCAGCGATTAATGTTGGATAATAAAGCAACCTATTCTTTTAACCTAAATAAAGTAAATGATTTTCAGCTGGAGGTTGGGCAATCAACCCAATGGAACATTTACAAATACAGTAATGCGTATGCATATAAAGGGGTAAATGACTTTATCAAAATAAACCTGCTAAACTCAGACCCTAATGACCCTAATTATTTAAGCCCGGTTGCTTTTCCACGTGAATTAACCTATCGCTTTTTGGATAAAACCAGGGACAACCTGGTATCGTTTTATGGCAAAGTAGATTACACACTAAAAGAAAAGTACCTGTTATCAGTTACGTTACGCGCTGATGGTTCATCAAACGCTCAGCCAACAAGCCGTTGGTTTTATTCGCCTGTAGTTTCTGCCGCATGGAATATTAAAAAAGAAATACTGAAGGATAACAGCGCAATCAATGACCTTTTATTGCGTGTTAGTGCAGGTAGGTTAGGGCGATTGAATGCGTATGATAATTATGCACAGGGCCCGCAGTATACAGCATCGGTAGGCTATACCGGTAATTTAACTGTGCCTGGTTATAATGCATTTGGTGTATTAACCAGGCCATACGCGGCCGGATGGATTGGCTACGGCATCCCATGGTCGTATTCAGATCAGCTTAATCTTGGTGTAGATGCCGGTTTACTTCACAACCGTTTACACTTATCTGTTGATTGGTATAATAAGGAAGAGAAGAACCAGCTTATCGGCATACCTGCCTTTGCCGAATACGGTTATAAGCAATCTATAGAAAGTGGGATGGCTGTAAATAACAGCGGTATAGATGTTTCGATAGCAGCCAATATAATCAATCATAAAAACTTTGGCTGGACATCGTCTTTAAACCTTAACCACAATACCAATAAATTAAAAGCACTCCCAAGGGGCTTAAATGAAATTATAATTGGTGATAAACTTTTAAAGGTAGGCCAGCCGGTTGATCAATACTGGCTTTTAGTGAACAATGGTATTTATACGTCAAATGACCAGGTACCGGTGGTTAACGGACAACCCACTAAGTATAACGGCATCCCATTGCAGGCCGGCGATCCAAAATGGCGCGATTTGAATGGCGATAACGCTATTGACAATAACGACAAAATATTAACGGGCCATTCCTTGCCCAAAATATCGGGCGGTTTTGATAATAATTTCAGATACGGTAACTGGAGTTTAAACCTCAACTTTTATTTCAACCTGGGCAGAAACCTGATTAACCAGGAAATGGCCAACCGGTTTGATTTTATTAACAGGGAAGGCAATAGTGATGTTAACTCTGTTAAAGAGATTACTTATTGGGAAAAACGGGGAGATTACAGCAAGTACCCTTTGTACAATCCGTGGAGCACGGTAATTCCATACCGTGTTGATCAGAATTTATTTCTTGAAAATGCTTCATTCCTGAAATTGAGGACGGTGTTAGTTGGGTATGATCTTACCAAAACACTGCGTAGAAAAAGCATAAACGTAACCCGGTTTTACGTGTATGCATCAGTAAATAATGTATTCACCATCACGCCTTACACCGGCCAGGATCCCGAGCTGGTAAACTATAACGGGTATGATACAGGCTACGGACTGCCAATACCAAGAACGTACACTTTAGGAGTGAAAATGGAATTATAGCATGGAAAAACGAATTACGAAAATGAAAAAGATATTATATATCACGCTTCTGTTTTTTGTGGCCTTAACCGGTTGTAATAAAACACTGGATATAAATTCTGTAAGGGTAGTTGCCGAAGTGAACATGTGGAATAAGCTGGAAGATACCCGTGCAGGCCTGCTGGGAATTTACGCGCTTACCCGTTCCGCATTATCTGATAACGACAGCCATTGGTTGTATGGAGATGTTAGGACAGGCGAGTTTATCAGTCCAAACAGACCTGACCTTAAAGCAATTGCCGGCAACAAACTAAATGCATCCTACCCAACCGTGGACGCTTTATCCGACTGGACCAGGTTTTATGCCATCGTGAATGCAGCCAATATTTTCCTGGAACGCGTTGGCGATGTAAAAGCGGCAGATAAGCGCTATACAGAAAACAATATGATTGTTGATGTTGCCCAGGCCCGCTTCCTCAGGGCCTTCGCTTACTTCTACATGGTTAGGATATGGGGCGATGTACCATTTATTATCACGTCGCACGATGGCAAGTTTGAAAATAAACCGCGTGAAAATCAAGGTAAGATATTAGTTTGGGCTCAGCTGGAAATGCTGAAAGCCGCCACCGATTTGCCATTTATTTATAGTGGCGGCGATGTGCAGCAACCCGGTAATTATTACAACGAGGACAGAACCAGGTGGGGAGGGGCTTTGGCAACAAAAAATACGGCTTATGCTGTTTTGGCTCATTTGGCGGCCTGGCAAGGCAATTATACCGACGTTGCCACCTATACCAAATTTGTTGAGGATAACTATGGCAAAAGTGGCATAGGCTTCCAGAATACCGAGGACCTGACCAAATCAAACGGATTCTTTTTTAATAAAAACACCAGTCAGATGTTTGGTTTCAATTCCGACTGGGGGCATATTGATGGGTCGGGAACAGGCCATATAGAAGAATTGACCCTGGCCGAACCTGTTTTAAATAAAAAGGTTCCTGATATCTATATGCCTAAGGACACCATTTTAAAAATATTTAATCAGCCAAATGACGAACGATTTAGTGTTGATACACTTGGGCTGCCACGGTCTGAAAGATACTTTACCAATATAAATGGTAAGTACCCCATTTTTAGTAAGATAAAAGTTATACAAGGAGGCACTACCGATCCCACTTTCAGGTATTTCACCAGTGCATTGATTTTTACCAGGCTTGAAGATATTGTTTTGTTACGTGCCGAAGCATTAGCTGTTTTAGGTGATCAAAACGGTGCTATAGGCGAGTTGATAAACGTAATGGTAAGGCGAGGGATAACCACTATAACCATCAATAGCGGCGAGTTGGTTGACCTGATATTTGAAGAGCGGCATCGCGAATTACTGGGCGAGGGGCAACGATGGTACGACCTGGTCAGGTATAATAAAATCAAGCAAAATAATCCCGCTTTTTTAAACCTTATAAATTCCCAGGGAATTTACTGGCCCATATCCCGCAAGCTTATTTCACAAAACAACTTATTAACTCAAAACCCATTTTGGAAATAATCAGACCATATATGAAAAACTTTGAAAAATATATGAGTGCCTTAAAGCTATCAGTAGCTATGGCGCTGTTACTGTCTGCCTGTAAAAAAGATGGTGGATACCATAGCACCGCAACCAACAGCCCCGTGTTTGCCGGTAATACCTATGAGTATTTAAAAAGCAAACCGGGGGTTTACGATTCGCTGATAGCAGTGATTGACAGAATGGGCTTAAAGCAAACGTTAGCCGATAGTAATATAACCCTGTTTGCCGTTACAAACCCCAGTTTTCAACTGGCAATTAATAACCTGAACACCTTAAGAAGACAAGGGGATAAAGACCCGCTTTTTCTTTCAAACATTGATGGTGTACAACTGGATACGATGGCATCGTACTACATTATGAGGGGGAGGCGCACTACCGATTCATTAACCTTACAGGATGGTCTTGATTTGTCAAGCGTGCGGTTTGGTTATCCAATGCATGGTAAAGTTACCCGGGCCTCCTCATCAGGTTTGGTTGATGGTGGCCCGCAAGTGATTGAATTCAGCAATACTAAAAAGAGCAAATTTATCCGCTTTTGGTCAACAACCACAACAGGATCTAATAACATCATTACCAAAAATGGGGTAGTCCATGTGGTAAGTGCCGACCATATTTTCGGCTTTGATGAGTTTGTTCCCCGGCTCACGTTTATTCCGCCGCCACCAAACCTGATATCATTAATTGGAGGTAAGCTATCTGTATTACGAGATAATAATGGTGGCCCTGATAATGGCGAGGGATCTAAAAAAGTTATTGACGGAGATGATCACACCAAATTCCTGGCAGAGCTACAAGGCAGGTTATGGATCAAATTTGAGTTGAATACGCCGGCAGTATCGGGCGTATACACGCTTACTTCGGCAAACGATGCGCCTGAAAGAGACCCGAGGGCCTGGACTTATGAGGGATCAAACGATGGACAAACCTGGGTTGAACTGGATAGGCGCAGCAATTTCTTTTTTGAAGAGCGGTACCAGACAAAAGTTTTCAGTTGCCCTAATACAGTAGCTTATAAATTCTACCGCATTGATATTACCGAACTCCGGGACGGCGGGCTTTTCCAGTTAGCTGAATGGTCAATAAATAAAGCTAAATAAGTGATGAAAACTCAAAGAATTAATACAATTAACCATAAACAGATGCGAACATATTTAAAAAAAGAGTTCACTTTCTTGTTGTTTGCTATTGCTGTATTAAGCAGTTGTAAAAAGATATTTAATCTGCCAAATAATAAGGATTATTTAAGCTCAAATGTAAATTACAGCAATAAGATATTTGAACCAATTATTGGGCGCACAACGGTAATGGGTGGGTTCAACGGCGATAATTCAACACAGCCTATAAAGTTTGAAATTGTTAACGCCCGCTTTGGCGATGGCCGGCCGGTAACAGATCTTTTTCAAAAAAAATCCACTTACGTTTGGACAGCCCCTTATAACGGCCTTGAA
>Ga0075366_10000475_pt1 | contig 18607 bp, 13 predicted proteins | sample EndMethybrTD3031_FD_72351 | JGI IMG/M metagenome (GOLD analysis project Ga0075366, IMG submission 72351) | Populus endosphere microbial communities from Tennessee, USA - Endosphere MetaG P. TD hybrid TD303-1 | ecosystem: Host-associated > Plants > Roots > Endosphere | place: USA: Tennessee...
CTAAACCGCCTTTGGTGTTTAGCTTATTGCTAAACGTATTTAGCGAGGCGGCCATTACCGCAGCGTTTTGGGTGGCTGTTTGCAGGTTTTTCATGGCGGCGCGTAGTTGCAGGGCCATGGTATTATCGGCCATTAGCGCGCCAATGGTGCCTTTGCCAGCCAGTATTTGGTGACTTAGCGTTTTAAAATCGCCGGTTATGGCCAGCAGGTTTTGGTTATTATCCTGCAGGGTTTTCATGATATCATCTGTCGAGAGTAGTTTTTCGGCCTGTAGTACGTCGCCGTCCTGCACTTCGGGGGCCTGCGGACTGCCGCCGTCAATCACGATGATCTTGTTGCCTATCAACCCGTCGCTGCTTATTTTGGCTTGCGCGTTACGGTGGATGTACTGCTGGGTGGCCTGGTCGACACTCATGGATACCCGAACTTGCGACGGGCCTTCAAAGCGCACGGCGCTGATGGTGCCCACCTTTACGCCCGAAAACCAAACGTTGTTGCCTTTTTTGAGCCCGGCAACATCGCTGAAAACCGAACTGAGGTGAATGTTTTTTACAAAGGCCTTTTGCTGGCCGCCAAGGGTAAAAATGCCAAGGATAAACAATATTAAACCGAGGCCGAGAAAGAGGCCTACGATGATTGCTTTTTTATTTTCTGATGCGTCCATGATAATGGTTAATAACTTTACTGGATAAAATTGTAGTCGAAAAACGGTTTAACCCGGGTGTCGTTGGTATCAAATACCTCGTTAAAACTGCCGGTGCGCTGAAACTGGCCATCCAAAAGCATGGCTATGCGGTCGCCGGTTTGTTTGGCGCAGGTTAAATCATGTGTTATAATGATAGATGAGGTGTTGAAGCGTTGCTGCACCTCGTTAATGAGGTCGTTAATCTCGATGCAGGTAATAGGGTCAAGGCCGGCGGTTGGCTCATCGTACAGCATAATTTCGGGGTTCAGGATCAGCGTACGGGCAATGCCAATGCGCTTGCGCTGCCCGCCCGAAAGTTCGGCCGGCATCTGGTTAATGGTTTGCGACAGGCCAACGGCATCCAGCACGGTTTCAACGGCGGTATCAATTTCTGCGCGGGTAATGCCCTTGCGGTTGCGCACCAGCGGAAATTCGAGGTTTTTGCGCACCGTCATGCTATCATATAACGCACTGTTTTGGAAGGAGAAGCCGATACGGATGCGCAGTTCCTGCAATTCCTTTTCGCTTATTTGTGCGTAGTTGTGGCCCAAAACGTTGACGTCGCCTTTATCCGGCTTTAACAACCCGGATATGATTTTTATCAATACAGATTTGCCGGTACCCGAGCGGCCCAGCACCACCAGGTTTTCGCCCTGGTACAGGTCAAGATCGATACCGCGGAGTACATGGTAGTCTTCAAAAGCTTTTTCGAGCCCCCTGATGCTGATAACCGGGTTATTATGGTCGGCCTTTACAATTTTCTTTTCCATGCTAAATTGATTAACGGAACCAGCTGGTTATCTGTACAATAATTACTTCTTCAATAAACACCAGGAACATGGCGGTAACCACGGCGCCGTTGGCCGCCTTGCCCACGCCCTCGGTACCCTTGCTGCTGTTATAGCCCTGGTAGCAGCCCACAATGCCTATAGTAAACCCAAATACGATGGATTTGACGAGCGAGGCAACAAAATCGGTATAAGTTAGGGGATCAAAAAACTCCTGTATAAAGGTTGTCCAGGTGGTGCCCTCATTTTGGGCCACGTTTAAATAGCCGCCAAACATGGCAATAAAGCCGGTATAAGTAGATAGGATGGGGATAGTGAGCGTGGTGGCCAGCACCCGGGTGCATACCAAATATTTAAAAGGTTTGGTGCCCGATACTTCCATGGCATCTATTTGCTCGGTTACGCGCATCGAGCCCAGTTCGGCCCCGATACTTGAACCCACCTTACCCGACGCGATAAGCGCTGTTACCAATGGTGCCAGCGCCCGCATAATGGCTATAGACACCAGCGAAGGCAGCCACGATGTAGCCCCGAACTGCGATAACGACGGCCGCGACTGCTTGGTAAATATGAGCCCCACAATAAAGCCTGTAACCGTAATAAGGGTAAAGGATCGCACGCCAACTTCGTAACACTGGCGCATAACCTCTTTAAGCTCAAATGGCGGCATAAAGGCCTCCCTGAAAAAGCGCAGGATAAACTGGTTAACGCGGTACAGGCTTATCAGGAAGTCGGTTACACTTTGCCTTAGCTTGTTTACCCTTTTGCGTACCGTAGGTTTTGTGCTTTGTGCGGAATCCATTGTTTTATTCGTTCTGTGGTCTGAGTTGTGAGGTCTGTGGTGTGTTTTTTCTGTTTCCTGGGATCGGAGGTCTGAGGTCTGTTTTTTGAGGTCGACGTTGTAGTGTTTTAAGTCGAAAACTTCAATCCCAACGTCAACCCCTAACCTCAGAACTCAGATACCCGACCTCAGACCTCCGATCTCGGTCAATTATAATGCCATCAATTACTATGACTATCCTTAATTTAATTTTAGCCTGAGCGAGGTATATTTTATGAACTGACTCAAAAGGTTAAAAGTTAAAATTTACCTGGTGCAAACCTAAAAGTTAAAATTTATATCAATGTAACAGGCGGTTAAAAAAAACGTTATTTTTTTGTAATTTTTTTGAATATTTTTTGATGTTAGTTAGATATTTTTGGTAGTTAGCCGGACTTTATTGACCTTATTTGATGGTGTTTGAGAGCGTTTTGGGGTGTGGTGGCGACTTAATTTAATATTTAGTGGGAGTGATATCTGTGCAGGTGTTATTCAAAATCTTATAAAAATGTAAAATATTTGATATCATGATGTTAAATATGTATCATTGAAAAGCCTTTTATAAACCCGGCCAGATGATGATTGCCAATAATGTGATGCGCGAGATTACACCGCTAACCCCCAGCGACTGTTTTACCATATTTTCGAGGGTTAAAAAGAAGTTTGATTTTCCGCTGCATTACCACGAGGAGTATGAGTTGAACCTGATTATCAACGCTAAAGGCGCCAAGCGTGTTGTAGGCGGCCATATTGAGGTGATAGAGGAACTGGAACTGGCGCTTGTTGGCCCCAACCTGTACCATGCCTGGTTTACACACCAGTGCCAAAGCGAAGATATTACGGAGGTTACTATTCAGTTTCATAAAGACCTGTTTGACGAAAGGTTGCTGAAACGCAACCAGTTAAGTTTTGTAAAAAGCATGCTGGAGCGGTCGCAGCGGGGTATTGTGTTTTCGCCGGAGACGATAGTGGCTTTGAAAGACCGCATACAGGGGTTGGATAAAAAGAGCGGGTTTGATTCGGTGCTGGAGTTGATGTCGATATTGCACGACCTGTCTATCTCGCGCAATATGAAAACTTTGTCGGACGTTAGTTTTACCAACGATAAGTTTTACTACAACAGCCGCCGCATCGAGAAGGTATTTGAACACATGAACCTGAACTACAACAAGCAGGTAACCCTTGCCGAAGTAGCCAAAATAGCCAACATGCCCGAGGCTTCGTTCAGTCGGTTTATCAAAAAACGCACCGGTAAAACCTTCATTGACAGTCTGAACGAGATTCGCCTGGGCCACGCTTCCCGCATGCTCATCGATTCGACCGCCACCATAGCCGAAATTGCCTATAAATGCGGCTTTAACAATATCTCCAACTTTAACCGCATTTTTAAACGCAAAAAGCTATGCATCCCCAAAGAGTTCAGGGAAACCTATACGGGGAATAGGGTGTTTATTTAATTTGAAGATTTGAGGATTTGAAAATGAGGGCAGTTTTTGTAAAGGTGCACAATAAGATACTTGTCAATCGTTAAAGATACCTCCTAACACTCCGCCAAGTACCTTAAAGTTACCGGAGCAACGCCCAATATACCCCGAAAAGCACCCGAAAGGCGATTGATTATTGTATGTCAGAGAAAGCAGTAATTCTTGGCTTTTTTTAATAGGATATCGATAAATAAAATATTAGGTTAAAAAAGTATTATAAAAATAGCTTTTATAAACCCACTTTTGAACACGCCAATTATGATCAGGATTTTGAGTTGATTTTGAAAATCTTCAAATTTTCAAATCCTCAAATTTTCAAATTAGAAAAAATGAAGCTCCACTTAGTAGATATCGCCATTATCATATTATACCTGCTGAGCACTATTTTTATTGGCTTATGGTACCGTAAAAAAGCCCGCGAAAACAAAGAAAGCTATATGCTTGGCGGCAAATCGCTTCCCTGGTATAAACTGGGTTTAAGCGATGCATCCGATATGTTTGATATCAGCGGCACCATGTGGATGGTGAGCCTTTGCTTTGTGTATGGTATGAAAAGCATCTGGATCCCCTGGCTATGGCCGGTATTTAACCAGGTGTTTTTAATGATGTACCTATCGCGCTGGCTGCGCCGCTCCAACGCGGCCACCGGGGCCGAGTGGCTGGCCACCCGTTTTGGCAGGAGCGGCCCAGGTGTAGGTGCCTCGCATTTAGTGGTTATCGCTTTCGCGCTGTTAAGTTGCCTGGGCTTTTTGGCTTACGGATTTATTGGGTTGGGCAAGTTTATCGAAATATTTATTCCCTGGGATTTGGTAAAAGGGTATGTGCCTTTCAATGTAGCCCCGCAATATGTGCCGCATGTGTATGGTATCGTATTCACCTTGTTTGCTATGTTTTACTCCATTTTGGGCGGCATGCACAGCATCGTTTTAGGCGACATGGTAAAATATGGGGTAATGACGGTGGCCTGTATCTGGATAGGGTTCATTGCTGCCCATAAATTGGCCGGGCACAACGTTAATGTGCCTGATGGCTGGTTTAGCCCGTTTTTTGGCAAACAGCTAAATTTAAATTGGTCGGGCATTATTACCGAAGTGAATAAAAAGATAAACGATGATGGTTACTCGTTGTTCGCGCTGTTTTTTATGATGATGACCTTTAAAGGTTTTTTTGCCGCGCTGGCCGGGCCTGCACCTAATTATGATATGCAGAAGATACTGTCAACCCGCTCGCCCGAGGACGCCAGTAAAATGAGCGGTTTTGTGAGCATTATTTTGTTGCCCATCCGTTATTCGCTCATTGTAAGTTTAACCATCCTCGGGTTGCTGTACTACCACGAAATGAACCTGGAGGACGCCACGGGGGGTATTGATTTTGAAAGGATTTTACCCGCGGTTATTAATAATTTTTTACCCGTTGGCCTGGTGGGTCTGCTGCTGGCGGGCTTATTAGGTGCCTTCATGAGTACATTTAGCGGTACTATGAACGCGGCACAGGCTTATATTGTTAACGATATCTATCTTAAATATTTTAATCCTAAAGCATCCACAAAAAGAATAATCACCGTGAACTACCTGGTTGGGGTAGTTGTGGTGGCGATAGGGGTTATCCTCGGCTTTTTTGTGCGCGATGTAAACAGTGTGCTGCAATGGATAGTATCGGCCCTGTATGGCGGCTATGTGGCGTCCAACGTATTAAAATGGCATTGGTGGCGCTTCAATGCCAGCGGTTTTTTCTTCGGCATGCTGTCGGGCATTGTTTCGGCTATGGTGTTTTCGCTGCTTATCCCGCCTGGCGGGTTATTGTACTGGTTCCCGTTATTGTTTTTAATATCAATGGCGGGCTCGGTTATCGGCTCTTACGCAACCGCGCCGACAGATATGGGCGTATTAACAGCCTTTTACAGCAATGTAAGGCCATGGGGGGCCTGGGACCCGGTTAAAAAAGTGGTAATGGCCGGTGATGATAGTTTTGTGCCCAACAAAAACTTTAAGCTTAATATGTTTAACGTGGTGATAGGTACCCTAGGGCAATTATGCCTCACTATCCTGCCTATGTACCTTATCCTCAACCAAAAGCTATCATTGGCGGTTACAGTAGGATTGCTGGCCGTTATCATGCTGATACTGAAAAAAACCTGGTGGAATAAATTAAAAGATTATTGATAACATAATATCTATGACCCCCGAATTTAAACAACGGCTGGCGCTGGTGCAACAGGAACAGCAACAACTCATAAACAAGCCAAACCAGGTAGCAGGCACCGGCAATGGCGTTTTTAACCGGTATCAAAACCCGGTTTTAACGGCGGCGCACACGCCCATCAACTGGCGCTATGATTTAAACCCGGCTACTAATCCATACCTGATGGAGCGCTTTGGCATCAACGCTGCATTCAATGCGGGCGCTATCAAATTCAACGGCAAATATGTGTTGGTGGTTAGGGTAGAAGGGGTAGACCGTAAATCGTTTTTCGCTTTGGCCGAAAGTCCCGACGGCATCAACAATTTTACTTTTTGGGAATATCCCATCCACATGCCGCAAACAGATGAGCCCGACATCAACGTTTACGATATGCGCCTCACCCAGCATGAAGACGGCTACATTTACGGCTTATTTTGCACCGAGCGTCGCGACCCTGAAGCGCCGGCCCATGATCAATCTATGGCTGTCGCCGCCTGCGGCATCGCACGTACTAAAGACCTGGTAAGCTGGGACCGCCTGCCCGATCTGAGAACCAAGTCGCCGCAACAGCGCAACGTGGTTTTGCACCCGGAGTTTGTGGATGACAAATATGCCCTGTATACCCGCCCTCAGGATGGTTTTATCAGCGCGGGTACCGGCGGTGGCATCGGTTTTGGCCTTACGGGCAGCATGGAAAACGCGGTAATCGACCAGGAAACCATCATCGATAATAAAAATTACCATACCGTTTACGAGGCCAAAAACGGACAAGGGCCAACACCTATAAAAACGTCTAAAGGCTGGCTGCACCTGGCGCACGGCGTACGTAATACTGCCGCCGGCTTGCGCTATGTGCTGTACATGTTCATGACCGATTTGCATGACCTGACCAAAGTATTGTACAAACCCGGTGGCTACTTTTTAGCCCCCGAAGGCGAGGAGCGTATTGGCGATGTATCAAACGTGGTTTTTTGCAACGGCTGGATTGCCGACGAAGATGGTTCGGTGTATATTTACTATGCGTCGTCAGATACCCGGATGCATGTGGCTACCACCACGGTTGATAAGCTGCTTGATTACGTGGTGAATACGCCTGCAGATGGCTTTAAATCGTCAACTTCGGTAGATGCGATTTATGGGATTATTGATAGGAATAAGGAGGCCCAACCAACCCTATCCAAAGGAGAGGGCTTTTGATTTTTTAAAATAAAAAGACGCGGGATGCGCATTTTCTCCTGCAAGGGGTGATTTTTTAAAAAAAACATTTAAAGGCAAAAAAGCCATCCCTTTTGGGATGGCTTTTATTTAAAGTTTAATGCTGCTTTGCCGTTTTTAATAATGCCGTGCTGTTACGTATACTTAACAACAGCGGCATTTTAATTATTAAAACACAGCAACAGCATTTAAACAATTAAGCTTGTTTAGCAAACTGAACGTTAATTAACAGTTTGATGTCTTCGCCTACTACAATTGAGCCGGCTTCGGTAACGCCATCCCAGGTAAGTCCAAATTCTTTACGGTTAATTTTACCGCTGATTTCGAAACCTGCTTTGGTGTTGCCATAAAAATCAGCAGCCGAACCGCCAAATTCTACATCTAACGAAACTGGTTTGGTTACGTCTTTGATAGTTAAATCGCCTTTTAAGGCATATTCGTCGTCACCGGTTTTGGTGAATGAAGTTGATTTGAAGCTGATTTTTGGATAGGTTGCCGCGTCAAAAAATTCCGGCGATTTCAAGTGCTCGTCGCGTTGTGTCTGGTTGGTGTCTATGCTGTCGATATCTAACGTAAAGTCGATCTCGGCATTTTCAAAGTCATCGCCGTCGGTAACTAATTCGCCTGCAAAGCTTTTGAAAAAGCCGCTCACGGTTGATATAACTAAGTGTTTTACTTTAAATTGTACTTCGGAATGCATTGGGTCGATAACCCATTTTGTTGCTGTTTGTGTTGACATGATATTTGTTTTTTTTGTTGATACAAAGATAATACAATAATAGATGTTTAAACATCTATTATTGCTAATTTACAATTTGCAGACATTGAATGACAATTTGCCGACGTTCAATTACAGGTTTAACCATACAATTGCGCCATTGTTTAAATTAAAATCATTTTAAGTCGTAGTCCGAAAGTCGGAAAGTCCGGAAGTCCGAAGTGTCTTTTTTATTTTAACTTAGAACCGTTTTCTAAGTCGATAGTCGGAAAGTCCGAAGCCGTTTTGGCTTAAGGCTAACGACTTTAGACTTTCGGACTTCCGGACTTTCGGACTTCCGACTACAACTAAAAAAACCGCTCAATGAGAAAGCTTTTCATAGTTTCATTTTTTGTCATATTTGCTGCCCTTGCCGGGTGGACTATCATCTGGAAACCCGCTGCCTGGTCGTTCGTTATCATGGTGCCTATCTATGCCGTGGGTTTTTACGACCTGGCCCAAAAACGACACAGCATTGTGCGTAACTTCCCGGTGTTTGGCCACCTGCGTTACTTGATGGAAGACCTGCGTCCCAAAATATACCAGTACTTTGTAGAGAGTGATACCAACGGCACACCCTTCAACCGCCAAAACCGTAGTGTAGTATATCAGCGCGCCAAAATGGTTGATGATACCCGCCCATTTGGTACTGAGTTGGACGTTTACGAAAACGGCTACGAATGGCTTAACCACAGTATAGCCGCCATTGATCATCACAAGTTGAACATGGCACCAAGGGTAAAAGTTGGTGGTCCCGATTGTACGCAGCCTTACATGGCCAGTGTATTCAACATCTCGGCCATGAGCTTTGGTTCGCTGAGTGAGAACGCCATACTGGCCCTTAACGGGGGCGCCAAACTGGATAACTTTGCCCACAATACCGGCGAAGGCGGCCTGAGCGATCATCACCTGCAACCCGGCGGCGACATCATCTGGCAGATAGGTACGGGCTATTTTAGCTGCCGCCATAAGGATGGTACTATTGATTACGACGCCTTTGCCCAGCGTGCCACATTGCCCCAGGTAAAAATGATCGAGATCAAGCTCTCGCAGGGTGCCAAACCAGGCCATGGCGGTATTTTACCGGCCGCCAAGGTAACGCCCGAAATTGCCCGGATCCGTTTGGTGGAGATGGGACAGGATGTGGTATCGCCGCCATACCATACCGCGTTTACCGATCCGATAGGGCTAACCACTTTTATCAAAAAACTGCGCGACTTATCCGGCGGCAAACCCGTCGGTTTTAAACTTTGCGTTGGCCATAAAAGCGAATTTTTGGCCATTTGCAAAGCCATGGTGAAAACCGGCATCTACCCCGATTTTATTACTGTTGATGGGGGAGAGGGCGGTACCGGGGCAGCCCCGCTGGAGTTTTCCAACTCGGTAGGCATGCCGTTGCGCGAGGCTTTGGCATTTGTGTACGATGCCCTTACCGGGTTCGATATTAAAAAACATATCAAGCTTATCGCATCGGGAAAGGTAGCTACCGGGTTTGACCTGGTGAAGAACTTTGCCATCGGCGCCGATATGTGCAACAGCGCCCGCGGCATGATGTTCGCCCTGGGATGCATCCAGGCGCTGGAGTGTAACATGAATACCTGCCCAACCGGCGTTGCTACCCAGGATAAAAGCCTTATGCGCGGATTGGTAGTCGACGATAAAAAGGTACGGGTAGCCAATTTTCACAAGGCCACGGTAGGCAGCGCCATCCAGATGATAGGCGCCGCCGGCCTCACCAAACCCTGCGACCTGCACCGCATGTTCATTTACCGACGTATCAACCACAGCCAGATCCAAACTTATGCCGAGCTGTTCCCCTATATCCCCAAAGGCAGCCTGCTGAACACCCCATACCCCGCCAGTTTTGAACTGGATATGGCGCTAAGCAGCGAAAATACTTTTTTACCAGATTATAGTGTGGTAACTAATATTGATTATAGTAATGTGAGTTCGTATATAGTATCAAGTAGCTAGTATCAAGTATCAAGACAAAAAAATATGTCAATGCGAGATACCACCAGCCTGGGCTGGAAAAAACAGTAATGACATGGTTGCGAATGAGGCTGTTGTAGAGACGCATAATTGCGTCTGCTGCAGGATATTCAAAATTTGCAAGGCCGATTTGCGTGTGTGATTTGCATGCGGGAGACGCAATTATGCGTCTCTACGTTGAGGAGATCGACTTGATAATCAATACCTTATAATCATGTCGTTATAAGCGATAGCGTGGCAATCTTGCAGCCATATCTGTGGAAAAACGAGTGCCTTTTTCAGTTTCCTCCCTCGGGAGGGGCGCGATAGAATTGCGGGTAAAGGCAGGGAGGGGTTTAATGAACTATTTACTTTTTCGGGGAAATAGATCCTTTGTTCGGACACATGACATATTGTAGAATCCCAGACTTACGAAGTTTTTAAAACTTCGTAAGTCTTTCGCCGGCTTGTCATTCCGCCTTCAGAATTTCGCGAAATTTTACAACTCATGACAGTCCTATATTTTTGAATGCACTGAACATTTTCAAATTTTCAAATCCTCAAATTTTCAAATAATTCATCTGCACATCTGAAATTTGAAATCTGCACATCCGGCAGCTTAAATAATCCCCATCCGGTTGGAGTCGAACTTGATGAGCACGAAGAGCAGGATGGTAAAGCTTAATAACGATGAGCCGCCGTAACTTATAAATGGTAGTGGGATACCAATAACCGGAACTATACCTATCGTCATGCCGATGTTGATTACAACGTGGAAAAAGAGCACAGAGGCTACACCATAGCCATAGATACGCGAAAAGGGAGATCGCTGTCGTTCGGCGAGAAAAATAACCCGTAGGATAAGGAAAATATAGAGGCCTAATAATACAACCGATCCGGCGAAGCCCCATTCTTCGCCTATGGTGCAAAAAATAAAATCTGTGCTTTGCTCGGGTACAAATGAGTATTTGGTTTGGGTGCCTTGCAAATAGCCCTTACCCCACATTTTGCCCGAACCTATAGCTATTTTTGATTGGTTTACGTTATATCCTTTACCTCTTAAATCGGTAGTGATGCCCAAAATGATATTGATACGGTCTGTTTGGTGCGGTTTTAAAACGTTGGTGTAGATGAATTTTACACTAAACACAAAGGTGATGGAAATGGCAAGCCCTATCAGCATAGTACCGATGACCTTACGGTTACGCCTTAATAAAAAGATAACCAGGGCGGTAAATGCCACCAGGGCAATAATGATATGCAATGGATTAAACAGCAGCGCCACCACAAAAAGCGTGATCAGCAAACCGGATACGATCAGGAAATAAGGGGATAAACCCTCCCTGTACAGTACAAAAATAAGCGAACAAAATACCAGCGTTGAGCCTGTATCCGGCTGTAACATAATCAGTATCATGGGCACGCCGATAATAGCGGCGGCGGCCATAAACGATTTGGGGTCGGTAACGCGGATATTGGGCCCGCTTAGGTACCGGGCCAATAACAGGCACGTTGCAAATTTGGCAAACTCCGATGGCTGCAGCCTGAAACCACCGCCAAGGTTTATCCAGGCCTGGTTACCGCCAACATTCCGGCCAATAATTAGTACAACGATTAATAAAAGCACCGTCACCGCATAAAAAACCGGGGATAGGGCGCTAAAAAAGCGGCTCTCTAACAGTAAAATAACCATTCCAACCGCTATGGCTACTACAATATAAATAAACTGCTTGCCATAGTTGGTTGCGCCATCAATTATGCTGGGGTGCCTTTCATCAAACACCGCGGCATGGATATTAAACCAGCCTATGGCGCACAGGATAAGGTATAGGAACACCGTTACCCAATCAACATTAAAAAAGAAACTCCGTTGATTATTATTGTTGTTCATGCTATTTGCCAGCCCCCCTGCCCGCTAATAAACTGCCCCAGCTACCCTGTTTGTTATTGTTTACCGTTTTTACTCCGGTGGCTTTTTTTATCGAATCGGACTTGAATTTTTTTACCGAATCGGTCTTGAATTTTTTTATCGAATCGGCCCTCGCAGCCCGGATGCTATCGCGCATCCGCTCTTTCTTAAGGTCCATCGCGTAAAGGTTCAAATCGGGTAGCCGGTTGGCATTGGCAAAATAATCAACTGTAATGCCCGATTCGCGTGGTGTTATTTTTCCCTTTAAATATTTTTCGACAATAAAGCTGGCAATGGGAGCGGCCCAATGCGCGCCTTCGCCCGAATTTTCAACCACTACGGCAATGGCTATTTTGGGGTTATCGCGCGGGGCAAAGGCTACAAAAACCGAGTTATCTTCACCACGCGGGTTTTGGGCCGTACCAGTTTTACCGCACATAATAATGCCGGGTATCTTTGATCGCCTGGCTGTGCCATCTTCAACCACGGCCTGCATCCCGTTAATTACCGGCTCAAAATATTGCGAATCTATTCCGACGTAATTTCTTTTGGTATACTCGTCTTTAATTACATTTTCGGCACCAATAGCTTTAATCAGGTGTGGCTTGTAAAAAAAACCATGATTGGCTATGGTACACTCCAGGTTGGCCATTTGCAATGGCGTTGCTAAAAGCTCGCCCTGGCCAATGGCTAAAGAAATGATGGTGCTGGCACGCCAGCCGCCCTTTTTATAAATGTTGTCGTAATGTAGGGGAGTTGGTACGTTGCCCCGGCTTTCGGCAGGCATATCCAAGTCGAGCCGGGCGCCTAAACCAAATTTCATTACGTTGGCCCGCCATTTTGTAAACTCGGCTTCCGTATATTTTGTACCGCTACGTTCCAGGATCCGTTGAAACACCATCGAAAAATAACCGTTACATGATTCGGCTACCGCCCTGCTCATGTTAACCGATCCATGTGCTTCACCATTGTTACAAGGTACCAGGCGGTTACCGGCCCTAAAGTGACCTGTACAATAATAGGTTTCAGCAGGGGAGATGATGTTTTCCTGCAAAGCTATCAAAGCGCTTAATGGCTTAAAGGACGATCCCGGCGGATACTGCGCCTGTATGGGCCTGATGAAAAATGGCTTATACGGATTATTGTACATTTTAGCAGCGTTGTTGCCACGTTCGCGCCCAACCATCAGGTTAGGATCATAGCCCGGGCTGCTTACATAAGCCAGGATCTCGCCGGTGGATGGCTCAATGGCCACAATGCTGCCAAGCTTATTTTGCATCAATTTTTCGCCCAGCTTTTGTAATTCGATATCTAATGACGAGGTCAAGCGTTCGCCTGTACGTGGAATGGTATCAAAAGCGCCGTTGGCAAACGAGCCTTTTTGTATCCCCCGCGAATCTACCATCATGTTTTTTACCCCGCGCTGCCCGCGCAACACGGTTTCGTATGCTTTTTCGACACCGGTAACACCAATATAATCGCCCAGGCGGTAATAGCCGTTTGAGCGCTTGATGTCACGATCCTGTGCCTCGCCGATATAACCTAAAAACTGCGCCGCAACCGAATCTGGATAAGCGCGTACCGTACGTGACAATGCATAAAAGCCGGTAAAGTCGTTTATTTTTTCCTGTATAGAGGCAAACCGTTGGGCCGATATTTGTTTTTCAAATTGCGAATCTTTATTGGGCGAATATTTGATGGCTTTTATCCAGCGTTTGTCGAAGCCTGCCTTATCAATACCAAGCAGGTTACAAAACGCAATGGTATCAAAAGGTTTTACATCTTTTGGGATAACCATAATATCAAAGGTAGGTACATTTTGCACCAGTATTTTGCCATTCCTGTCTAAAATGGGGCCGCGCGCGGGGTATTGAATAAAGCTGCGGATCACGTTTTTGGTAGCGTAGATGGCGTAACGGTCATCAACTATCTGGATATAGTAAAGCCTGGCCAGCAGCGTGAAAATAATGGCAACAAAAATACCCGTGATAACGTAGCGACGCTCAAAAAAACTATTCATTTACGTTCTTTCCTTTTGAAAAATAACAGGCCCGAAACCAGTATCAAAAATACCGTAAATATTGAACTCAAAACAACACGGCTTAGTGTGTATTGTATTTCAGAAAACTTGAATACTTCAAGGCTGAGCAGGAAAAAATGATGTGCAAAAGTAAGTATCACCGCATAGGTAAAAAACCATCTGAAACCCATAATGCTCAGGGTAGGTTCGGGTTCATTGTCGAAGCCTTCTTTTTGCACGGTTATATTAATAAAAAGGATGCGGACAAGGGCCAGCACAACGCAGGCTGCCGCATGCAGGCCGGGCGTATCGTAAAATGCATCAACGGTAAGGCCTAATAGGAATGATAATATAAACAGCAGCACATTCGGCGTTTCGAACGGGAGCAGTAATATAAACAGGATATAAAAGTAAGGGGTGGAAAGGTTGTAAAAAGTAATATTTTTAAGCAGGAATGCCTGCATAAAAACCAATAGCAAAAAGCGGATGATATTGACGATGATAGTACGGCCCATTATTTAACTTCCAGGGCCTCCAGTCCCGCTTGTTCCTGTGCGTATTTGTTAACTACTACGTATATGTATTGCAGTTTGCTAAAATCAACCGAAAGGCCAACTTCAACATTAAGCAATAAGCCGCCTTCTTTGGCATGCAGGTTAGTTACCTTGCCAAAAGGGATCCCGGTAGGAAAAAGCGAATAACCCGATGTAACTACCATCTCGCCAAGCACAGGTTTGGCGTCGTTTTGCAGGCTCAGCAAGCCTTTATGCGGATTCAAATCATTTCCCCATATAAATGAGCCGACAGATTTATCGTTCACCAGCATGGCGCTAAACTGGCTTTTCGAATGCAGTAATGATTTGACGATAGCATAATGATCTGATACTGCAGCTATCATACCTACAACACCGGCACCGCAAATTACACCCATATCTTTGGCTATGCCATCTCTGCTGCCTTTATTTATGGTGATGTAGTTGTTGGATTGATTGGTTGAATTGTTGATAACCCTTGCTACCAGGTAAGTATATTGTTGCTTATATACGGTATCAACCACTTTATGCTTTTCGGTAGTATCAATATAAAATGATGTTTTAAGCATTCCCCGTAACCTGGCGTTTTCACGGGCAAGACTGTCGTTTACGTCCTTTAAAGATAAATATCCCTTAAACTCACTTACCTGGCCGAATAAACTGCCTGTAACCTGGTTTTGCGAACTGATAAAAGTAGCCTTTTGAAACGAGTTGTATTTGATATAGATAAGCAAGGCGCTCACCTCAAAAATCAGGAATAAAAAAAACGCGTTATACTTAGTGATAAATATCAAGAGGTTACGCATCGGCTTTTCAGATTGGAGATAGAATCAAGAGTCAAGAATCAAGAGTCAAGATAAAAAAAACAAACGTAGCTGTCTTAATTCTTGACTCTTAATTCTTGATTCTCCTTTACTGCATTAAAAATTTAAAATTACCTATGTTTTTAAGGGCGGTTCCTGTGCCACGTACTACGGCGCGCAACGGGTCTTCGGCTACGTGGACGGGCAGTTTGGTTTTGGCTGCCACACGTTTATCGAGGCCGCGCAAAAGGGCGCCACCACCGGTTAGGTAAATACCTGTCTGGTAAATATCTGCCGAAAGCTCGGGCGGGGTAATTTCCAGCGCTTTTAATATCGCTTCTTCTATTTTGGAGATAGATTTATCAAGGCAATGTGCAATTTCGGTATACGATACCATGATCTGTTTTGGCACGCCGGTCATCAAATCACGACCTTGTACTGCAAAATCAGCCGGTGGATCTGCCAGTTCAGGCAAAGCTGCGCCAACTTCGATTTTAATTTTCTCGGCAGTACGGTCGCCAATCATGATGTTGTGCTGGCGGCGGATGTATTGTACAATATCCGAGTCGAAGTTATCACCCGCAACGCGGATAGACTGATCGCAAACGATACCCGATAACGCAATAACCGCAATCTCGGTGGTACCACCGCCAATATCGATGATCATGTTGCCCATAGGCTCTTCCACATCAATACCAATACCCACCGCGGCGGCCATTGGCTCGTGTATCAGGTAAACCTCTTTGGCGCCTGCAATCTCGGCCGAGTCGCGCACCGCGCGTTTCTCTACCTCCGTTATGCCCGATGGGATACAGATAACCATACGTAACGATGGGAAGAACCATCCTTTACCCTGGTTTATCATTTTTATCATACCGCGTATCATGTGTTCGGCGGCGTTAAAGTCGGCAATTACACCATCTTTAAGCGGGCGAACGGTACGGATATTATCATGTGTTTTACCTTCCATTTGCATGGCCTGGCGCCCAATGGCAATAACCTTGTTGGTAGTCCTGTCGAACGCCACGATAGAGGGTTCGTCAACAACAACTTTATCATTATGTATAATGAGGGTATTGGCAGTACCCAAATCGATAGCAATTTCCTGTGTAAAAAAGTTAAATAAACCCATCTAATGTTTCCCTTGAAATAATCTGCAAAGTTTATAAAAATACGCTTAATAAAATTACATACTTGCAATTAAAAGCGTTAAAAATTAATATTTATTGTTTGCGTGGGTTGATTAAGTTGGATTGGGTTGATTATGTTGATTAAGTTAAATACCCTCCGCACTTTTCTTAACCACTCACCTAATCAACTCAATCAACCATTCACTTTTTTTCAAAATTAGTGCTTAAAATGACGCACTCCGGTGGTTACCATCGAGATGTTTTTTTCATCGCACATGGCTATTGAAAGCTTGTCGTTTATTGATCCGCCCGGTTGTAATACCGCAGTTACACCTGCTTCAGCAGCTAGTTCAACGCAATCAGGGAAGGGGAAAAACGCATCGGAAGCCATTACCGCTCCATTGAGGTCGAAACCGAAGCTGTTCGCTTTAATAACGGCCTGTTTCAATGAATCAACCCTGGAGGTTTGCCCAACGCCGCTTGATATTAACGAGTTGTTTTTAGCAAATACAATGGTGTTTGATTTGGTATGTTTTACCACTTTGTTGGCAAAAAATAAATCTTTCAACTCCTGCTCGGTTGGTTTACGATTGGTAACCGGGGTCATTTGGGCCGGGCCTTCAATCACCGCGTCTTTATCTTGTTCAATAACGCCGTTCAGCAAAGTTTTAAATTGCTTAACCGGTAATTCAACAGGCTGGCGGACTAAAATAATGCGGTTCTTTTTGGCCTGTAATATTTGTACTGCTTCGTCTGTATAGGCAGGCGCAATCAGCACTTCATAAAATATCTTGTCAATTTCTGTCGCGGTTGCCGCATCAATCTCATCGTTGGCAATAATTACGCCTCCGAAAGCCGACACCGGGTCGCAAGCCAATGCATCTATCCACGCTTCTTTAATAAACGAGCGGGAAGCAATACCGCAGGCGTTGGTATGTTTTAATATAGCGATGGTTGGCTCGCCGGTAAATTCATCTATCAATGCTACTGCAGCATCAACGTCAACCAGGTTGTTGTACGATAGTTCCTTACCGTTCAGTTTGTTGAACATGGCATCCAGGTTACCATAAAACGTTCCTTTTTGATGCGGGTTTTCGCCATAACGTAAAGTTTGGCTGGTTTGGATACTTTGTTTAAATACCGGCAGCGGTTCGTTTTGGTTAAAGTATTGGAAAATGTGGGTATCGTAGTTTGATGTAATGTTGAAGGCTTTTTGGGCGAACGACTTACGCTGGTCAATAGTAGTTATGCCATCCTGTGTTTTCAGGATTTCTTCCAGTATGCCGTAATCATCTTTTGATGCAACTATAGTTACATCTTTAAAGTTTTTGGCACCGGCGCGGATCAGCGAGATGCCGCCGATATCTATCTTTTCGATCACGTCTTCGGCACCTGCGCCCGATTGCACGGTTTCTTCAAATGGATAAAGGTCTACAATAACCAAATCCAGTTCGGGAATTTCGTATTCGGCCAGTTGTTTTTCATCATTGTCAAAGCTACGGCGAGCCAAAATACCACCAAACACTTTAGGGTGCAGGGTTTTAACACGGCCGCCTAAAATAGACGGGTACGAGGTAAGATCTTCAACAGGGATAACATTTACCCCTAAATTGCGGATAAAAGTTTCGGTACCACCGGTTGAATATATATTAACACCAAGGCGATTTAACTCAAGAATGATTGGCTCTAAATTGTCTTTGTAGTAAACAGAAATTAAAGCGTTTTTTATTTGAACAGACTGGCTCATTTACAGTGATTTTTTGAGCCGCAAAGGTAGTGATATTTTTTGTTAGTCGGGAAGGGAAATTAGTCCGAAAGTCGGGAAAGTCCGGAAGTCCGAAAGTTTATTAAAGTTTTACAAATCAGGTACTATCATCTACTGTTGATATCTGGTTTTGTAATTAATAAACCCGAACACTTTTTACTTTCGGACTCGCCAGCCTTCAAGGAATTTATAGGCTAAATTTTTTTACTTCCGGACTTTTGGACTTTCCCGACTTTCGGACTTTTCACAATAAATAACTAACTTCACCGCCCGAAATAGTACATAAATGAAATTATTAGAAGGAAAAACCGCACTTATCACCGGTGCATCAAAAGGAATAGGCCGTAAAATAGCCGAAAAATTTGCCGAGCACGGCGCTAATGTAGCTTTTACCTACCTGTCGTCTGTTGAAAAAGGACAGGCCCTGGAACAGGAATTACAAAGCTTTGGTACACAGGTTAAAGGTTATCGCTCCGATGCCTCGAAATTTGATGAAGCCGAAAAGCTGATTGCCGATATCGTAGCCGATTTTGGCACCCTTCATAT
>Ga0075366_10000476_pt1 | contig 18586 bp, 18 predicted proteins | sample EndMethybrTD3031_FD_72351 | JGI IMG/M metagenome (GOLD analysis project Ga0075366, IMG submission 72351) | Populus endosphere microbial communities from Tennessee, USA - Endosphere MetaG P. TD hybrid TD303-1 | ecosystem: Host-associated > Plants > Roots > Endosphere | place: USA: Tennessee...
GTTATTTTTCCACCTGCAACCTATTTACTTTCTTCTGCAGGCCGTACCGACCGCAGTGGAAACGCCCAACTCGCCCTGCCAATAGTCGGCGCCACTAGCAATAAAGTTACTCTGGCACTTATTGGTGTCGAGGATGCCGCCTCTATGCCGCACTGGAATGCCACTGCCGCCCAAAAGAATGGTGTCATGCTCAAATCTACTTGGAATGCCACCGACTTATCGGCCACTTCCAACGAAGGAAGTGTTATTGGCGGCCCGACCCTGCCAAACGGCTACGTAAGCGGCGCTAATTATTCAAACTGTAATATTGTTATTAAAGGCATTCAGGTGCAGGTGCCTTTTACTAGCCGCGGCTCTGACACGGCTGGTTTTGACTTGCGCGGTATGGCAAATGCTCACCTCGAAAGCGTGGCATTCTTTCCCGCAGCCACACCTACGCAGCTCAACGGCACCTACACCACACCTGGATGGAATTTTGGCATCGCCATGCCCGTGCCAGGCAACAACGATCTATCTATTTTGCGTAATGCCAGTGTGGAAGGCGCAACCTATGGCATCTACCTTGGCGAGCACACTGCCTGCGACCGCTTGGCTGCGATTTATTGCTATACCGGCATATTAAATGGTAGCTTCTTTAGTTCGGTAGGGCAGTTTCACCATAACTGGATTGGCGGCGCCAGCGTTGAAGCTTGCGTCAATGGCATTCAAACGGTGGCTAGTGGCAAGATCGTCATTAACAGCCTCTCAGTTGAGGGCAGCATGAATCACGTTGTCGACAGTACTGGTAATGCCACAGGCACTATTGGACTTGGTGGTATTATTAGCACCATCAACGTTTCCGATCCGTGCGGCATAAAAGTCACCTATCTTGACCGTAATACAGGAGCAGCCACCGCTCCAACTGTCTCATCAAGTGCCAGCGCCTTTCGCAATCCATTCTGGCGAGATGCTGCCGTGCAAGTCAACAACGGCAGTGCAACCGTAAGTGCTGTGGCCGTTGATGGCACCACTATTTTGAGTGGGCCGGGTATGGTAATTGTGCCTTCTGGCAAAAAGATCACCCTGACATACTCTGGTGGTACACCCACCTGGACCTGGACACTTTTGTAGCTGTCTGTTAACAAGTATCTACACAACTCCAGCATAAAAGACATAGCTGACAGTTTTTGAGCCTAGGTTATTTATGGCAAATACACAAAAAACCGGTAGTATAGGGGCATGACCAATCCCGAGCGATATACCGTTACAGTTTCAGATTTACACTATATAAAAGAGCATACACCTGTAGGTGATTATTTTACGATCGACCCAAATAAGGCAGGTGTCTGGTTTCATGATGTCATAAGCAAGCAGCCGCTCAAAGATACCGGCACACCGCCGAGTATTCTTAGGCAGCCCGATCTAAAGGCAGGGATCGATTTTTTGGGGCAGTTAGGGGCAGAAAATAAACTTACGATTCAGTTGGTTTTGGGATCTCACGGCAATGCGGCAGATTTTGCCGACATTCTGGCGCATAATAGTCACATCTTAGACAAGGCTCCAATTATTGCCCTCGAAATATCTAGCCGCGTCGAAGATAACGCCGGGCCGGTGCTCCGGTACGGTGTCGTCCCTCAGTTATCAGAGCATCCTGGCCGCAGAGATTTTCAAATGGCGCAGATGCGATGGGCTTATGCTAATCACAAAATTATTTTGCCCAGCGAGCTAATGGTTAACGGCGACAGCGAGCTCGACCACAGCCTGGCTCATCTGTGGAACGAAGTATATACGCCCATAGGTCTCAATAAAACCTATACGCCGTCGGTTAAAAATGCTGCCGGCTTTATTGCCGAAAGGGCCTACCAGCGTACTCGCCAACCAGCTATTCTGGCTCGCTTAGGCCAGTTATTGCAAAAAATGGACCGAGAAGGGCAGCTGCCTCAAGAGCCGCTTAAAATTCCGCTGGTCATTGGTTCCTGGCACGCCAAATCGGCCGACAGACTACGGGCGATGGGTGTAGCCGTTGAAACTTATACTTCGCAAACCATATACGACACAGATACAAAATGGACAGCATTTGGGCAAGTAGCCATGGAGGCCACATACAGTGGCTATGCAAGTATTGACGACTTAGGGATGGCGCTGCCTTATTAATCCAATTCAAAGTTTGTAGCTTCTGCTACAATGAGCAGCATGAATCACGCCTGTGTAAGGATGAGCTGGTAATGAACACTGAACACATCAAGCTAGCTTTTGGTATTCTATCCATTATTCCAGCCGCTATAGCCTATACTCTGTACTTTAAGGGATTATTCAGCGGCAAAATTAAGCCACATGCTTTTTCGTGGCTCATATGGGGACTTCTGGCAGGCAACGGCTTTATCGCTCAAATGAGTGCACAAGCTGGCATTGGCGCCTGGGCAACTGGTATAACATCGATGGCCTGCTTAACCATCTTTGGCGTTGCACTTTTTAAAGGCAGCGCAAGGCTTGGTACTTTGGACTGGTTTTTACTAGGCTTGGCCCTGTTAAGTTTTGGACTTTTATTTGTTATCGAAGATAAAACTATCGCACTGTGCATCACACTGTTTGCAACGCTTCTGGGCTTTAGTATGACGCTTCGCAAAGCTTGGCAGAAGCCACAAGAAGAAGCTGCCTTAGCTTTTGCACTAAATGGCATAAAGTTTTTGCCCGCCATCTTTGCCTTGGCTCACTATTCATTTTTAACCGTTGCATATCCATTAACCGCAGGCTTGGCCAACGGTGCCGTAGTGGCAGTTGTTCTTTTGCGAGCTCGCCAAACGAGCGTCGCTAAAAATATGTACGATTCAGTGTAACTTTTGGGACCTTTAAGACGTATATAGGATATGCAAAACATGACGGAAGCAGAGCTTATTGCTCGAAGTAAGCATCACGACCAGCAGGCCTATGCCGAACTGGTAGATCGCTATAAAAACGCTGTATATCATCATTGCTTTGCAATTGTGCGCGACGAAGACAGTAGCGAAGATCTAGCTCAAGAAACATTTATTTCGGCCTATTACAAATTAGGTACGTACAATCCCGAGTACAGACTCGCCACCTGGCTGTTTAAAATCGCCACCAATAAAGCCCTCGATCATCTCAAACGCCACGCCCGCGTGGTAATTGCCGATGACCTCATGCTGCAGTCAATTGTCAGTACCCAGCCACAGCCGCACACTATCAGCGAATATCAGGAACTCCACCACATGGTAGGGAGCCTTTCGCCCCAATACCGTGCCGTTATTAGCTTGTACTACTGGCAGGGGTTAAGTTATCAAGAAATTGCTACTACCCTCGATGCGCCACTTGGATCGGTTAAAGTTTGGATGAGTAGAGCCAAGGCTCAATTACGAAAGGAGCTGTCATGAAAGACATCGACGAACTATTGCGCCGTCATGCCCCCACGCCAAAACGGCAGCTAAATAAACACTTTACTAAGAATGTAATTGCAGAGCTTATTCCCGAGCCGCGTCCAAGCCTCGGGAACCGCCTGCAGGAGTTTTATATGCGCTTTGCCCATTTGCCAAAGTATGCAGCCATTGGCTTGGCTGTGATTGCAACTGGCACCCTCTCAACCGGAGCTTATGCCGCCTTCAGGTGGCTCAACCCAGAGGTAACCGTCAAAAACGTTACCGAATCAAACGACGATCATCGCCGAGAATATACCATTGATACCCAGTGTGGTACGCTCAGCAGCCGCTCATACCGTTATGAACTGCAGCAGAATAGCACCCTAAGCAACGATGAGGTGTATAAAATCTTTAAAAACACCTGCGAATACAATGCGGTGCAGGAATTTGCCAGCAAAACCTATCGTAGCGACAACACTCAAGAAGATGTAGCCCAAAAGAAGCCAGGCGATACACTCAGTATATACGACAGCCACAACCTGTTTGCTGGTGCTGATGACGCCAATAAAGTCTTTGGTCTAACTAATGGTAGGGTAACGCAAATTTCCGAGAAGTTTATCACTATCGAAAGCCGCATATACCAAATTGACAGTGTCCTACGTGGCCCAAGCTTTATCGCCGAAGGCAAGGTACTAAGTCAGCAGCTGCCCATGCTTCGCGATGTACAAGCCTGGAGCGAGGGCAAAGCATTGCCGCTGAGTGATGTACGAATTGGCGACACTGTACAGCTGGTAAAAAAGACTGTTCATCCACTCGACGACAACAAAAACCTTAAATCACCAACAGAATTTGGTGTGATCGGCATTATCAAAACCCGTATCGATTCTGCTTACGTCTATGACTCCACTTTGGGTAATCCGGCGATTGTAAACCAAATTGCTGGTTTAGCGAGCTGCAATAACAACAATGACTACCTTTGTCCAAGTCCGCTTAATCAACGCCTAGGTGAGGTGTATGACACGACTCGTGATGGTCCACATCCCGAGAACCGCAAATATCGCCGTACCGACATAAAAGATAGCTCAGAAGCTTATAAGCTTAGTGGACGCATCCAAAGCATCTCTGGCAATACGGTCACACTCAAAACACGTGGCAAGGTTAAGACTTTTACTGTCGAGCTACCTTACGATGCGATTACTGCTTACAATAAAGACCACAAACCTCCAGTGGGTGTGGGTGACTTAGTTGAAGTGTACTATGCGCAAAAGTCGCACGAAGATCACCTAAAAATCAAACCTGGTGACATATCAGTCTTTGCGGTTATTATGACCACAGCCGCCGATGGTACATTGCAAAACTACTAGCTTATAGCTATACAAAAACCCTACACATAAGGCACTAAAGCAAACGTGTTCTCTGCATAATCTTGGAAGGCGGGGCAACACCTTCAGATTTTCAGAGAACACTTTTTGCGCCACGCGTATTGTGAGCAAGCATGAGATTGGCATTTGTCGTGGCACTCGTACACCGGGCAAGAGGTATCGTCCAGGAGCATACCACCTATTTACCGCGCGCAGTTGTTGCCGCAGGCAACTTGTTTGAGCATGGTAAATAGGTGGTATGCTCCTCAATAAAGGTAGCTCTTCCAAAAAACATATTATGCCATAAACAATCACCCGTGCTTTTTGCCAATAAGGTCTGTACAATCAGGCTAAACACGTAATAAAGGCATACATATGGCTCAAACAACCCCTACACAAACTATCGGATTTGCCCTCGTTGGCGGTGCTGGCCTAGATGATTGGGTCTGGAAAAATGTAATTACCAACCTCAAATGCCCTAGCATGGTTATTCACTTTTCCAAAGCTCACAGTACTGATGGTATGTCGGTATATACAGAAGAAGCAAAAGCTCAGTTGGCTCATTTTAATGTTGATAAGGTGGTGGTGGTAGGGCACTCGCTCGGTGGCACCATTGGGCTATCGGTAGCACAAACTTTAGGCGACCGCCTAGCTGGTTTTATTGCCATTAGCGCCACAATACCCAAAAATGGGGGCTCGTTCTTCTCGGCACTGCCAATGCCCCAAAAGTTTATTATGCCTCTTATTGTACGGTTTGCTGGTACTCGGCCATCCGACAAAATTTTAGCTCAAGGGTATTGCAATGATCTTTCTGCCGAGGTAACACAGCAGGTGATTCAAAACTACCGTCCCGAAACGCGGCAGATATATTCAGATAAGAGTGCGCCAGTGCCCCAAGACGTTCCTAAACTATATATTAAAACCACTAACGACCCCGAGATGAGTGATGCCTTTCAGCAGTTAATGGCCAAAAACCTTGGTGCTGGTCAGACGGCACAGATTGCTACTGGCCATTTACCAATGCTCGGCAAGCCTCAGGAGTTGGCCGATATGCTCAACCGGTTTGTCGACTCGCAGGTCTTGTTGTAAGCGCTAAAAGGTGGTCATCTGTTGTTTATCTAGCAGCAAAGCAGCCAAGTGTGTTTAAATGGAATAATGTCTTCTCCTGAACTAGAGGGGATTTTATCCCCGCGCGAACAGCTCGAAGCGACTATTAACACCTTGCTGCACTTAGCCGAGGTTAACGATAGACATTCTTATACCAGAACCATGATCAAGGGTTCTATTGTATTTGAAACAATCCTTCTATCCGATGAAGTATCGCGTACTATACTCACGCGTGAGTCCGAACTTCAGGCCTACGAAGCGCCCATCCGAGTCGTTGACGATGAGGACTTGGGCGACCAAGATATAGAACAAGCCGTATTTAGTACCGAAAGTTACATTGTTATGGCCCAAGACACCAGCTTGGAGGCTATTACTTTTGCTGGCTTAGCTTGGCGCCCATACGACAAGATTTTGCCGCCGCGCATATTTGATATCGATGGCGACATCATTTTAGCCGAAGACGATATGATTATCCGTGAAATGCCGAGCTGGCTTGCCCACAAAGCGGATCTGCCCAATTATATGGTTAAAGACGTTCCCGCGCCGCCTGATCCTTTTAGGCACCTCTATGCGCAGCAAGTAGCTATGTACTGTGGCAGAATATTAACAGAGCAGGAAATTGCTAATTTGCTGGGGCTTGGCGCAAAAGCAGCCTACAAAGAAAGTCTCGATGAGATAAGTGAACAACTCATCAAAAGCGCCCTCGACCCCGACACACCATAAACTGCTATACTTGGCCTTATGTCACAGAATAATCGTTATACCCGCGAACGCCAGATATATCGCCACATTCACAAACTATTTTGGGAAGGCTATTTTCAGCAAAAGTGGACAATTATTGCCGCCTATTTGCTGCGTATTCCTGCCTTTGTCATATTGCATGCGGTCATTCCTTTATATATTGCCTATAGCCTTGAGGCGATTGTCCAGCGTCGCTTTGACGACGTTACCCACTTAGTATGGATGATTATTGGATTTTCTTTGGCACATCTGGTTATGATCGCTTTGGCGGCAGTAGCCATTAGTAGCAACTCTAGTATTGCAGGCAGGTATATTCAGGCAAAAGTTTTTGCCAACTACCTTAATAAAGATTTTGAATTTTATAGTAATAACTTTATTGGTGCACTAGGCGCTAATGCGACTCGTTTACGAGAAGCAAGTGGTGAATATGGTCTGCTTACCACCCTCGAAATCCCCAAGCAAGCAGTAACTGTTTTTGCCGGACTCATTATTATTGGCTGGCAAGCTCCTATCTTGGCCGTAGTCACCTTGGTGTGTATGATTTTCTTACTATCGTTTAGCATTTTTATGAGTCGCTGGCGCATGCGTTTTCGCAACCAGCTAAGTCAGCTGGGCAGCGACCTGGCCGGCGCAATTGGTGATGCAGTTGGCCAAGCACCAATGGTTAAGAGCTTTGCGGCCGAGCAGTACGAAGAAGTACAGCTGCAAAAACCACTCACCAGCTGGCAGCGCATGCAAAACCTTACTTGGCTGTCATCGATTCCGGCCGACAGTGGCCGCTACCTGCTCATGGCAATTACTACTACCACCTTGCTGATCATGACTTCGCATCTCTATCAGGAGGGGACCATTAGTATTGCCATTGTTACGTTGGTGCAATTGTATGTACTCAAGATGATAGCCACCACCAGCGATATCGCCAGCATAGTAACAAAATATGAAACTGTTATGGGCTCTGTGTATCAAGCGGTTAAAACTATGCAAGTTGAGCCCACTATCGTCGATGTCAAAAATCCCCAACCATTACCATCTGCAGCTAATGCGTTGACAGTTAATCTGCAAGATGTACATTTTAGTTATAGTCATGATTCAGCCAGGGAAGCAGTGCAAAAGTTCAACCTGGTAGTACAGCCTGGTGAAAAAATTGGCGTCGTTGGTTTTTCGGGCAGCGGCAAAACAACCCTCACCAAGTTATTACTTCGCTTTATGGACGTTACCAAAGGAAGTATCACTTTAGGCGACGTGGACTTACGCCAGGCACGACAACAAGACATTCGCCGTTGCATTGCCTATGTGCCACAAGAGCCGCTACTATTTCATAGGTCTATTCTGGATAATATTGCCTACGGTAACCCTAAGGCCAGCAGACAAATGGTAATTCGGGCAGCTAAAATGGGGCACGTTGATGAGTTTGCCAATGAGCTGCCCCAGGGCTACGATACGCTGGTTGGAGAGCGGGGCATTAAGCTGAGTGGTGGCCAACGACAACGTATTGCCATTGCTAGGGCCATCGTAAAGGACGCACCTATTTTAGTTCTCGACGAAGCCACCAGCGCCCTCGATAGCCAGAGTGAAAAACTCATTCAAGATGCATTATGGGACCTCATGAAAGAGCGTACGGCAATTGTAATTGCTCATCGCCTAAGCACTATCCAAAAAATGGATCGCATTGTAGTTATGGATAAAGGCCAAATTGTGCAGATGGGCACCCACAAGCAACTGCTTAAGGATAAGCAAGGCATTTACGCCAAGTTGTGGTCACATCAGAGTGGAGGCTACATCGTAGAAGACCCCTCGAAGATACGCGAGTACATTACGAATGAATGATCCTGCTCGGCAAGAAGGCTGACGCTATTAGTTGCTATACTACTATCATGAAGCCAGTAAGTAAAAGGAGGGAACTATGTTACAAGATTCAGCAGCCTTTAGTGGCTTTTCGGTAGATGACCTACAAAAGGCTAAAGATTTTTACCAAAACACGCTAGGCCTTGCCGTTACTGAGCAGCCAAATATGGGGCTTACTCTAGAGTTTAGGTCGGGCGCTAAGGTTTTTATATACCCTAAACCTAATCATCAACCAGCTACCTTTACTGTACTGAATTTTCCCGTAAAGGACATCGACGAAGCAGTAGATGCACTTACTCAAAAAGGCGTTACATTTGAGCAGTACGGCGAGCCGTTTCCCACCGACGAAAAGGGTATTGCTCGCAGCAATGACCCCACTCAAGGCCCAAGTATTGCTTGGTTCACCGACCCTGCCGGCAATGTTTTAGCCGTCCTTCAGGACTAGCTATACTAAACGGCACTGCCTAAGTGGCTATAGGCCTCTTGAACATAGACAGTTAGGTCGGAACCTTCAAACGTTTGTCGGGCACGATGCACGGTATCCATGCAGCTTTGCTCGTCTTTTACTTGTGGAAGCGAATCTATAAGCAGTAATTTGCGTGCGGATGTCATGCAGTAATCATGGAGCTGTTGAACGTGCTGCTGCGGATCAATGCGTGCTAAGCGGCGCGTAATACCCTCACGGGTTACAGCTAAGCATTCTGCCTGCAATTCGTGGAGCTGCGTCATAGCCAAGGCAGAATTATCAAAATCTACTGTTCCAAAAGCTGCTTCTATAAATTGACTGCCAATAACAGCTGTCATATTCTGGAGTTCTGCATCAGAGGCGACCTCAGTCAGCGCTACCTTATTAGCAGCAGCATTCTTTACAACATCGACAGCGGCTGCAAAGGCTTCTTCTGGAGTTGTTGCTTGGCGTAGTTCGGCCACGCGACCCTTGAGGGCGCTGGTTATTACTTCAGTGCCAGCCGACAACTCTAAGCGTAAAATGCCATCTTCGGTATCTGCGGCCATTGCAGATACTGGAATAAGGCCATTCTTAAAAAAGCCGTTGCTCTCCGGCCTAATGAGTGGCGTCCGCAAAACAAGGCCATCTCGGCTTTGCCGGGCATTATCGTACATTTCGAGTGGACTATCTTGGATTTGGCCAAACACCGAACGCTCTGTAGCTCCAGTATCATTATGACAGTACGAGAGGGTATATGGCTCACCGACAGCAATATCAATAATCCCACACAAAAATCCGCGCAACGCTCGGGCTCGAACTGCCAGCAGCTCTGGGTTTTGACTGGCTGCGTTCATATCACCAATGTGGCGCGGAATAGCAGCATGCACCACAAGCTCTGCTAAACCTGGCACTTCTTGCTCCTTGCCCAAGTGCTGGGCCAGTAAATGTACGTCTGCACCATAAGTATCAATAACAGCACGCCGGCCCTTAGAGATAGCACTCGATAATGCCATGTGCTCGGGACTAGTTACACCACCAGATCTATATGAGTTGGCAACGGTCCTTAGGCCTTCTTGGATTGGTAATAAGGCGGCGGGGCGACGTGTTTGATCAATTTGCATAGATCCAGGATACAACATCTGACGCGAGCAACACATTGTAATAATGAGTGTTCTCGGAGCAGACTTGTCCTACAGCTACACCGCAGCTGCCGATGCAACAGATATATGCCACGCTATTTGCATTGTTTAGTAGAGGTATGTTACTTGATCGCCAAATAGCCGGCGAAGTCCCTCAACAGAGTGCTTGTCGGTAACGATGTAGTAGGGGCGATGGCGCAGCTGAGCCTGCACAATACAATCCTTAACCGATTGGATGAGCGCTTCACGGGGCGAAGGTTGACCAATGCCATATACTTGGGCGGCAAATATACGGCCGCTGCACAAACCAGCCTCTGGCGTTCCGTCGGTCGTATGCTGCATTAAGTTAGCCCAGTTAGGCAGAAGGGCATTGCCCCCTAATGCACCGTTGGCGTCTAGGTGCAAGTCTGCGGTATTGGTGCTATTCAATTCGCCCCTAAGGCCAAGCGTCGTAAACTGACGAATATCTGGCTCGTACGCCTCGGTGTTGCCAATATGAACAATATCCTTAAACATTAGGCGTGTTTGGGCAAATGGGTTAGCGGTAACACCTATGAGTAAAATAGCACTCATGCTTACCAAAAGTGGAGCTATTAACCAGCGTTGCAGCGTAGTGAGTGAGCTTCGGAGTAAGATTGCCAAACACAGGGCTACGCTCAGAGTAAGTATTATCAGCTCCAATAAAAACGAGGTCTTAATAGCGTAGTAGCGGAGCTCGCCGACAGCAAAATACTGCAAGCTCATCAAAAAACCAACCAGAGCATACAATGGCAGACAAACGTTAATTGCCAGATTGCGAAGCTCGGTGGCTATCTGCTTGGCACAAACTACATACAGTAGTACTGCTATGCCCAATAAAACAATTCCAAAGTGAAAAGCCGTAATGCCACCAGTGGCAGTGAGCCCTTGTTGCGATGATAGTTGTGCGTACTTTACATGAAGGTACAACGGCACTAATTGTATGGCAAAAGCTAGTACCAACCAGCGTTGGGTCTTATCGATAAACCAAGTCCATAACTGTTTTGGATGAGTAGCGTCCGCAAACACATATAGCAAAGGTGTCAATAGGAGCGCTGGCGCCAACAATGGACCCCAGCTCATAGAAACACCAAACACTAATAGGAGATAAGCACTTATAAACCACTTGTCGACAGTCTGTCGTGGTCGATAATCGTACATGAACAATATGCCTAAGAGTACAGCTGCACAGATATAATAGAAGTTAATAAACCCTTCATAAGCAAACGGGAACAGATACAGCAAGGCTAAAACTGGCCCTATACTTATTGCCACCAATATGTGGGGTAGCTGCCGCTTAGCTATAAGCGAACGCATGCAATGGAATACCACATACAACAATATATACGCCGTTATAGAGCCCCACAGCAGGTAGGTAACAATGTAAAAACGAGCGTTGGCTGCCCAGTTGAGCTCATATTGGTTGGCATGAAAACCATGTTGTACAAAAGCACTCGCCAGATGGAACCCCTTTGGGTAGTACTGCACAGTACGGTAGTTAAGGTGCTGGGTGCCGCTCATTTCCGAAACAGCGATAAAATGACTCGAGCCATCCGGGCTCTGGCGGCTCGTAAAAGCCAAAATATGAATTGGATCGTTACGCCAAAAGCAAAGCAGGGCAAATGGGACTACAAACATCAGAACAGCCACCATGGCAGCTTTATCTTGAATATCCCAGATCTTTTCGGCACGCACTGCACGTGGCCCAAGGGTGAGCACAAGCGCTGTGATGCCCAAAAAACTTATAACGCTTAAAACCGTAAAGCCCGTCGTTGGAAAGGCAAAAAATTGCACAACCGCAGCAACTTGCAATAGGCTAAAGAATAACAAACTTGCCGCTATTACTCGGGATAGCAAGCTTCGCAGCATTGCAGGGTAGGGTAAGCAAGTAGCTAACAAATAAATCGCCGCCAAGACATACAAGGTTGTAAAACCAAAGAAGTATAATATTTGGCCCAGTGCCAATAAACCCAGCCCAAATAATACCGGCCGCCGCAGAGGCAGTCGCCCTAATTTTTTAAGTTGTAACGTCATACCTAGGAGTATATGTCGTTTGATAAAAAAACAACATATAGAAAATAGCAGGTCATACGGTAAAATTGAATAAAGTATAACGACAGGAACTTCCATGGAATATCGACCTAACTCTGCCAATAAACCACCTCGCAATAATCGCAATAAGATTATCGCCGGCAGCGCAGCTGCAGCGCTCCTTTGCAGTCTTGGGGGCTATGCAATTTTTAATAAAGATAAGGCGCCAACTAGGCCAGCCCTAGACTGCACCTATTTTAAGATGCCAGATGGAATCAGCACATTTTTAGAGGCAGAAGTCCAGCCATCACCTGGCTCAAAGTTTGAGCAAGCCCCAAACCCAATCGACCTCGTGCAAAGCATCGATGTCAAGTTTGACGATGCCGGCCCCGATGGGCCATCACCTGTGGTCCATCCAAAGCTTTATGAGCACTTTAACCATCAATTTGTAAACGCCAGCGGCATTAAAACCAACGTCGACGTCACCGTACACGCCAAACCAAATTCTGGCTTTAGAGACGGGCATTGCACCGACACCGTTTCGTTTAATATCAACCCGGGTGTTATCCGACCTTAAGTAGTACTAGTTTAGTTCAACACCGTGCGTCACGTAACGCACACCCAACCCCTGATCGTCAGTTTCCTCCTCAACCGGCTGCAAGCTATACATTTCGGGGCGGCCAAAAATAAGCATTAAAAGCGACACAATGGTAAGTACGATTCCGGCTATAAGCAGGCCAATACTTACACCCTGCAATAAGGCCAAATCGTGGCTACGAGCTAATGATAACCCCCCAACCACCATTAGGGCATAGCCAATGGCCATCCGCTTTGTGCGGCGGCTGCGTGCCGCGCGGCTCAGCTGCTGCATTTTTTCGTCGGTAAAAAGCTGAAAAGTATAGCGCATAGCGCAGTCATTAACTTGGCACAGAAGCTGCATGTCGCTTCCAGGTGCCGTAATTGATTGTGGATCGCTATGCTTTTGGGAGTGAACATCCATAATCACACCACCGCCATGGCTTCCATAATAGTTACGAGATACAACAGCATGAATAAGTTGAACGGTGGATTTTTTCTGAGGCATGCCCGAAGCTCCTAATTATTGTTGTATTTTGATCATACAACAGACCTCAAGCCAATAAAATATACACTCACTATGCACCGTTTATAGAGGATTTATACCCGTATTTAACCGGGCAAGTGTCTCCTATTTTAAACTGTGCTCGGAAAACACCGGCTTTTAGGAATATTAATTTTAGGCTTATTTTTTATCATCTAGAATGTGATAGGATTTTAGTCAATAAAGTTATATACTTACTATCAAAAGTAGGGTATTTTCACATGGTTTTTAACGACGATTTACAAAATACACGAATGTTCGAGCAAGGCATGGCCTATAGCTTTTCATCGCGTACCATGGGCGCTTTCTATCAGAAAGCACTCAAGCCATATGGTCTCATGCCCATCGAATGGTATGTACTCAGTACCGTCGCCGAGGCCACCGCGCAGGGCGGCATTCGCGTTACCGATCTTGCAACCTTATTTGACGTAAAAACCACCTATATTACTGCCATCTTGAACGGTTTACGATCAAAAGATTATGTCGATACGCAATTAGACGCCCATGATGCGCGCGTACGCCGCGCTATTGCTACCAAAAAGGCGAACAAAGAGCTTGTCCGTATTGATCAGCATGTTCGCCAAGAGCTCGACCACTTGCTTGAGGGCGCCATTAATCCTAAAGAATACAAAACTTTTTCACGCGTCCTACAAAAACTCGCTGCTCTAAAACATTCCGATTAGCTGCACAACTAAACCACATAACTCACCAGCATACTCACCGTTGCGACAATTGCAAACAGCGTACGAATAACGTGCAACCGATTCCAGGGCTGTTCGTAAGTAGTGCGAGCCTGAGCCACAACAGTATCTGATACCCCACGCAGATCGAGCCGGGCAAGCTGGTCGTTAAGTGGCACATTAGCTACCGAAGTTACACCAAATACGCCAATAATATAGGCAATCGCTGCTATCAGCAGGGGAACAAACTGCTCAGCATTCCTGGCCCAAAACAATACCAACGGCAACAGCAGCACTGGGCCTATAAAAGCAATCATAAAGAGAGGGTTAAGAATGACCCTGTTGATAGACTGCATAGCCTTAACATATTCACGGTCGGTCAAACGGTGCAGGCCAGGGTTTACCGCCACCATAAAGCCAAAGAATACACCCATCGTTAGTGCCGTTAATAAGCTGGCCAAAATCATAACAGCGTCTTGAAGCGACATTACGATTCTCGTTTCTTTGTTGGTCGTACAACTGCAATGGCAGTAGCCGACAAGGCAACTACGCCAGAGACAGTGCGTACCGTATGCCAAGCATTCCAAGGGCCAACATATGCCTTGCGAGCATCCTGCAACTGGGCAGCACTGGCTGTTTGAGCGGGTATTTTATCAAGCGTGTCATTGAGTGGCACATTAGCTACCGAAGTTAGACCAAATACGCCAATAATATATACCGCGGCAGCAAAGGCTAAAAGCTTATACTTGGCACTATCTGATTGACGATAGAGTCGAGCCGCCCATGGCAGCGCAATAGCAGCCCCAAAGAAGCTCAAAAAGAATACAGGATTCTGGATTTCACGGTTAATATGCTGCATTGCTAAAATGTACTGCTGGTCAGATAGGTTACTAAGGGCAGGGTTAATGGCCACGCTGAAGGTGTAAAATACACCGGCGCTCAAGCCAACAGACACCAAGGCTACAATAGTTAAAAGTTGTTTGCGGTTCATAGGTCTCCTTTATTTTTCTGATCTAATACTTTAATGAGTTGCTGGGTAAGTGCAGCGTAATGGCCTTCGTCGATGCCAGCCTTAGCTGCAACATCACTGAAACAATCATCTAAATATTGCAGGCTGCGTGTGACTAATTGTTCGCCTTTTGAGGTAAGTGCAACCAGCTTGCGACGGCCATGCGTAGGGTCGCTCGAGATCTGGACAAGCCCATCTTTGCTCAGCTCTACGACCATTTTACTGACAGCAGGGTCACTATAGCCTAAGGTTTGAGCAATTGTATGCTGCGCGGCTGTTTTATGTTCAGATACAACATATAAAAAGTAAAAGCGGCCATACGAAATCTGCAATTCTTGCTGCAACACCTTTTCGGCAGCATGGTCCATTGCGATTCCTAACTTATGAATAAAATACGATGTTTTGGGCTGCATAGGCAATTTCTTTCTTAACACGTTAATATTAACTCGTTAAGAAAGAAATTGCAACAAAGCTGAAGGGCTATAGCGTAAGAACCCTCGGTGGGGTTCTTAGCACCTGGTAATCAACTACATTTTTGCCGACCAGGCAAAGGTAGCAGTCGTCGCCCCCGGGTCGGCGTTAACGGTAATTGTGAACTGTGTAGCGCCCACCGCGCTCACCCAGTATTTTGTAGCTGTGCCCAAGCTGTTAGTAGGTGTTAAGGCAATATTGGCAATGGCTGGCGTGGTGTCGAGCCCATGATTTACAGCAATAGAGGTTGTACCGTTAGCAATAGTAGCCGTACCCGTTGCTTCAGTTGTCCAGCCAATATTGTTGCGTACGATGCTGGCGATGCCCGCCGACTCAACTGCAGCCACTGTTGGAGCAAAGGTAACCGTCGAAAAGGTATTGCCCTCAATAATATTTGATCCTGAGTTGCCAATTTGCTCCTCACGGATATGACTACGCAAGCGAGCAGCATTCGCTGACGTTTCGAATACGTTATTAGCAATAATATTAAACTTAGCGCCAAACTGCGTATGCACACTCGATGCTGCCGCGTTACCAGCATCACCCGTACCCGTAAAAGTACAACCTGTTACTGAGCATTTCGTCGCGGCAATGTATACACAGTCTCCAGCCAAGCCATCAAACATACACCCCATAACACGAGTGCCCTTGGTGTTTTGAATCCGCACAGCAATCACGTTATGCGCACCCGACACAAAATTACAGGCCACAATAAATTGCAAGCCAGACTCGTCGTATAACATGATGGGATTGGTATCGACTGGGTTAGAAGCGCCGCCTAAAAATTCAAAATCGCAGCCATAAAACCAGTTTTCATCATTAGAGGTTGTATGAGCACCGCCGCCATAACCAGCACTACTGCCAGCATTATCAAACAGGCAATTGACCATGCGGTTATGGTGGCCAAAGCCACCACCCGACATACCGCTTAGCTCGATACCCCAATCATAACAGCTGTACATATGCAGCCGCTCAAAGGTACATTGCACTGCGCCCTCTGCCTTTATGCCACCCGAACCTGCAGTCTGATTGGCGCTATTGCCATCTATGGCAAAGTCAGCAAAGTAGGCACCTATTAAGCCGTTGGTTGAACTACCATTAAAACGGATAACATAGGCATTCAGGGCGTTTTTGGCTTTTAAGATAGTCGATTCACGGCCCGAACCCAGCAGAGTAAGGGAATCAGTAACTGTCAGTGTGGTGCCAATAATCGCCGTGCCCGCTGGCAATACTAACGGCTTATCGGCTGCGATGGCGGCATTAATAGCCGTTTGCAAGTTAGCGGCATCATCGGTAGTGCCATCGAAGGCCGCGCCGTAATCTTTAGCAAACAGCCAGGCGTCTATTTTAGTGCTATCAACATAGGCCTTGGTGGCTGCCTGAGTGTTCAAAGAAGGAGTAGGCACAATCGGCGATACCGAAAATGTTTTAACGCCAGTTATGGTTTCGGCACCAGACTTATGCACCACAGCCGTGTCATCCGCCTTGGTAACCAGGCTACCACTACTTTTAAGCGTACCGTCAGTGTTGTGCTCGACAGCCAAGAAATCATTAAGAATAGTGCCCCATGAGCCGCTATCTTGTCCTGGTACTGGTAGCCGTGACATATCATGCTTATGGTAACAAGGATGTTGTATAAAACGCAAGATTCTGAACAAAACTTGTGCACACTAAATTAGCATTTATTATCATTCCACGTACTAGTATTTTTTACTAAAAAATGTTAAAATATTAATTAATATGAGCCACTCACTTGAATATCCATCTGCCTTCATTCTTGATGCCTATGGTCAGCCAACGCCTAGAGTCGATCTTGAACGCATGCATCAACTCGTTGGTCAGCAAGCTATTAGATCAGGTACACACCCTAACGGTGAACTTACTATCTACAATTACAACAGTAGATACATGGAGCGTCACGATTTTGATGTTGACCCACTTGTCAGTGTTAGCCGCGGCCTAATCCTTGACCAAGAGGGTAATGTCATAGCTCGATCATTCCCTCAGCTTACCGAGCTGGCAGACGGCCAAGAACCTCCCGAAGGACCACGCACAATAACAGAAAAAGTAGATGGAACCATGCTCGTGCAATATGGTCATGACCGCGGCGAACTCCAGGCTGCCACCCGTACAAGCTTTGACGCACGTCATGCAGTGGCAGGCACCGAACTTCTTCAGCAATACCGTGACTATCCCTTTGACCCTAATTTAACTTATATATGGGAAATGGTTCATCCAGACCTACGCGATAATTTAATCGTTGACTACGGCAATCGCAAAGATATTACATTGCTTGGGAGTATTGCAACCGCTACTGGTATTGAACAACCTTTACCTGACCAAGCTGATGTTCCATTCCCAGTCGTAAAAACTTTTGAAGGCCCAGAATTTGAAAGTGCCCGCAGTATGCGTAAACTTGACTGGCCAAATAGCGAAGGCTTTATTGTGCGCATGGACGGTACGGGCAGCCGCTATAAAGTAAAATTTCCGGCTTTTAAATGGGCGACGATGCTTAAGCGAGGTACTGTAGATGACCACCTGCACGATACCGTGCGCGGTGGTGCAAGCCTGCAAGCAATTGCCAAGAAAGTCCCGGGCAGTATCCGCGAACAAGTGGCGCCTCACATCCAAAACTTGCGAAATGAGCTCGATCAAAGCATGGATCCAATTTATGCAGCCCTTCGTGGTGAAGAAGTAGAGCTCACACCTCAGCAAAAACAAGTACTCAGCGCCATGCGCATAGCAGGTGAGTCTGCAGCCGCGCAGCAGCTTATTGTGCCTCCTCGCAAGCGTCGTTAAAATCAGTCTATGACTACACCCGCAGAACTCGACCCCCAACACGAACAGATGTACAGGCAACACTGCCTGGATAAGAGCCTCGATCATGAAGGCTTAATCAAGCTACTCGAACCCGATGCTTTTATGCAAGAGGGCCTGCATGTTCCTGTCACCCCTGAAGGCCTCGAAATTGGTACGCAGCGCCAGATGCAATACGATTCCATTAAGGCCCTCGATTTTATGTCTTCGGTCTTATACCGCCGGGCGCTCCCTACGATTCAGCCGCAAAGTCGCATCCCGGCCATTTTTACTCACCAGCAAATTCGTCAGAAATTCAGAGATCGGAGTGAAGCTCAATACGCTGATGTTCAAGGTCCCGTAAGCGTACTTACGCGCAGCGTGGGTGTGGTACAAATTCAGAATCCACGTCTAGAGGCTATGGATCCTGCCGAAATTCTCCCTAAAATTCAACGAGACAGCTGGGC